>OLGB01002901.1_pt1 | contig 17152 bp, 17 predicted proteins | sample 1605691 | NCBI WGS metagenome assembly OLGB01 (sample SAMEA3888925, study PRJEB22519) | human gut metagenome | biome: human gut; feature: human-associated habitat; material: faeces | place: Denmark | collected 2010 | reverse complement strand
TGCCGCAGGTACAGGAGATGCCGTCCCGTGCGGCGATGTCCTTCAGCTCCGACAGCACCTCGTACATGATGACGTTGTCGGTAAAGGCCTCCTCGCCGCCGGCCTTCTCCTTTTCCACACGCAGGGCCAGCTCCTCCATGGCCCGGCGCACCTGCTGCTCCTCACCGATATAGCAGCATAGCTCCTGCTTTTCGGGACAGGCAAGGCCGATGCCCCGCCCGTGCAGCACCGCGTCGGCGCCGCACTCCGCCTGATGATGCCCGCCGCACACGCCGCAGGGCACCCAGAGCCGGAACCTCACGCCGTCCGTCTGTGCCTCCAGCGCCTCCTGCCCGCATTCGCACTCCATCCGGGCCGCGGCGGCGGACAGGGCGAACACGCTGCGCTGGTGCAGCACCGCCTTTCCGCAGTGGGGGCAGATATAACCAAAGCTGCGCATTTCCTCCATCGGTACACGCTCCTTCTCCTGTGTAAAGTTCTTATATTATACGCTCCCGGCGTTCCTTTTTCCAGAGTTTTTTCCCGCATTCCTGCGGTTTTTTCCTCTTGCGCCCTTCCCGGTTTTCCGCTATAATGCTGACACATTTCATCGGAGGTGGTCGTTTTGCCCCGCAAGTCCTTCCCCGCCGCGCTGAAGGCGGCGTTCCCCCACACGGTGCCCATCCTCACCGGCTATCTGGCGGTGGGTCTGGCCTACGGCCTGCTGATGTCCTCCAAGGGCTACAATTTTCTGTGGTCGGGCTTTGTCAGCGCCTTCGCCTTCTGCGGCAGCATGCAGTATGTGGCCATCACCCTGCTGACCACGGCCTTCGACCCCCTCAGCGCCTTTTTCCTCAGCCTGATGGTCAACGCCCGGCACCTGTTCTTCTCGCTGGCCCTGCTGCCCAGATACCGAGGGCTGGGACGGCTGCGGTACTTCCTCATCTACACCCTCAGCGACGAGAACTTCTCCCTCAGCTCCACGGTGGAGCCGCCGGAGGACACCGACCCCACGCTGTTCTACTTCGCCATGAGCCTTCTGACGTGGCTGTACTGGGTGGCGTTCTCCATGCTGGGCGGCCTCATCGGCGGCCTCATCACCTTTGACATTACCGGCATCGACTTTGCCCTGACGGCGCTGTTCGTGGTGCTGTTCATCGAGCAGGTCATCAAGCGGGAGAACCGCCCCGCCGGCTTCATGGGCCTTGCCTGCTCCGTGGCGGGTCTGGCCGTGTTCGGCGCGGACAGCATGGTCATCCCGGCCATGGCGCTCACGCTCATCGCACTTCTGCTGGGGAGGAAAAAGCTATGCGCCTGAATTTCATCCAGTCCCTGATCATCGTCTGCATGGTGGCGCTGGCCACCCAGATCACCCGCTGGACGCCGTTTCTGGTGTTCTCCGGCGGCCGGAAGCTCCCCAAGGTGGTGGAGGATCTGGGCCGTCTGCTGCCCCCGGCCATGATGGGTCTGCTGGTGGTATACAGCCTGCGGAACACGGACCCTTTCACCGGCAGCCACGGTCTGCCGGAGGCCATCGCCGTGGCCGTCACCGCTGGGCTCCACCTGTGGAAGCGCAGCACGCTGCTGTCCATTCTGGCGGGCACCGCCGTGTATATGCTGCTGGTGCAGCTGGTATTCGTGTAAGTCCATACCGCACCCCAGGGACGCCCCGCCGGGCGTCCTTTTTCATATTTTTCCGCTTCCCGCGCAAACTAAGGGCAAATCTGCAAGCGTGAGGTGGAACACTATGGACATCAAACGACTGAGCCGCCAGACCTGTCGGCTCCTCCAGCCCCCCGGCGTGGTGAGCTGGGCCAGCGTGGCCGGACGGCTGGAGCGTCAGGGCCCGCTGGGCGCGTATTTCGACATCGCGGACGATGACTCCTTCTTCGGCAAGAAGACATGGGAGCAGGGGGAAGCGGAGATGCAGGCCATGGCCCTGCGCCGCGCCCTGCAAAAAGGCGGCCTGACGCCGCGGGACGTGGACTGCGTCTTTGCCGGCGACCTGCTGAACCAGAACATCGGGGCCACCTTCTCCCTGCGGGACTTCGCCATCCCGTTTTACGGGGTATACGGCGCCTGCTCCACCATGGGCGAGGGTCTGTCTCTGGCGGCCATGGCGGTGGCCGGCGGCTTCGCCCGCATCGCCGCCGCCCAGACCTCCTCCCACTTCTGCACCGCCGAGCGGCAGTACCGCGCCCCGGTGCCCTACGGCAGCCAGCGGGCGCCCACGGCCCAGTGGACGGCCACCGCCGCCGGCTGCTGCGTGGTAGGCGCCCAGTCCGAGGGCCCGTATATCACCCACACCACCCGGGGCCGCATCGTGGATCTGGGCGTTACGGACGCGGCCAACATGGGCGCGGCCATGGCTCCCGCCGCCCACGACACCCTGTCCGCCCTGTTCCGGGACACCGGCACCACGCCCCGGGACTACGACCTCATCGTCACCGGCGATCTGGGCTATCTGGGCCACGATCTTCTGGTGGAGCTGTTCCGCCGGGACGGCGTGACGCTGGGGGACAACTGCACCGACTGCGGCATCCTGCTGTATGACCGGGCAAAGCAGGACATGCACGCCGGCGGCTCCGGCTGCGGCTGCTCCGCCGCGGTGCTCAACGGCTATCTCCTGCAGGGCCTGCGCACGGGCAAATGGCAGCGCATGGTCTTTGCTCCCACCGGCGCGCTGCTGAGCCCCACCAGCTCCTTTCAGGGCGAGAGCGTACCCGGCATCTGCCACGCGGTGGTACTTTCCCACACGAAGGAGGGCACTTTATAAATGGAATATCTCCATGCGTTCCTCTGCGGCGGACTGCTGTGCGCCGTGGGGCAGATCATTCTCGATAAGACCAGTCTCACCCCCGCCCGCATCCTGACGGGCTATGTGGTCTGCGGCGTGGCGCTGCAGGCGGCGGGCGTGTACCAGTATGTGGTGGACTGGGGCGGCGCGGGGGCCACCGTGCCCCTCACCGGCTTTGGCTATACGCTGGCCAAGGGTGTGGCAAAGGCCGTGGCGGAAAAGGGCCTGCTGGGCGTCATCACCGGCGGGCTCACCGCCGCCGCCGGCGGCATTGCCGCCGCCGTGGTGTTCGGCCTGCTGATGGCTGTGCTGTTCCACCCCAAAGAAAAGCGTTGACAAATACCCCACGGGGGTATATAATGCCACCGTCAAAATATACCCCCGGGAGGTATCCGATATGAACGAATGCTGCTGCCGCAAGACAAAGCACCGCTCCCCCCAGGAGCAAAAGCAGTTGGCCAACCGCCTCAGCCGCATCGAGGGGCAGGTACGGGGTCTGCGGGACATGCTGCAAGCCGATGCCTACTGTCCCGACATTCTGGTGCAGGTGTCCGCCGTCAGCGCCGCGCTGAACAGCTTCAGCCGGGAGCTGCTGGCCACCCACATCCGCACCTGCGTGGCCGACGGGATCCGGCAGGGCGATGACGAGGTCATCGACGAGCTGGTGACCACGCTGCAAAAGCTGATGAAATAAAGGAGGAGCGTGTGATGACCGAAAAATTTGTCGTCACCGGCATGACCTGCGCCGCCTGTGCCGCCCATGTGGAAAAGGCGGCCAACTCTCTGGACGGCGTGGACAGCGCCGCCGTGAACCTGATGCTGGGGACGCTGGTGTGCTCCTACGACGCGGACAGGGTCTCGCCGCAGGCCATCATCACCGCCGTGGAGGCGGCGGGCTACGGAGCCGCCCCGGCAGACAACGCCAAGCGCGATATCCGCCGGGAGCAGGAGGAATCCGCCAGGGCCATGGGCCGCCGTCTCCTGTGGTCGGTGGTGTGCCTTGTGCCCCTGTTCTACCTCAGCATGGGCCACATGATGGGCCTGCCGGTGCCGGGCTTCATGCACCGCCAGCCCCTGCTGGCGGCGGTGGTGCAGCTGGCGCTGTGCCTGCCCATCCTCATCCTCAACCGCGCCTACTTCACCGTGGGCTTCTCCCGCCTGTTCAAGGGCAGCCCCAACATGGACTCGCTGGTGGCGCTGGGCGCGGCGGCGGGACTGGTGTACAGTCTCATCGAAATGGGTCTGCTGGCCGCCGGACAGGTCACCGGCATGCCCGACCTGTACTTCGAGTCCGCCGGCATGATCCTGGCTCTCGTCACCGTGGGCAAATATCTGGAGGAGCGCTCCAAGGGCAAGACCACCGGCGCCATCACGGCGCTGCTGGCGCTGGCCCCGGATGTGGCGGTGGTGCGCCGCAACGGCACGGAGGTCACGGTAGCCACCGGCCAGATCAAGGCCGGCGAGACGGTGATCGTCCGGCAGGGCGGCCGCATCCCCGTGGACGGCACCGTCACCAGAGGCAGCGGCGCCGTGGACGAATCCGCCCTCACCGGCGAGAGCATGCCCGTGGAAAAGATCCCCGGCAGCAAGGCCGTGTCCGCCACCGTCCTCACCGGCGGCTATCTGGAGATGACCGCCGACCGCGTGGGCGCGGACACCACCCTCTCCCAGATCGTCCGGCTCATGGAGCAGGCCGCCTCGTCCAAGGCCCCCATCAGCCGTCTGGCCGACAAGATCAGCGCCGTGTTTGTGCCGGTGGTGATCTCCATCGCCGTTCTCGCCGCCATACTGTGGGCGACTGTGGGCGGCATGGGCGTCCGGTTCTGCCTGTCCATCGGCATCGCCGTGCTGGTGATCTCCTGCCCCTGCGCGCTGGGTCTGGCCACCCCCGTGGCCATCACCGTGGCCACCGGCAAGGCCGCCGAAAAGGGCATCCTCATCAAATCCGCCGCCAGTCTGGAGCTGCTGGGCCGCGTCAACACCGTGGTGCTGGACAAGACCGGCACCGTCACCGAGGGCAAGCCGCAGGTCACGGACGTGCTGTGCGTCCCCGGCGTCACCGAGGAGGAGCTGCTGTGCGCCGCCGCCTCGCTGGAAAAGCCCTCCGGCCACCCGCTGGCCGACGCCATCGTGCAGGAGGCGGCGCGCCGCAGCATCCCCCTGTGCGGCGTGTCCGATTTCACCACTGTGTCTGGCGGCGGCGTACAGGCCGTACTGGACGGCAAAACGCTGTACGCCGGCAACGACCGTTACATGGATCTTATCGGCGCAGGCGTCTCCGTGCTGCGGAGTGCGGCGGAGGAGCTGGCCGCCCAGGGCAAGACGCCCCTGTACTTTGCCGAGGAACACCGTCTGCTGGGCGTCGTCGCCGTGGCGGACGTGGTGAAGCCCGACAGCGCCGCCGCCATCGCCGCCCTGCGCCGCGGCGGCTGCGAGGTGGTGCTGCTCACCGGCGACAACCAGCGCACCGCCGAGGCCATCGCCCGTCAGGTGGGCGTGGATCGCGTCATCGCGCAGGTGCTCCCGCAGGACAAGGCCCGCTGCATCCAAGAGCTGCAAAGGGAGGGCCGTCTGGTAGCCATGGTGGGCGACGGCGTGAATGACGCTCCGGCGCTGGTGACGGCGGATGTGGGTCTTGCCATCGGCGCCGGTACCGATGTGGCTATCGAGTCGGCGGACGTGGTGCTGATGCGCAGCAGCCTCATGGACATCGTGGACGCGGCGGCGCTCTCCCGCGCCGCCCTGCGGAATATACGGCAAAACCTGTTCTGGGCGTTCTTCTATAACGCCATCGGCATCCCCGTGGCCGCCGGTGTGCTGTACCCCGCCTTCCAGATCACCCTGAACCCCATGATCGCCGCCGCCGCCATGAGTCTCAGCTCCGTGTGCGTGGTGTCCAACGCCCTGCGGCTCCGTGGCTGGAAAGGCTCCCGGCCTGACGCCCCCGCGCCCGCTGACAAGTCCGCCGCCCTGACGGACGCTCCAAACGTTATTACCGCCGCACCTGCGGCGCAGCAGGAGGAATCCGCTATGAAAAAGACGCTTACCATTGAGGGCATGATGTGTGCCCACTGCGCGGCCCATGTGGAAAAGGCCCTCAACGCCCTGCCCGGTGTCACCGCTCAGGTGGATCTGGCCGGCAAGACCGCCGTTGTCACCGGCAGCGCCGGCGACGAGGCCCTGAAGCAGGCCGTGGCCGACGCCGGCTATCAGGTCACGGACATCCGCTGACCCCGCACGGCAAAGGAGCGGGGACACACTTTCGTGTGTCCCCGCTCTTTTCCTGTTTTTCGCTGCAAAGCGCGCTCCCTCAAACGCGCTCCGCTTCCCTCTACGCCTGCCGCTTCTTCAGCTTCAGCTGAAGACGGTCGGCGATCATGGCGATGAACTCACTGTTGGTGGGCTTTCCCTTGGCGGAGTTCACCGTGTAGCCGAAGTACTTCTGCAGCGTCTCCAGATCACCGCGGTCCCACGCCACCTCGATGGCGTGCCGGATGGCCCTCTCCACCCGGCTGGGCGTGGTGCTGAAGCGCCTGGCCACCTCCGGATACAGCACCTTGGTCACGGCGTTGATGACCTCCATGTCGTCCACGGTAATGATGATGGCCTCCCGCAGGTACTGATAGCCCTTGATGTGGGCCGGCACGCCGATCTCGTGGATGATGGCCGTGACCATGCCCTCCAGCTGTGGCGCCGGCTCCCGCTGTGCGGGCGGCGCCACCGCCCGCCGCATGTGCTCCATCAGCGATGCCTCGCTGACGGGCTTGGGCAGGAAAAAGTATGCCCCCAGATCCACCGCCTCGTGGATCATCCTGTCGTTGTAGAAGGCTGACAGCACGATGGTGCGGGGCCGCTCCTCCCTCTCCCGGAGCTGCCGCAGCACGCCGATGCCGTCCAGCACCGGCAGCATGGTGTCCATCAGCAGGATCTGCGGATGCGTCTCCGCCGCCAGCGCCGCCACCTGGCTGCCGTCTCCCGTTTCGCCTACCACCTGGAATTCTCCCGTTTCCTCCAGCGCTTCCCGCAGCAATAGTCGAAACTCCGCGCTGGCATCCGCCAGCATCACTCGTATTTTTGCGTCCATTTTCTTCCCCCGTCCTTTTTGATTCACGTTTGAGCCGCCGTTTCGCAGTGATTTTACAATTCTCGGTGACCCGCTATAAAAATTAGCACAATGAGACATCGTATGCAAGGGTTTTATGTCGATTATTCCCATGTTTTACTTAGAATTTTCTAATGAAGTTGTGGCTTTTACACAGAATTAACACTTATTCCGGTTTTCGACGCCGCCTGTCTTTTCCTGACTTTTTTCGCAGGACGAAATTTTGCACTTTTTACGGCCTGTGCTTGCCAGTCCCCGCTCTTTGTGCTATTCTGTAAGGTATGCAAACGGAGGGAGGCGGAAAAATGCCGCTGTCGGAAAAGCGTCTGTTCCTGTTGGACATGGACGGCACGCTCTATCTGGATGACCGTCTGTTCGACAGGGTGCCGGACTTCCTGTCCCACATCCGCCGCATCGGCGGACGATACCTGTTCCTGACCAACAACTCCTCCCGGGGCGTGGAGGGCTACATGGAAAAGCTGGCCCGCATGGGCATCCCCTCCGGGCCGGAGGACTACCTGACCTCCGTGGACGCCGCCATCGACCACCTGCGCCGCTTCTGCCCCGGCAAAAAGTGCTATGTGTTCGGCACCCGCTCGTTCCTCGGCCAGCTGCGGGACGCAGGCATTCCCGTCACCCACCGGCTGGAGGACGACGTGGACATCCTGCTGTGCGGCTTCGACCGGGAGCTGACGTTCCGGAAGCTGGAGGACGCCTGCATCCTGCTGAACCGGGGCGTCACTTGGCTGGCCACCAACCCCGACTGGGTCTGCCCCACATGGTACGGCTCCGTCCCCGACTGCGGCAGCGTCTGCCGCATGCTGACCACCGCCACCGGCCGGGAGCCGCTGTTTCTGGGCAAGCCCAAGCCCGCCATGGCGGAGCTGGCCCTGCAGCGCACCGGCTTTGCGCCGGAGCAGGCGGTCATCATCGGCGACCGGCTCTACACCGACATCGCCTGCGGCGTCAACGCCGGTATCGACAGCATCTTCGTGCTGTCCGGCGAGGGTACGGAGGCAGACATCGCCCAGTACGGCATCCATCCCACGTGGATCTTTTCTGATATCGCGGCACTGTACCGCCAACTGGAGGAAACGCTATGAAACTCAACTACAAGCGCACCATCATGGTAGGCTTCGCCTTCTTCCTCATCTGCGCCTTCTGGCAGGCCTATGACAACACCATCCCCCTGATCCTGACCAACAAGTTCGGCATGAGCCAGACGTGGTCTGGCGTCATCATGGCGCTGGACAACGTGCTGGCGCTGTTCCTGCTGCCCCTGTTCGGCCACATCTCCGACAAATGCACCAGCCGCCGCGGCCGCCGGACGCCCTTCATCGTCATCGGCACCCTCATCGCCGCAGTGGCGCTGGTGTGCCTGTCCTTCGTGGACAACGCCCAGCTGAAGAACCTGCGCAGCGTGTCCGCCATCGACGATCCCGCCGCCCTCACCGCCATCTATCAGGAGGAGAAGGACGCCACGCTGCTGACCCCCTCCGGTGAGAAGTTCATTCTCGGCCAGAAGTTCACGGAGGAGGAGTTCACCGCCATCCGCAGCCAGATCACCGACGGGGACAGCACCGTCACCAACCCGGACTACACCAACTATGTGGTGCCCGCCCGGCAGGCCTGGGCGTGGCAGATGACGGCGGAGCACCCCTCTACCCTGATTTTCTTCGTGGTGCTGCTGCTCATCATTCTGGTGTCCATGGCCACCTTCCGCTCCCCCGCCGTGGCCCTGATGCCCGACGTGACCCTGAAGCCCCTGCGCTCCAAGGCCAACGCCGTCATCAACCTCATGGGCTCCGCCGGCGGCATTCTGGTGCTGGCGCTGGGCATGGTGTTCGCCACCTCCTCCGTCCGCAACAGCCTCATGAGCTATACCGGCTACTTCGGCGTCATCGCGGCGCTGATGCTGGCGGCGCTGGTGATCTTCCTGCTCACCGTCCGGGAAACGGAGTGGGCCGCTGAGATGCAGCAGCAGGCCGTGACCGCCGGTCTGGTGGAGCAGGCCGAGGCCGACGACCCCACCGCCAGCCGCAAGCTGTCCGCCGACGAGGTCAGGAGCCTGATCTTCATCCTGCTGTCCATCGTCCTGTGGTTCTTCGGCTATAACGCCGTCACCAGCAAATACTCCGTCTACGCCAGCAACATCCTGCACAAGGACTATAACCTGACCCTCATCATCGCGCAGGCGGCGGCCATCGTGGCCTACCTGCCCGTGGGCTTCATCGCCAGCAAGGTGGGCCGCAAGAGGACTATTCTGGCCGGCGTGGTGATGCTCACCGGCGCGTTTACCGTGGCCGCTTTTCTGAATGCCGACAGTCCCACCGTGCTGATGAACGCCATGTTCGCGCTGGCGGGCATCGGCTGGGCCACCATCAACGTCAACTCCTTCCCCATGGTGGTGGAGCTGGCCTCCGGCGGCGACGTGGGCAAGTACACTGGCTTCTACTACACCGCGTCCATGGCGGCGCAGGTGGCCACCCCCATGGTGTCCGGCCTGCTGATGGATCAGTTCGGCATGCATGTCCTGTTCCCCTACGCCGCCGTGTTCACGGCGCTGGCCTTCTTCACCATGCTCATGGTGAAGCACGGCGACAGCAAGCCCGAGGCAAAGGCCGGCATCGAAGTTCTGGAGGATCTGGAGGCGGATTGATATGACTGTTGTATATGTTCTGTTGGGACTTTTTGTTCTGCTGTGCCTGCTGTACGTTCTGTGCCTGCGCTGCCGCCGCCGCAAGGACTGGGATCGCTTCCGCAAGTGGCGCTTCGCCCATCGCGGCTTCCACGACAAGCCCCGCATCCCCGAAAACTCCCTGCCCGCCTTCCGCCGCGCCGTCCAGTGCGGCTTCGGCGCGGAGCTGGACGTCCATCTCATGAAGGACGGCCATCTGGCCGTTATCCACGACGCCTCCCTGCTGCGCACCGCCGGCGCGGACGTGCTGGTGGAGGATCTGACGGCGGAGGAGCTGAAAAACTACAGGCTGGAGGGTACGGAGCACCACATTCCCCTACTGGAGGAGGTGCTGCCCATCTTCGCCGGCAAGGCCCCTCTCATCGTGGAGCTGAAGGCCGAGCGGGGCAATGCCGAGGCGCTGGCCGCCGCCGCCTGCAAGCTGCTGGACAAGCACCACGTCACCTACTGCATCGAGTCCTTCGACCCCCGCTGCCTTATGTGGCTGTGGGCCAACCGCCCCGACGTGGTGCGGGGTCAGCTCTCTGAGAACTTCCGTCGTCACGGCGACGCGCAGAATCTGCCCGGTGTGGTGCGCTGGGTGCTGAGCAGCCTGCTGCTCAACGCCCGCACCCGGCCCGATTTCATCGCCTACCGCTTTGAGGACCGGAAATGCCTGTCCCTCCGGCTGTGCCGCGGCCTGTACGGCGCGCAGGAGTTCAGCTGGACGATCCGTTCCAGGGCGGATATGGACGCCGCCGAGCGGGACGGCGCGCTGGTCATCTTTGAGTGCTTCGATCCGAGGGGGTAACTGCTGATGAGAGTCATCACCGGCTCTGCCCGCGGCAGAGTATTGAAGGAGCTGCAGGGTATGGAGACTCGCCCCACCACCGGCAAGGTGAAGGAGAGCCTGTTCTCCATCATCCAATTCGACATTGAGGGCCGCCGTGTGCTGGATCTGTTTGCCGGCACCGGCCAGCTGGGCATCGAGGCCCTGAGCCGCGGCGCGGCGGAGTGCGTGTTCATCGACCGCCGCCCCGACGCCGTCCGGCTCATTCAGGAAAACCTGGCCCTCTGCAAGCTGGCCGACCGGGCCCGCGTCCGGCAGGGGGACGCCCTGCCCTACCTGCGCAGCGGCGAAAAGTTCGATCTGGTCTTTCTGGACCCGCCCTACGCCTCCGGCCTGCTGGAGCAGGCGCTGACGGATATCGCAGCGTTTGACATTTGCCGTCAGCATGGTATAATTGTGGCAGAAAGTGCCGCGGAAACGGTTTTGCCCGCACTTCCGCCCCCCTATCGGCTGTACCGCGAGTACCGGTACGGCAAGATCAAGCTGACGGTGTTCCATCGCGGCGGAAATGAGGACTGACCATGAAGATCGCCATTTATCCCGGCAGCTTTGACCCCATCACACTGGGACACCTGGATATCATCCGCCGGGGCGCGGCCTGCTTCGACAAGCTATATGTCTGCGTCATGGTCAACTGCGAGAAGAAGCTGCCCATGTTCACGCCGGAGCGCCGGCTGGAGCTGATCCGCCGCAGCGTGGCGGACATCCCCAACGTGGAGGTGGAGAACTGGAGCGGCCTGCTGGCGGACTACGCCCGGGAAAAGGGCGCCCGTATCCTGCTCAAGGGCGTGCGCAACGCCACGGACTGGGACATGGAGCTGCAGATGTCCCGCATCAATCAGGGCATCCTGCCGGGGCTGGAAACGCTGCTGCTGCCCGCCAGCGCGGAGTACGAGCATTTCAGCTCCACCATGGCCCGTGAGATGATCCGCTACGGCCAGCCGCTGGAGAAGTATGTACCGGCGCCCATCGCCGAGGAACTGGAAAAAGCGCGGGGCTGACGTCCTGCCAGAAACTTAGAAAGGAATCAGGGATATGGAAGAAAAGGATGTGCAGCGACTGCTGGATATGCTCTACGGCATGATCGACGAGGCCAAGAGCGCCGCCTTCAGCTCCGACAAATGCATCATCAACCGCGACGAAGCGCTGGATCTGCTGGACGAGATCCGCGCCAAGCTGCCGCTGGAGCTGAAAAAGGCCCGCGAGCTTATTGCCGCCCGCAGCGAGTATGTGGCCGGCGCCAAAAAAGAGGTGGAGAAGATGCTGCGTCAGGCGGAGCTGGACGCCAAGGTCATCGTCTCCGAAAGTGAGACGATCCAGCTGGCCCGCCAGAAAAGCAACGAGATCGTCCGCCGCGCCGAGGAGCGCACCCGCGAGCTGTACCATGTGGCCAACACCTACACCGAGGATGCCCTGCGCCGCACGGAGGAGGCCATCCAGATGGCTCTCACCGAGGTACAGGAGTCCCGCGTCCGCTTCCGCGCCGCCAGCCGCGAGCAGATGCAGGCCCAGCAGGCGCAGCAGAGCGCCGCGCAGGCCGGCGAGGACGCCCCTAAGGACGGCGGCAGCGCCCAGTAACAGGCCCGCTGTTTCCTTTGTTAAAAATCACCCAAATTTCCCCCGGCATTTCTACGTTTTCCACAACAAAATAACATCTTGTGGCGTTCCAAACCGGTAGACACTATATTTTGTGTCTACCGGTTTTTTGCCCCCTCGACCATCGAACATGCGTTTTAAGACGTGCCTGTTTTCCACCATTTTCTGGGAAATTCCGGCGCCTCCGCACCGCCGCCCGGCGGAAACTTCTGCTTGCATTTTCATAACGCATTATGTATACTTACCCTATAAGTGGTGGATTGTGGGGGAAGTGCCCCCTTTTGTGGGGAACAATCCCACGGTTTTCCCACCCCACCCCATTTTTCCACGAGAGGAGGCGGCCCCATGACCCCCATGACCGGTCAGTACAGTCACAACATAGACGCCAAGGGCCGCCTGTTCATTCCCGCCAGCTTCCGCAAGGCGCTGGGGCAGACGTTCCACGTCACCGTGGGACAGGATCACTGTCTGGCCGTCTACTCCGACGACCGCTGGAACGAGTACATGGACAAGCTGAAGGACATGTCCTACAGCGAGGTAAAGGAGCTGCGCGCCCTGTTCGCCTACGCGGCAGACTGCGAGCCGGACTCCCAGGGCCGCATCCTCATTCCCGCCAAGCTGCGGGATTACGCGGGCCTGACCAAGGAGGTCGTGGTGGTGGGCAGCTTTGACCGCGCCGAGATCTGGAACGCCGGCCGCTGGGCCGCCGTAGAGGCGGAGGCCTTCTCCTCCGGCGCGCTGGAGCAGGCCATGGCCAGGATCGGGATGTGAGCCATGGAACATCTCACCGAAAAGGATTACGGCCACAAGCCGGTGCTGCTGTCCGCGTGCATGGACGCGCTGGCCATCCGGCCTGACGGCGTCTATGTGGACGGCACGCTGGGCCGCGCCGGCCACTCGCTGGAAATTGCCCGCCGCCTGACGGCGGGCGGCCGTCTCATCGGCATTGACCGGGACCAGACGGCCATCGACGCCGCCCGGGAGCGTCTGGCTCCCTACCTTGACCGCGTCACGCTGGTACACAGCAACTTCGACCGCATCGGCGATATCCTCGCCGATCTCCATATCCCCGGCGCCGACGGGATGCTCTTCGATCTGGGCGTCTCCTCCCCCCAGCTGGACGACGCCCGGCGCGGCTTTTCCTACATGCACGACGCCCCGCTGGACATGCGCATGGATCGCACGGCCCCTCTCACCGCCCGGGACGTGGTGAACGACTGGCCTTATGAGGAGCTGCGCCGCATCCTCTGGGACTACGGCGAGGAGCGCTATGCCCCCGCCATCGCCCGCCGCATCGTGCAGGCCCGGGAGCAGGCCCCTATCGAAACAACGCTCCAGCTGGTGGATATGATCAAGTCCGCCATGCCCCCCGCCGCCCTGCGGGAGAAGCAGCACCCGGCCAAGCGCAGCTTTCAGGCCATCCGCATCGCCGTCAACGGCGAGCTGGACGCCCTGCCCCCCATGCTGGAGGCCGCCGTGTCCCACCTGAATCCGGGCGGACGGCTGGCCGTCATCTCCTTCCACTCGCTGGAGGACCGCATCATCAAAAAGACCATGCAGGCGCTGGCCACCGGCTGCACCTGCCCGCCTGAATTCCCCGTCTGTGTCTGCGGCAAAAAGCCGAAGCTGCGGCTGGTCAGCCGCAAGCCCATCGTATCCGGTGCGGCGGAGCTGGCCGAAAACCCCCGGGCTCGCAGCGCCAAGCTGCGCGTCGCGGAAAAGCTCTGACGCAGAGCGTCCCATTTTTTCGGAGAGGAGTGACCGTCCCTTGGCTCAGCCCTATCGCAAAAACGCCGTCTACGGCAGTCTGGCCTACGATCTGGATGCCCTGGCACGGGAACGCCAGCTGGAGGATGCCGGTAAGCTGCCCCAGAAGCCGCAGCCCGCGTCCCAGCCCCAGCCTCTCCCCCGCCGTCACCCCCAGACCCGCGCCGCCGCCCGCCCCTCTCCTCTGGTCGCCCTCGGCACCGTGGTACTGCTGGCGCTGGTGGTGGTACTGATGCTGGGCTACGTCACGCTCACCGACGTATCCGGCAGCGTCTCATCCATCAAGCGGGAGATCGAATCGCTGGACGAGCAGCATGTCGCCCTCCTGACGGAATATGAAAAAACCTTCGATCTGGCCACCGTCAAGGCGGCGGCCGAGGCCGCCGGCATGTCCAAGCCCACCAGCGGCCAGATCCAGTACATCGACCTGTCCGGCATCGACAGCGTCACCCTCTACAAGGCCGAAGGCGGCGCCGCGCTGGGCGGCCTGCTGGATCAGCTGGAGCGTGGCTGGGACTATGTGCTGGAATATTTCCGCTGACAGCGGCCATATCATGAGGCAGTGAGGAGTAAGAAGGCGACTTCTTGCTCCTTGCTTGGTATTCGAGAACCCGTCCGGCCCCGGAAAAACCGTGCCGGGCCTTGCTTTCGGAGGCAAAAACGTGTCAGATCCCAAACGAAAAGACGAAAATATCCGCCGCGCCAACCGGGTCATCCAGACCCGGTCCTTCGTGCTGATGCTCATTATGGGCGTGGGCATGTTTGTGCTGCTGTTCTTCCAGCTGTTCGACCTGCAGATCATCCGCCACGAGGAGCTGCAAAGCAAGGCGGTGAGCCAGCAGACCCGCCGCACGGTGGTCACCGCCTCCCGCGGCACCATCTATGACCGCGCCGGCAACATCATGGCCATCTCCGCCAGCGCCGAGACGATCATCCTCTCCCCGCTGGAGATCGACAGGGCCGTCAACGACAAGGACGCTCCCGTGTCGTGGACGAAGGACTCGCTGGCCGCCAGCCTCGCCGAGATCCTGGGCGGCGACGCCGCCTCCATCCGCAGGCGCATGGACAACACCGATTCCCAGTACGAGGTCATCAAGCTCCGCGCCGAGGAGGACACGGCCAACGCCGTCCGCGCCTACATCAACGAAAACAAGATCGTGGGCGTCCATCTGGTGGCCGACGCCAAGCGCTACTATCCCTACGGCTCGCTGGCGTCCCACGTCATCGGCTTCGTGGGCGACGAGAACACCGGCCTGTATGGGCTGGAGGCCCGCTACGAGCAGCAGCTGGAGGGTCAGAGCGGCCTTGTGGTGTCCGCCAAGGACAACGCCGGCAACGACATGATGTACGCCTACGAGCAGTACTTCGCCGCCCAGAACGGCAGCGACCTGACGCTGACGCTGGACGCCACCATCCAGTACTATCTGGAAAAGGGCCTTGAGTCCATGGCCGACAAGTTCGCCGCCGCCAACGGCGCCGCCGGCATCATCATGGACGCCAAAACCGGCGGCATTCTGGCCATGGCCTCCTACCCCAACTACGACCTCAACGACTTTTCCGCCGTGCAGGATAAGACCCTGCTGGAGCGGATGGAGCGGGGCGAGGGCACGCTGGCCGACATGCAGCTGCTCCAGTGGCGCAACAAGGCGCTGAACGACACCTACGAGCCCGGCTCCACCTTCAAGATCCTGACGCTGGCCGCCGCGCTGGAGGAGGGCGTCATCGACATGAACACCACCGTCAACTGCAGCGGCTTCGTCAACATCTCCAACTACACCATCCACTGCTCCAACAAGGCCGGTCACGGCCTTCAGACGCTGATCCAGTCCGTGGGGAACTCCTGCAACCCCGCCTTCATCTCCTACGGTCTGAAGCTGGGCAACACCACGTTCTACAGCTACATGAAGTCCTTCGGGCTCATGGATGACACCGGCATCGACCTGGGCGGCGAGGCCGTGGGCATCTTTGCCGACCCCGCCAGCTTCACCCAGCTGGATCTGGCCTGCTATGCCTTCGGCCAGAACTTCAACGTCACCCCCATCGCCCTCATCACGGCGCAGGCCGCCTGCATCAACGGCGGCTACCTCCGCAGCCCCTATCTGGTGGAACGCATCACCGACGCCAACGGCAGCGTCACCTACCAGCACGACAGCACCCCCATCCGTCAGGTCATCAGCGAGGAGACGTCCGCCACCGTGCGGGAGTGTCTGGAGTATGTGGTGGCCAGCGGTACCGGCAAGAACGGTCAGGTGGCCGGCTACCGCATCGGCGGCAAGACCGGTACGGCCGATAAGGGCCAGTCCGGCGACGTGGTGGTATCCTTCCTGTGCTTCGCCCCGGCGGACGATCCCCAGATCATGATGCTCATCACCATGGATACCCCCAGCCGCTCCACCGGCACCTACGTGTCCGGCGGCAACATGGTGGCGCCCTATTCCAGCGCCATCATGGCGGAGATCCTGCCCTATCTGGGCATCGAGCCCAGCTACAGCGCCGAGGAGCTGATGGGTGTGGACACCACCGTGCCCAACGTCATCGGCATGTCGGTGGAGGAGGCCAAGGATCGCCTGAAGGAGCGCGGCTTCGCCTGCAAGGTGGAGGGCGACGGCGAGACCATCACCGACCAGACCCCCGTGGGCGGTGCCATCATTCCCGGCAAATCCACGGTGGTGCTGTATGCCGGAGCCGAGAAACCGGATAAGATGTGTACGGTACCCTCTCTGGTGGGACGCACCGCCGCCGAGGCCAACACCGCCGCCACCAACGCCGGACTGCTGATCCGCTTCACCGGCACCACCAGCTCGGAGTCCAACACGGTGCTGGTGTTCAGTCAGGAGCTGGAGGCCGGTACAGAGGTGCCTGCCGGAACGGTCATCACCGTGCGGCTGGGCGATACCACCGTGCGGGACTGATTGCCGCAGATTTTGCCATATAACAGGGCATATAATCCCATTTTATTTGCGTTTTCTGCCTGCTATACTGGAAAGTGGGCCATATCGCCCAAAACAAGAGCAAAGGAGACGATCCTATGAAACTGAAAGATGTGATAAAAGGACTGGAGATCCTGTCCGCCACCGCCGATAGGGAGCAGGAGATCACCGGCGTCAGCTACGATTCCCGCACCACCGCGCCCGGCGATGTGTTCGTCGCCATCAGCGGCGAGGCGGTGGACGGCCACCGCTTCATCCCCATGGCAGCGGAAAAGGGCGCGGCCTGCGTGGTGTGCGAGCATGTACCGGAGGGGGATATCCCCTACGTGCAGGTGGCAAGCTCCCGCAAGGCGCTGGCCCTGATGGCGGGCAACTGGTTCGACCATCCCGCCAAAGAGATGACCATGATCGGCGTCACCGGCACCAGCGGCAAGACCACCTCCACCTACCTCAT
>OLGB01002894.1_pt1 | contig 17187 bp, 10 predicted proteins | sample 1605691 | NCBI WGS metagenome assembly OLGB01 (sample SAMEA3888925, study PRJEB22519) | human gut metagenome | biome: human gut; feature: human-associated habitat; material: faeces | place: Denmark | collected 2010 | reverse complement strand
GCGGCCTGTACGTGCGCGCACGTACAGGCCGGGATGTATGTTTCACGACGTACACGCCGCTGCGAAACAGGGATCGGACTTGATTCCCCCCGCTCCGGCGGAGGGGCGCTGCGAGGCTCTTTCGGCAAGCTGAGCGGCTGCTCCCTATCCCCGATAACGGCGGTAGCCGCTGCCCCCGCGGCAGCGCCTGCGGCGGCCCCGGGTCGCGATGCGGTAAACAAGAAAAACCACCAGACCGATTACGATCAAGGCGAGCAGCAGAACAAGCAGCGTGATCCGGTTTGGGTTCTTCAGCAAATGGACGGGGTTCCAGGAGGGCACGGACACCTTGCGCCCTTCCGGCGCGGCATAGCGGCGGTCCATCGTGCCCATGGACTGGAGGTAGGAGGCCAGGGCGTACCATTCCTTGACCTCCGAGCCGCCGGAAGTATGGATGATGTGCGCCTCCAGGTCGGTGATCTCGTTCCCCTGGGCGTCCTTGGGCGTAACGGTGAGGATGCCGAACGATTTTGCATTCACCGCCCCCAGCATCTGTCCGGAATAGAGTCCGGTGACCACCCGGTAAAGCCGCTCGTCCTCCAGCGCGGCCTCAGAGCCGTCGGGCAGCACCTGGGCGCACGCGGTGACCTTGTTGAAGATCAGCCGGCGCGGATTATAGGTCCAGCGCATGCCCGCCGGATAGAGCTGGGCGGCAGGCATGAGCGGGGTAACGGAAGCGTCCACCTCGAAGACGTCTTTCAGCTCCCGTCCGGTCAGCCATACGGACACCAGCGGGTAGCCCGGCGTACCGTCCGCTCCGGAGCCCAGCGACGAGACGTTGAACGCGTCCGAGGTGGTGATCTCTCCCGCAGCAAAGGAAGCCCGGACAACGCCTGCGGCCACCACTGCAAAGTCCACGGTCCTGTAGTCCTCCCCCTCCGCCTGTTCCACCGCGTAGACATAGGAATCCGCGATCAGGCTGCCCAGGGGGTCCTCCTGCTGCTGCTGCGCGAACCGGCGGATGGGCGTGAACGCGAAGGCGCTCTCACAGAGCACCTGATCAAAGCTCAGGCCGAAACCCGCCAGGTACCCCTCGTCCACCTTCTGCTGAAACCGGCGGGCCATCGCGGTCATGGCGGCGTCTTCTGTCACGGTCTCATCAATGGGGACCAGCCGGAAGTCCAGGGTATCCAGTCCTTCTCCGGTCTTCTCCACCGTCAGCACGCCCAGGTTCCGGGTGTACTCGCCGCAGGAGACGATCAGGGTATCGTTCACCCGGATGGGCTCCTGCGTGGCGGAGTGGGTATGTCCGGAGATGATCACGTCGATGCCGTCCACGGCTTTTGCCAGCTCGTAGTCCTCCCCTTTACCGTCCGTGGTCCCCGAGTGGGACAGGCACACGATATAGTCCGCCGCTTCCTGTGCCTGAATGGTCTCCACCACCCGCTGCGCGGCCTGCGCAAGCGGGGTGAATTCCATGCCGGACATGGGGGCGCATGCATCGGCGTCCACGCCCAGCAATCCAAAGACCGCAACGCGCACCCCGTCCCGTTCCAGCACTACATAGTCTCCGATGCCATAGTTCTCCCAGGCGGCGCGGGTCGCGCCGTCCCCCGCAGGGGGCTTGTAGTTGGCCTGGACGACGGCGGGCAGGCGGTCCCCGCTGTCCACCGCGGCGCCGAGCATCTCCGCCAGGCCGCGGGCGCGGTAGTCGAACTCGTGGTTGCCCAGGGTGGTCACGTCATATCCCATCTGTCCCAACGCCCGCAGTTCCGGGGCGTCGGTGGCGTAGATGGTCTGGAACAGGGAGCCCATGGAGAAATCTCCCGCGTCCAGGGTGACTACCGGGGTTTCCGCCGCGGCGCGCTCCTGCCGGAGCAGCGTGGCCAAGCGGGTATAGCCGCCGTATTCCCCGCCCTCTTCATCCGGGACGGGCAGAAAATGGTCGTGGGTGTCATGGGTGAACAGAATGGTCAGGGCGCCGGCGCCCTGATCCTCCGCCGCCGATGCCGGCGCCAGGACAGCGGCACAAAGCAGCAGGATCAGACACAAAGCGCCCCCGCGGCGCAGAAGCTGTTTCACAGCGGTCCCTCCTATCGTTCCGGGTCACAGGTCTTTTTATAACGTGTGATATCATGGCAGCTGATCAGGCAGGCCTCCCGCCCGCTCCAGCGGATCAGCGATGCGTCCGCCAGACTCCACACATCCAGGACGGGATTATAAAACTCCACCGTGCGGTTCACATCCCTCCGGATGTCCCGGGCCGGACAGTTCCCGCAGGGCGCGTCCCGATGGAGGAAGGCCTGATAGCAGCGCAGCCCCTCCGCTGCCTGCGCCGCTACGGCGCGGGTCTTGGCATTGATAAAGAGCATCTCATAGGTATCCGGGTCGATGACGTAGATCCAGGAATTCTGGTTGTCCAAGGCAATGCGCAGGTCCCGTGCCCGCTCCTCCGCCTGCTGCTGGGAGCGCAGCTTCAGCAGGAATACCGAGAGAAAGCCGGCGATATGGGTGAGCGCATCGATCTGCTCCTGGGTCCAAAGGCGGCTTCCGACGCATTCGTCAAAGCCCACGTAGCCCCGAAACACGCCGTTGTCCCGAATGGCGCACTGGAGCAGGGATTTGACATCCTGCGCTTCCAGGATATCATACTGGCATTTGGGAAGACGGGTCACATCCGGGCAGTAAAACACACCGTGCTCGTCAAAGTTCTCCTCATAGCGCCCGCCCAGATCCCGCTGATACTCGATATGCTGCAGACGGTCGATCTGGGGCTCGACGCCCTCGCTGCACCACTCGAAGGTATTCCGGCAGGCCCGGTTGTCCGGGGTGTTCTCAAAGATATATGTCCGGCTGACGTTGAACCGGCGGCCCACCAGCGCCAGGATATCTTGGACCGTGTTCTCCACATCCCCCGACTCATACAGGCGGCGGAAGGCGTATTGGACCAGCCCATCTTCCGCCGTACCGGGACGCCCGCCGGAATCGATGCGCTCGCCGACGGCCATGAGGGGGGCTCCAGGCTGCTGGAAGCCGGCGTCCTTCTGCGCGCGGTAAAGCTCATAACAGTTCTTTCCACGGCGTTTGGCCCGGTACAAAGCCTGGTCGGCCCGCTGAAACAGCTCCTGGAAGGCGGCGCCGTGCTCCGGTGAAAGGGCCGCCCCCACCGAGCAGGACAGGGACCAGCTGACCAGCTCCTTCTGGAACATCCCCTGAAACGCCTCGATCAAGCGCCCGCAGCGCTCCTCGACCAGCTCCTTGTCCGGGACCCGTTTCAAAAACACCAGAAACTCGTCCCCGCCGATGCGGGAGACGATGTCGTCCGCACGGAAAAGCCCGCGGATCTCCTCCGAGAGCCGGGCGAGGACCGCGTCGCCGAACATATGGCCGTAGCTGTCGTTGACCTGCTTGAAATTATCTACATCGATGATGAGCAGCGCGGCGCGTTCTCCCTCTGCCTCGGATAAATATGCCTCAATCCGGCGGCGTGCGGAATTTTTATTGAGCAGCCTGGTCAGCCCATCCCGCTCCGCCTTGTCCCGCAGGGCCTGATTGGCCCGCTTCTCCCCGTCGATATCCATGACCACGCCCACTACCTTGATGGGGCGCCCGTCCTCCCTCTGCTGGGCGGTGGCACGGATGCGGCACCACAGATAGCGTCCGTCCGCCTTGGCGATGCGCAGCTCCATCTCCTCGTAATGAGCGCCGTCCATCAGGGCGCGCAACGCATCCAGAAACACCGGGGCATCCTCCGGATGGATATGGGAATCGGTGGTGATACGCTCGCTGACCGCCCTGCTCAGCGGATCATAGCCGAACTTCTTGCGCCAATTGGAGGAGAAGTCCAGGGTGTCGCTGCGGATATCCCACTCGAAGATGATATCGTTGGTCTGGGCCAGAATGATCTGATGCCGCTCCAGGGAAAGCCGCAGCTCCTCCTGCGCTTTCTTGGTCCGGCTGATGTCCACCAGCACGCAGTAAAGATACTCTACACCATCCGCTTCGGTGACCATACGGCTTTTCTCCAGGACCCAGATGACCTGCCCGTCCTTCCGGACCAGGCGGTATTCCAGTTCCACGCCGCTTCCCAGCGTCAGCTGTTCTCTGGTCCGGCGGCGCACCTCCGCCCGGTCCTCCGGGAGGATCAGCCCGGTCAGGCGGTTCTGGAAGCGCTGTTCCAGCTCCGCCGTCGTATAGCCCACCAGGGCGGAAAAGTTTTCGCTGACCCCCATGAGCGTAAACCACCGGTCATTTCGGCAGCACTGGACGCCGCTCCACAGGCTGCGCAGGGCTGTCTCCCGCTCGCGGGTGTCCTCCGCTTCCGCTGTTTCCGCCTCCCGCCAGACCGCCAGTCCCTTGCGGGAGTGCAGATCATCCACGTCGATACGCAGCAGGGTGGCCTCGTACCAGCGGTAATCGCCGATCATGGCGCTGTAGACCCGATAGCGGTGCCTGTACTTCATCAGCCCCTCGGCAAAAAACTCCTCGCCGCTGTTTTTCAGAAATTCCAGCACCCGGGCGCGGTCGTCCGGATGGACCGCCCTTTGGACCAGATTGCGCATGGACTCCGCAAAGCTCGCCCCGGAGCGCAGCAGCGCAAAATCCGGATTGGGATCGTAGACCATGTGGTAGACCCCCTGATCCAGATCCACCTCTACTACGGTGGCGTTCACATAGCGCAGCAGCGTCAGGTATTTGACCTGGGCGGTCTGCAGCATATCCAGCCCCCCGGCGTGCGGGACGGAGACGTCGTGCGGCGTGAGGGGTCCTCCGCCTGCGGCGGGAGGATCGTCGGTATAGGTGCAGGCCAGCGCCGCAAACGCATCCCGCAGATGCTTAAAGCACTCCAGCAGCTTAGGGGAGAAGCTGCCGCACGCTCCGTTCAAAATCATATTCATGGCCTGCTCATGGGAGCAGGCGTCTTGATAGCCCCGGTCGGTGGTCAGTGCCTCGTAAGCGTCCGCCAGGCCTACCGCCTGCGCCCAGAGTGGGATACGCTCCCCCCGGAGTCCGTCGGGATATCCCTCGCCCTCCCACCGCTCATGGTGATAGCGGCAGATGTCCCAGGCATAACGCAGGTATTCCCGGTCGCCCATGCCGTCCAGCTGCTCCAGCATGCGGCAGCCGATGGCGGAATGGGTCTTCATCACCTCGAATTCCTCCGGCGTCAGCTGGCCCGGCTTGTTGAGGATAGCGTCCGGTATGGCGATCTTGCCGATGTCGTGCAGCGCGGCGGCGGCGGAGATAACGGCGATCTTCCGCCCGTCCAGTTGGTACTCCGGACAGCTGCGCGCCAATTCCTCCAGTAGCAGCTTGGTGAAGCGGCGGATCCGCAGGATATGCCGGCCTGATTTTGCGCCGCGGTATTCGATGATGGAGGACAGCGTGTCTACCATGACCTCGTTGGACTGCCGGAGCGCGTTTGCCTGCTCTTCCGCCAGCTCCTCCAGGCACCGCTTGTAGCGGCTGAGTTCCACCAGATTGCGCACCCGCCGCCGGACGGCGCAGGGTTCAAACGGTTTGACGATAAAATCCGAGGCGCCCAGTTCGAACGCCCGCGCCGCGCGCGCGGCGGAATCCTGAGCTGTGATGACCACCACCGGCGTTTCAGGCAGAACTCGTTTGGCCCTCATCTCGGCGAGCACCGGGAAACCATCCTTGGCCGGCATGAGCAGATCCAGCAGCACCGCCGCGATCCGGGTGTGATTCTCCTCCAGCAGCAGCAGCGCCTGATCGCCGTTTTCCGCTTCCAGCAGATTGTACTCCTCTTGAAACAGTTCCCGCAGAACGGCGCGGTCGGCCTGCTGGTCGTCCACCAGGAGCAGGGTATCTCTCGGCTCCATCAGACGCCGCCTTTCAGCGCGCCGCACAGCGCCCGATAGACCCCGGCCAGCTCGTTGTAGCTGGCCCGCGCTCCTGCTGTGTCTCCGGCGCGCAGCTGCTCCACCATTCTGCAGCAGCACTGACACAGACGCCCCATTCCCAGATTTCCGGAGATGCCCTTGAGCGTGTGAACGGCGATCAGCGCCGTATCCCAATCCGCCCCGTCCAGCGCACGACCCAGTATTCCAAAATTGTCGTCCTCCGGAAACCGCATCAAAAATTTCTCGAGGAGCTCCGTATTGCCCGCCATGCGCCGCAGCGCGTCCGGAAGGTCGATGCCCGCATTCTGCAAAGCGTCCCATCGGTTCTGCTCCATACTCACTCCTCCTTGTCTCCTCTGAAATAGGCATCCAACAGGGCATACAGCGCTTCCGCGTCGATGGGCTTGGCCACATGCTCGTTCATGCCTGCGGCCTTGGCGGCTGCTACGTCTTCCGCAAAGGCGTTGGCTGTCATGGCAAAAATGGGGATACGCGCCGCGTCCGGCCTGGGACAGGCACGTATGGCCCGGGCCGCTCCGTGTCCGTCCAGTACCGGCATCTGCACATCCAGCAGGATCATATCATAGGTGCCGGGCGGCGACTGCGCGAACGCCCGTACTGCGGCGCGCCCCTCGGAGACCTGGTCTACCGCAGCGCCGGCAGACTCCAGCAGCGCTACGGCGATCTCCAGATTCAGCTGGTTGTCTTCCGCCAAAAGGATGCGGCGGCCTGTAAAATCATAGCGGCCGCAGCGCCGGGCCGGTGCTGGGGGCGTTTTGCCATGCCCCGCCGCCTCCCGCAGCGCACGATGGAGATTGGACGGAAACATGGGCTTGGACAGGAAGGCGTTTACACCGGCCGCACGGGCCTGCGGCTCGACGCCGCTCCAATCGTAGGCGGACAGGATGATGATCAGCAGGTCCGGTCCCACCCGCTCACGGATGCGGCGGGCCGTTTCAATCCCGTCCATGCCCGGCATCTGCCAGTCCAGAATACACACGTCATAGTCCGTCCCGTCCGCACAGGCCCACAGAATTTCCTCCACCGCCTCGGCGCCGGAGAGGACCCAGCGTACCGACATGCCCATTCGCTCCAGCAGCAGGGCCGCATGCTCGCAGGTACCCCTGTCGTCATCCGCCACCAGGACCCGCAGATCCTTCCGTTCCCCGGATTCCACCGTGCAGCAGACGCTCTGGTCGGGTTCAAAGGGCAGCTCCACCTGAAAAACGCTGCCCTTGCCCGGGGCGCTCTTCACCCGGATGTTCCCTCCCATCAGGGTGACCAGGTTCCGAACGATCGCCAGCCCAAGGCCGGTGCCCCCCTGCCGCAGGACTCCGGCATGGGGGTCCTGTTCAAAGGGAAGGTACATCCGCTTTTGGAACCCCTCGTCCATGCCGATACCGGTATCGCTGACCGTGAAACACAGCTGACGGTAGACGCCCTGCTGCCCGGTCTGCCCCACCTCCAGCCGGACCCGGCCGCCGGCGGGGGTGAACTTCACCGCATTGGACAGCAGGTTATGCAGGATCTGATTCAATCGGACCTGGTCTCCAATCAGATGCTCCTCGCTCAGATCGCTGGTCAGCGCGAACTGTACGCCGCGGCTGGCGCACTGGCTTTCGTAGACTGCGCCCAGCTCCGTGAGCAGGCGGGCCAGGTTGAAGGGCTCCCGGGTAATGGAAATCTTCCCGCTCTCGATGGCGGACATATCCAGCACATCGTTGATAATGCTCAGAAGGTATTTGGAGGAATAGGCAATTTTGGTCAGGCACTCCTCCGTCTTGGCGCGGTCATCCGGGTCGGCGGCGGCGATGGCCGTCATACCGATGATCGCATTCATGGGCGTACGTATCTCATGGGACATACGGGAAAGAAAATTACGCTTGGCCGCGTTGGCCTGCCGGGCGTTCTCAAGGGCGTCACGCAGCGTCTGCTGGGTCCGGCGCTCCTCGGTCTGATCCTCCAGCTTGGCGATATACCGCTCCACCCCGCCGTCCTGCAGGACCGGGTAGACCTGCAGCAGCATCCACTGCTCCCGCTTCGTCTTCGGGTTCATGATCCGGCATTCCCGCTCCACAGGCTTCTGCAGGACCGTCCCCCGGAAGATCGCTTCCACCATGCGGAAGCTCTCCTGATCGGCGAACATCGCCCGCCGCTTGTCCGGGTCCCGCAGCAGCTCCTCCTCCGTCAGGCCCAATACCCGCTCGGTGTTGCCGCTGAGGAATTCACTCTCCCGCCGCGTTGCGTGATAGATGTATACCACATCGTCGATCGTCTCCGTAAGCAGGCTGAACAGCAGCTCCCGTCCTTCCAGCTCCCGGCTTTTCTTTTGGATCGAACGATAGTACAAAACGGATACCGTTAGGATGAAAAGCGTCATGACCGCCGCCAGGATCACGACCTTTCGGGTGGTATGGTCGGACTCCCGATCCACCTCCCGCACGGCTGCGGTGCTCCACACCATGACGACGTTGGAGTCCTCCATGAACTGGTCATACAGGGGCGCCAGCTCCTCCTCCAGCAGCCGTTTGGCCTTCTGCGCCTCGTATTCCTCATGCTCCAGCAGTTCTTGCTGAAGGACGACGATCTGCTCCGCCGCGTCTTTCAGCACGTCCACATCCTCCGCGGGGCCCAGGTAATGCCCCGCGATGTAATCCAGGCTCTCTACCAGCTCCGGCATGGCCTCCTCCACCAGAGTACGCACTGCCGCGTAATCCTTCGCTCCCCGGCGAATGGTCAGCCGGTTCATCCCCTGACGCATCAGCGATACTGCATTGGTGGCCCGATTGATGTGCTGGGCGTTGAGATAGGGGTACTCATACAATGCGCTCAGGTCCTGGTTCATGCTGAGGATCGTGGAGGTCGAAAGTACGGCAAACAAAAACGCCAGCCCGCAGACCAGTACCGGCCACACAATATTGATCCGCTCTCCGCCGTTTTCCCATTTCCTGTTTCTCATGGCGCTTTCCCTCATTAATTGAAACGCTGCAACGGTGTGACAGGCCCGCAAACCGTATGGATCACTATAATTATACTTCATCCCCCCCATTTCCGTCAAATAAAAGCATACTGCGCCGCGCGCCGGTACATTTTTGTAGGTTAGTCAAACATATTGGACGGCGAACTCTGCGGGAGAAAGCCAGTGAAGGGGCCTCATGGGGAAGTTGATGGAGCGGCGGTTGTGGACAGCAAGTTGTTTGGCGAAGTCATCCAGCGAGTAAAAGTTGTGGCAGGAGTAAAACCGTTTCTGGTCCTCCCGGTGGCTGCGTTCCACTTTACCGTTGTGCCTGGACGTGTAAGGGCGGATGAGCTTATGGCGGGTACCCGGCAGGGCAGCTGTTTGTTCGAATAAAGCAGGCAGATCCCGTTTGCTGTTGGAAAAACGGTTGGTGAACGCAAAGCCATTGTCAGTCTGGACACACTCCACCCGGATTTTTCTGCGAGCATACCATTTGACCAACTTTTTCAGGAAATCGGCAGAGGAATAAGTGGACTGCTCCGGATAAGCCCCCAGGAAACGCAGACGGGTGAACTCGTCAATAGCCGTATATTGGAACAGGCGAAGCTCCTGGTCTGCAATACACCTGCGGGGCACTACCTTCACATCTACCGGTACCCGTTGCCCTGGGTACGTCATCTGCTCATAGGGCTTTGGCTTGTAGACTGGTTTCTTCTCGGCCTGCGGGAACAGCCCCAGCTTGCGCATGACCCGGAACAAGCTCTCCGGGCGGCGGGTATAGCCCCGCTTCCGCAGACGGTGCCACAGTTCCACCATGCCCAGTTCGGGATTACGGCGGCGCATATCCCGGATCAGCTTCAGCTCCGCCTCCGTGTGCTGATTGGGATGGCTGTGCGGGCGTCTGGACGGGCAGGCCAGGGACTGCACCGTCCCGTCCCAGCGGGTCTTCCAGAAGTAGATGTACGACCGGCTCTTGTTGTACTTCCGGCTGGCGCGGCTGACCCCGTAGTTCTCCGCGTATTTCATCAGGGATTGCCGATACGCCATGTCTTGTGTTATACGCTTGCTCATGAAGGATATGGCCCCCTCTCATCAAGTTGTTGTGTGGTAACTCAACTTTATCCGATGAGGCCATTTCCTTCATCCTTTTTTATTCATCTGTCCAATATGTATTGTACTCTTACATGTATCAAACAGGAGCATCAAAAAAGTTCTTGACAAAGAGGGGTAGATATGATATTCTATTCAAGCACTAAAAAGCAAGTGAGACTAGGGCCCTCCATGCCGGAGTGGCGGAATTGGCAGACGCCCGGGACTTAAAATCCCGTGGGAGAGATCCCGTGCCGGTTCGACCCCGGTCTCCGGCACCATATCGCGGGGTAGAGCAGTTTGGTAGCTCGTCGGGCTCATAACCCGGAGGTCGAAGGTTCAAATCCTTCCCCCGCAACCATAAACCCGTCAGAATCTGTGGATTCTGACGGGTTTTCTCTTGTTTTCATCACTTTTTCGGGGGGATCATTTTTGCCGTTTTCGTCTGACCCAAACCGTGACCCATACGGGATCTCGGAGCGGTCAGGGCTGGAGAGTTCCAGAGAGGACGCTGCCCATGGTTTTTGCCGCCTGGCGCTGGGAGGCTGTGGTCACGTGGGCGTAGGTGTCCAGGGTGAATCCCGCCGAGAAGTGTCCCAGCATCCCGGACACGGTTTTTACATCTACCCCGTTCTGGAGGGCCAGGGTGGCAAATGTGTGACGCAGGTCGTGGAATCTAACCCTAGGCAGCCCTGCCCGTTTCAGCACCCGGTAGAGCATGTGCAGTACGCTGTCCGGGGAGATCGGCCCTCCGGTGGGGCTGGGGAACACCCAGGGGCTGTCTCCTGTTTTCTTCTTCTGGGCTTTTAGGACACCTATCGTATCCTCTGCCAGCGGCAGGGTGCGGTAGGCGTTTTTCGTTTTCAAGGGCGCCTCCACCACCTCCCCATCGATCCGGGCAATCTGCCGTTTAACCTGGAGGTCGCCCCGCTCCAAATCAATGTCCTCCCATTTGAGGCCCAGCAACTCTCCCCGGCGGAGCCCGGTGGCCAGTTCCAGATAGTAAAGTTCAAACACGCCGCTGTCCTTGGCCTCTCTCAGGAAGGATTGGAGCTGCTCCACCGGCAGGGTTTTCATCTCCCGATGTTCCAACTTTGGCAGGGCACAACCCTCCGTTGGATCACTGGCGATGATTTTCTGCTCCTTCGCCAGTTTCACCGCTGAGGCGATGATCTGGTGAATGTTCCGCACTGTCTTGGGGCTCAGGCCCTTGCTTTGTTTTTTGCTCTCAATCCGATCTACACGACCGCTGGTCAGTAACTTCTTGTAGAACTTCTGTAATTCCAGAGAAGTGAGCTTTTCCAGCGGGATTTTGCCGATATTGGGCTTGATGTGGTTGTCGATGTAACCCCGGTAGGTCTGATGGGAGGAGGGCCGCACTTTTACCTTGGCGTAGTGCTCAAACCACACCTCCATCCACTGGCCAACCGTGTACCGACCAACCTTGGCCGCATCCAGCCCCTTCGCTTCCTCGATTGCCTGCTTCAACTTAGCCTTGACCTCCGCCTGGGTCTTTCCCAGGACGTTTTTGTAGATAGCCTTGCCCGTCTCCGGATCGCGGCCGGCGGTATATCGTCCTTCCCATCGGCCATCTTTCCGCTTGCGGAGGTTACCCTCCCCGTTGGCCCTTCGTTTTGCCATGGCTTATTACCTCCTTTGCAGCAACACAGCATACCGCAGAAGGGGAGAAATAGCCATGCCAACGGTGCAGAGTTAACAGAACATTATCATTTGCCTTTTCTTTGTTTTATGCGGCGCAGGATTTGCGTATCCTATGCGTGGAAGGATACCCCACGCCCAAACGCCCCACAGCGGCGGTCAAAAAGGCTGGAACCGCCTGGGAACACTGGACTTCTCAAATTGACGACCACCTAAAACCGCTGACTGTGGCGAAAAGGTGCACCTTCCGCGAAAGACGGAAAAGCCCCGCACCGCGGGGCTTTGTGGCCGGTAGGTGGACGCTTGCGACCACCTCCCTTTATCCTAGTACGAAAATCGAACGCCTCCAGAGGGCCCAAACAGGGCTTCCCGGAGGCGTTCTTCTGTTGGAATTGAATGTTCTGGATGGTCAGGATCACCGCGTCATGACTTGTCCAAGACAGCCACCGCCCCACACACGGCCCAACGCTGTCCAAATACCCTCGACAGGGGCACCCGCCTCCATCCGCTCCGAAACCGGCACACAGGGCCCACACGGCCGTGACAGGGGTCTTCCTGTGGGCGTCTGCCCCTTCCCGGAGAGTGGGTGCGGGCCACGCCCGCAAATGTGCCAGGCTGCCGCTTGCGGCAAGCCAGGTGCTCTGCTTGCCTTACCATGCCCCGGCATAGCCCAGGGTGACGCTACTGTTTTCGGCCCCCAGGGCCATGCAGGCTGGGATGTCCTCCCCCCGCATAAGGCCGTAGAGGAAGCCGGCAATGAAGCTGTCTCCGGCGCCCATGGTGTCCACCACCGTGCAGGGCACGATGCCCCCCCGGTAAAACCGGTTCCCGTCAAAGGCCAGGCTGCCCCGCTCTCCCCGGGTGGCCACCACGAGCTTCGGCCCCTTGGTGTGGATGGCGCGGAGGATGTCCTCCAACTCCCTGTCTCCGGCGGAGTCGTTGGAGAAAAAGGCGTAGTCCACCCAGGGCAAGGCCTTTTCCGCCGCCGGATCCTCCGGCCGGTTGGCACAGTCGAAGGCCACCGGCACCCCCCGGGTCTTCAACCGGGGCAGGTCGCCCTCCACCCGGCCCCACAAACCGGACACCACCAAGTCGTGGCCGCAGAGGAAGTCCACGTCCTCCTCCGTCAGGCGGAAGTTCTCCATCACCCCCTCCTCGTAGTCACCGAACACCCGGTCTCCGTTTACGACCGTCACGTGGGACAGGGCGGTGGAGCCGGGCTCGGTGTGCAGGTGGGATACGTCCACCCCTTTGGCCGCCACAGCCTGCCGCATGAGTCCGCCATATTTGTCATCCCCCACCACGCCGGTATAGGAGGCGCTGCCCCCCAGCCGCACGGTGTATACCGCAACATTCACCGGGTTTCCGCCGGGGTAGGCGTCCCCCGTCTGGTCGTACAGGTCGATGCAGTTGTCCCCTACGGCGGCCAGCCTGATGTTCTGTTCCATTGATGCCATCCTCCCGCATTTTCCTGCCCCGTACCTCTGGCGGGTTACAGGGTCTGGATAAAGTCCATGGGCAGATAGGTAATTCCGCCGCTGGTATAGCAGTAGTGGGTCAGGGTGATCTCCTGACCGTCTCCGGTGCGGCAGATGTCGCTGCCCAGAGTAACGGTATAGCTGGTGTCGCCCTTCACCATGGTCACCGACTGGCTCTCCTGGTCCCAGGTGACGGTGTAGCCCCGGCTCTCCGCCACATGGCGCAGAGGGGCGTCAGGCAGGAAGACCACCGGGTCCCTGCCCAGGCCGGTGTTGTGGATCAGACCGGTGAGCAGCTTGGCGTACAAGTTGTCCGCATAGAGGAAGGTGCGCTCGGCCATGTCCTTGCCCAGCTGGGTGACATACTCCTCGCCGTCCTGGCGGCTGGTGCCGTACTGCTCCAGCATGATGGGGGCGGCGTCCACCATCTCCTGGTACATCAGCCCCTCCTGTTGGCTCCAGAAATCCCGCACGCCCTGGCTGTAGGTGGCCCGATCCTGCTCGGCCAAGGTGCAGATGCGCTTGCACTTCCAGAACGCGCCGTCCCCATCATAGGTATCCCCGTCCACCTGATAGGCCGCGGCGGTATCGGTAATGCCGGAGAAGCTGGGGATGAAGACCGAGTGCTCCGCATTGCCCAGGCACAGCCAGGTGATGGCGGAACAAGAGGCGGGCCACTCCGGGAAGGTCTGGATCAGGTGGATCTGGGAGGACTTCTGGGTGCCGATCACCCGGTTGCCCTCCTGGCCCGGCTGGGTGACGTCCAGGGGAGTGTCCTCCAGCCGGTTGCGGTAGAGCTCCATCAGATCCAATACGCTAACCTTTCCGTCGGGCTGATAGAAGAGTGGATAGAACGTCCCGCTCTCATACTCCCCCACCTGGGAGGGGGCCAGCAGGGTCATACCCACCCAGTTGCGCATGTTGTTGGAGTCGGAGCGCTGGTTATTATCCACCGAGCGTGCTAGGTGATAGAGCTCGCCTTCCTTCACTGCTAGACCGGTGCTGTCCAGCAGCTCGAACAGGCCGTCGGAGTAGATGTAGCCGTCCTCTGGTGTGGCGGCAGGGTCCACCAGGCCGATCATGTTGTGGTTGCCGAAAACGGCCACCGCGTCGTCGGGCATCCGCATGGCGCAGTAGCTGTGTCCGCCGTAGATCTCCACGATCCATGCCTCCTGCTGGTCGTTGATCATGACGGTGTTGCCCTGACTGGAGCCGTAAGTGTCGATGTAGCCCAATAGGGTGTCCACACCCTCCCGGGCGGTGGTGGACACGGCGCCCACACTGATGGCCATGATGGCCTCGGCAATACCGGCATCCACAAAGGGGTCTGCGGCAGCGAACTCCTCCGAGGGAGAGGTAGATACCGTGGCCGTAACGCTCACACCGTACTCGTTGGTACAGGCGGCCGGGTACATGCCGCCGCCCTGGGTATAGTCCGGCGTATAAGTGTATTTATAGGTGGTCTCTGGCAGAGGAAGGCGGAATCCGGTCTCTTTGTCCTCCAGGTAGCGGCCGGGTACGTTCTCCATCCGCTCCTGGACCATGTAGCGCTTGTTCACGTCGCCCCAGGCCTGATCCTCGCTGCGGGCGATGATAATGGTTCCCTGGTCGCTGGCGTCTTTTCCAACGTACACGCCGGTACAGGCCAGGGCGGCGGTGCTGCTCAGGGGGATAGCCGCCACAAGGAGTGCCGCCAGATATTTTACGATGCACTTCATTTTCTGTTTCTCACCTTTCCTGTTTTATTTCCTGCGGGCACCCAGGGCGCCCACGGGATGGCACTTACTCAAAGCCCGCCGGCAGGATGGCCCGCACCCGCTCCAGGGCCCGGCGGGCATAGAGGGCGGGCTCGGACAGGTAGGCGGTGACCAGCTCGATGGTGGCCTTCCCCTGGTAGCCCCGCTCTGCCAGTTCCCTCAGAAGCTCCGGCAGGGGCAGGATCCCATCGCCGGGGATCAGATGATCGTCGCTGTGCCCATCGGAGTCCACCAGGTGCAGATGGGCCAGCTTCTTCCCCAGAAGATCCAGATAGTTTTCCACTGGCTCCCCCGCTGCCGCTGGGGCCACCACATCGCACATGCCCAGCAAGCAGGGAGAATCTACCTCCTCCAGGGCCTGAGCCAGCTCCCCGGCGGTGGTGCACAGGTTACTCTCCCATGGGGTAAGGCTCTCCAGCAGAATTTTATGGTCCAGTGCCTCCGCTCTGTCCGCCAAACGGCGCAGGCTCTCCACCAGCCGGGCCCACAGCGCCCGCCGGGGCACGCTATATCCCCCGTGGCCCACGGAGATGAGGGTGTACTCAGCCCCTAGGGCCTTCCCCATCTCCAGACACAGCTCCAAATATTCCATGCTGTCCTCCCACTGGGCGCGTCCTCCGGCCATATAGTTGTAGGGGTAGGCGTTGTGTTCCGGCGTGTAGACGTATACAGGCATCTGGTATTTTTCCACCATGGACCGGATTTCTGCCACACCGCCCAGCCGGAGATCCGGGGCGAAGGCGTGGGGGCGGCCTCCCCAAAGCTCGATATAGTCATACCCCAGCCGCCCGGCATCGGAAAAGGCCCGCTCCAGGGGATAGCGCTGATAGCCGCTGGTAAACATACCCAGTTCCATTTCGTCCTCCCGAAAAGGGCGGCCACGAAGGCTGTTCGGGGCCGCCCTTTGATGCCGTGACTCAGTAATCCAGCCGCCGGTAGTAGCGCCGGATCTCCATAGGATGGCAGTTGATGGCCTCCATGTGAGCGTCAATGCGCTGGGTGACGGCGTGGGTCACCAGATGGGACAGGTTTCCCCGATACTTGTCGTCGATACCGGGCAGAGCGTAGTCCCTGGAGTCGATGACGGTATAGTTGGCACACACGCGGGGCAGGAACTTCACCACCCGCTCGCCGAGGGGCCGCTGGGCATCCTCTCCCACAAACACGGTCACCGGGGTGTCCCGATCCACGATTTCCAGCATGCCGTGGAAGAACTCGGCGGCGTGGATGCTCTTGGTGCGGATCCAGTGCTGCTCCTCCCAGTAACACATGGCGTAGGAGTAGGTGGAACCGTACTGGTTGCCAGCGCCCACGAAGTAGTGGAGCCTGTCATCGTGGTGCTTCTGAGCGAACTCCAGGCCGAAGGCGTCGGCGGCCTTCTCCACTTCCACCAGATCCCGGGCCAGATGGGCATCCAGTTGGGCGTAGTACTCGTCGTACTCCGGGAACTCCCCCCGGTTGTACATAAACCGGTCGGCCACCATGAAGAACTTCAGCTGCTCATTGGCGGGGTAAGCGATCTCCCAGTCCACCATTCCAGCCAGCTGGGCGGTCTCCACGTCGATAAAACCCAGCACCCTGGCACCGGCGGCCTTGACTTTCTCCACGCCCCGCACCATCTCCTCGGTGCTGCCGGTGACGGAGGAGATCACTACAATGGTTCCATCCCCCACCCGCCGGCTACCGGTGGTCAGGTACTCCGCCGCGTTCTCCACAAAGAGCTCCAGGTCGGAGCGCTCCTTCATGTGGACCTCGGCCTGGAGGCAGGAGGCCCAGGTGCCCCCGATGCCCAGCCAGCATAGGTTGCGGAACCCCTTCTCACAGATCTCGTCCACAATGGCCTCGATCCGCGGCCGCAGGGCCAAGGCCCCCTGTACGCTGGCAATCTGTTTTTCCTCGTCAAATTTCAGCATAGAGTCCTCCTCGGCTGGCGGTTTACTCGCCGACCTTCAGCATCTGATAGTAGTCGTTGTAGATGGTCAGGGCCTCGCCCACATCCTCCTGGAAGAACACATTCTCTTTGTAATCGAAATCCTTGGAGGGGTCGTTGCGGTAGGACTCGGGGGCGGCGGCCACAGCGGCGTCGTTGGGGCAGAAGTAGGGGAATTCCTCCAGGTTCTGGGCCATGACCTCGGGGTCGCAGATATAGTCCAGGAACTTATATGCCAGGTCGGTGTGCTTGGCGCCGGTGGGGATAACATACATGTCAAAGCCCAGCTGCACCGCGTCGTCGGTGAAGGGGGCCACAGTCAGGGGGCTGTCCGCGCCGCCGGTCTCGGCAAAGGCCCAGGAGGCGTTGCCATCATAGGTGAAGGCCACGCTGGCGGTGCCGTTGGTCAGGTTCTGCTCGGCGTTGCCGTAGGCCACCACGTTCTCGTTGTACTTCACCAGCCATTCATAGG
>OLGB01002889.1_pt1 | contig 17205 bp, 18 predicted proteins | sample 1605691 | NCBI WGS metagenome assembly OLGB01 (sample SAMEA3888925, study PRJEB22519) | human gut metagenome | biome: human gut; feature: human-associated habitat; material: faeces | place: Denmark | collected 2010 | reverse complement strand
GCCGCGAGGCTTGACTTAGAGCGAACTCAAACGGCCAATCTTACGCCATCCGGCGGCGGCGGGCGGAAAGGTCCGGACAGACAAAGCGGACCAATCTGCGGACATGACCGCGCGGCAGATTATGTCAATAAAAATCAGGCTGGTTTGACCCATATTCAGCAGCATGAAGCGCGCCTCTCGCCGCTCAAGACTGTCATTGCCGGTAAAAAACACCGCCTAAGACCGGCGATGAAGGCGCCGGGCAGAACAGGCCGCCGCGCGATCCCGACAAACAATTCCCTTCCCATGAACGCGATGAGATCCGCGCATGAAATAAAGCGCCCCGGCGGCATCGCCGCTACGCTGCCGCGGCTGGGTTTTCCGCAAAACCTTTGCCGCCGATATGTTGCTATAATAAAGAAAAGCAGCGGGCAGAGGCAAAATTTACGGGGAGGTGCGGAAGATGGAGATCAGGGTCCTGCGTTATTTTCTGACCGTGGTCAGGGAAGAGAGCATCACAAGGGCGGCGGAGATGCTGCACATCACGCAGCCGACCTTATCCCGGCAGTTGGCGCAGTTGGAGGAGGAGGTCGGCGTCAGGCTCTTCCGCCGGGGCGCGCGCGGGATAGCGCTGACGAACGAAGGGATACTGCTGCGCCGCCGCGCGGAGGAGATCGCCGAACTCGTCGATAAGACGGAGAGGGAGCTCCTGGAACAAAACGAACTGATCGACGGCACGGTGTCGATCGGAGCCGGCGAACTCGCCTCGGTACAGTTGTTGGGAGACATTATAAAATCCTGCCGCACGAAACATCCCCTCATACGTTATGAAATATTTACCGCGAGCGCCGACCTCACCAAAGAACGCATGGACAAGGGGCTGACCGACATCGGCCTGCTGCTTGAGCCGATCAACATCGAAAAATACGAATTTATCAGGCTGGATGTGAAGGAACGCTGGGTCGCCGTAATGCCCGCCGACGACCCGCTGGCCGCGCGCGAATATGTGACGGCGGACGACCTGATGACGGGGCCGCTGATCCTCCCGATCCGCGGGGGCGTGCGCAACGAACTGCTCAGTTGGTTCGGAAGCTCATTTGACCGTGAGCGCGTCATTCTTACGCACAGCATGAGCACAAACGCTTCCATCATGGTACAAAAAGGGATGGGGCGCTGCGTCACGGTCGAAGGCTCGCTTCCCTATCTCGACAACAATGTTCTGGCACTCCGGCCTCTGTATCCGGAACTGACCTCTACCTCCGTGCTTGCCTGGAAACGCCAGCAGCCTTTCAGCCTCGCGGCGACGAAATTCATCGAACACCTGAAATGCTTTTTAGGCATGACTGAATCATAAATTATAAGCATTAGACATATTGGTCCCGGGAAATTATAGTGTAAGCGCGATCGGCAAGGGAGGAGGATTCTTCCGCAAGCTGTCGCGCTTACACTATTTTTATTGGCGGCGGAGGGCATAAATGACCATTGACGAAGTTTGCGGCTCTTTCCAGATCGATCCGGCAAAGCTCAGATATTACGAAGAGGCCGGGCTGCTGACCTGCCGGAGGCTCACGGACGGGGGCCGCGACTATCGGGGGGAGGAGCTGCGGCGTATCGGCAGGATAGAGTCGCTCCTCAAGGCGGGGATCTCGCCGGAGACACTGAGGGATAATCCCGTGCTGCTGGACGAGGACGCAAAGACCGGCGGCGAACGGATCAGGCTCTTGAAGAGGCAGCGGTTTCGCCTGCTTGAGGATATCCACGTTAAACAGCAGTCGCTCGACTGCCTGGACTACATAATAAGAAAAGCTAAGGATGAGACGCCGCCGCGAAATTAGGGCGCGGCGCGTAAGACAAAAGGAGGAGACGGAAATGACGATCAGCGAAGCGGCGGAAAAGACGGGGCTTTCGGCGGACACATTGAGGTACTATGAACGTATCGGACTGATACCTCCCGTTCCCAGAACGGAGAGCGGCCTGCGCGACTACAACGATGAAGTGATCGAGTGGGTGATGTTCATTCAGAGATTCAAAGAGATCGGCATGTCGCTGGAGTCGATCCTCAGCTACGTCAAGCTCGCGATGCTCGGCAGCGGCACGCGCCAGGAGCGGAAGGTCATCCTCCTTGAGACGCGCCGGAGCCTGATGAGCAAGATAGAGCACCTCCACGGCTGTCTCCGCGAGGCGGATTACCAGCTCGAACACTATGACAGCGGCCTGATGACGGAGACGGAAAATGCCGTCGGGCGCTGGCGCCGCCGGGAAGAGGTTTCAGCACAGAGCTTCGCCGTATAGGCCGCGCGGCGCGCATAGCGTTCGCGCGGAGGGGCTTCCGCATCCCAATAAACCCGCCCGAAACATCCGTGATCTTACTTTACACAGAGACATAAAAAATATCGCCAGCCTTTTCCGGCGACGCATGGCGCTTGACTTAGAGCCGGCTCTAAGGATTAGCATCGTCATAAAATAAGGAGCCAGAGAGGCGCGGCAATAAAAGATGATAGAGTATGAATTTGCATATTTCAGCCACTGTTTCATAACGCTATTTAAGGATATCGCTCCCTTCTGGGGACTTGGCATCCTTATGGGCTCGTCGATCTCGGTATTCGCGAAGGAGAGGATACACGGGCTGCTCGGCGCGATGCGCGGCGCGCGCTTAGGGGCCGCCGGCGTGGTGCCGGCAAGCCTTCTCGGCATCGCTTCGCCGCTCTGCATGTACGGAACGATACCGATCGCCGCCTCGCTGTCGGAAAAGGGCATGAATGACGACTGGCTCGCGGCCTTTATGATGAGTTCGATCCTGCTCAACCCGCAGCTGATGATCTACAGCGCGGCGCTGGGGATGAAGGCGCTCGCCGTCAGGACGCTCTCATCTTTCATCTGCGGCGCGGCGGCGGGGCTTTGTGTAAGGTATCTCTTTCGCGGCGGGAAGTTTTTTAATTTTTCCGGTTTCGCGGAGGGGGAAAACCGCGACACCGACCCCGATATGGCGATGCGCCTCCTGAAAAACATCCTGCGGAACATCAGGGCCACCGGCCCCTACTTCTTTGCGGGCGTCGTCCTCGCGGCGGTTTTTATGTGTTTCGTTCCCCAGACGGCGGTCGCCGGCCTCTTCGGCGGAGACGGCGGCTGGGGCGTTATCGCCGCGGCGACGGCCGGAGTGCCGCTGTACGTCTGCGGCGGCGGCACCGTCCCGCTGCTCGCCGAATGGATGCAAAGCGGCATGGGCATGGGCGCGGCGGCGGCCTTCATGATCACGGGTCCCGCGACGAAGGTGACGAACCTCGGCGCGCTGAAGATCGTGCTGGGGATTAAGAATTTTGCCCTCTACCTGTTATTTGCGATGATATTCGCAGCCGTGACCGGCCTTCTCACAGATCTTTTCTTATAGATGACAGCTCTCCTTGTATGAATAGAGGCCGTTTGGAACAACGCTCCAAACGGCCTCTATTTCGTCGGTCAGATATTCTATCAAAGGGTCATTCGGCATCGCCGATCATCGCCCTTACACAGTTTGCCCAGGCGAAATCTTTTTTGCCCATGCCGTAACCTATCCCGGATATTTTGATCACCGGCAGCGGCGCGAAGTCGGCGGCAAAATGCTTAAGCAGCGCGGCTCCCGTGGGCGTGCACAGTTCGCCGCGCACCGCGCCTCCGTAAATCGGCACTCCGCGCAGTATCTCCGCCGCCGCCGGCGCGGGGACCGGCAGCACGCCGTGGGCGCAGCGCACATGGCCGCTGCCGACATGGACGGGGGAGGCGATGATCCTCTCCGGCGCAAGTTCGTGAAGCAGCAGGCAGACGGCGGTGATATCGGCGACGGCGTCCATCGCGCCCACCTCATGGAAATGCACCTCCGAGACCGGCCGGCCGTGCACCTTGGACTCGGCGCCGGCGACCAGCGCGTAGACCGCGATCACGTCGGAACGCACCTTCTCCGGCAGGTCGAGATGGGAGATGATGTGCTCTATCTCAGGCATCCCCATGTGGCTGTGCTCCTTTTCGTGATGATGATGCGCCGCGTGCTCATGCGCGTGCGCCTGATGATGTTCGCGGCAGTCGCGGCACGTTTCGCCCTCCGCGCTCTCCTCCTCTTCGCCGTTTACGGTGACGGTGACGCGGGTCCCGGTGATGCCGCATTTGACGCAGGGCGCGGCGGATACCTCCACACCGGGGATCGCGAGCGCGTTCATCCTTTCGAGGAAGGCGGCGGGGTCCGGGTGAAGCTCCAGCAGCGCCGCCGTCAGCATGTCGCCCGCGGCTCCCATGCCGCAGTCAAGATATAAAGTCCTCATTCTCTAATTCACTCCTATATGATTTATCATGCTGGCAAGATAGGCTGCTCCGAAACCGTTGTCGATGTTGACGACGCTGACGCCGCTGGCGCAGGAGTTGAGCATTGAAAGCAGCGCCGACAGGCCGCCGAACGAGGCTCCGTAGCCGATGCTGGTCGGTACGGCGATGACGGGACAGTCGGCCATGCCGCCGATCACGGAGGCGAGCGCCCCCTCCATTCCCGCGATCGCGACGATGGCGGAGGCCGTCATCACGTCGTCGGTGTGCGAGAGGAGGCGGTGCAGCCCCGCCACGCCGACGTCGTAAAGGCGCGTGACCTCGTTGCCGAGCGCCTCCGCCGTCAGCGCCGCCTCTTCGGCGACGGGCATGTCGCTGGTGCCGCCGGTGGCGATGACGATCTTTCCGCGGCCGTCCGGCCGCGGCATCTCGCCGGCGATGCCGACGCGCCCCATTTCATGATAAGAGAGGGGGACGGTTTTTTCCACGACGGCGGCGGCCTCGGCGCTCATTCGCGTGATGAGCACGGTCTTCTGCCCGTCCGCGAGCATCGCGCCGGCGATCTCCGCGATCTGCTCCGGCCTCTTTCCCGCGCCGTAGATGACCTCGGCGATGCCCTGACGCAGCGCGCGGTGGCTGTCGAGTTTCGCAAAACCGAGGTCGCGGAAGGGTTCTCCCCTAAGCTTCGTCATCACCTCGTCCACGTCCGCCGCGCCGGCGGAAAGTCTTTCAAGCAGATTCCTGAGCTCTTTTCTCTCCATCTTTTACCTCGTTTCCATATCAAGAAGGACGATATCAAAGTATTTTTTCAGCCGGGCAAGGATATCTTCACGTCTTTTCAGCGCCTCGGCCATCTGTTCCGGCGAAAGCTGGATGCGGGCGGCCTCGTGAAAGACGCGCACGCGGAAGTCGGTGAAGCCGAGGGCAAACAGCTCCCTCTCCGCCGCCTCCACGCGCTGGAGCAGTTCGCGGTCGATGCGCCGCCCCGCCGGCACACGCGTCGCAAGGCAGGCATAGGCCGGCTTGTCCCAGGTGAAAAGTCCCGCCGTCCGCGAACGCGCGCGTATTTCCGTCTTCGTCAGGCCGCACTCGCGCAGCGGCGAACGGACGCCGAGCTCGCACAGCGCGCGCATCCCGGGCCGCTCTCCCGCGTCGTCGGAGGCGTTCGTGCCGTCGATGATGAGGGGGAAGCCGTCGTTAGCCGCCCGCTCGCGCAGCAGCAGGCCAAAAAGTTTCTTCTTGCAGTGATAGCAGCGATCAGCCGGATTCGCGGCGATGAGGCCGTCGTCGAGGATGTCATATTCGATGACGGTAAGCTCCGTGCCAAGCTCCCTCGCGAGACGCAGCGCGTCGTCAAGTTCAAAACGCGGCTGAAAGGGCGTCTTGACATAATAGGGGCGCACCTGAGCGCCGCACTTGAGCGCCATATAGAGGAGATAGGCGGAATCCGTGCCGCCCGAGAAGGCCAGCGCTGCGCGCGTGTTTTCCTTGAAAAAATCATTAAGTTCCATTATGAAACACTCCTTTTGCATCCCTCTATCGCCTCAACGCCGCAGTCCTCCATGAGCCGGCCGTCACGGAGCAGCTCCCGCGAGGGGCCGTCCGCGAATATCCCGCCCTCTTTGAGCAGTATCGAACGTTCGCAGACCTCTTCCGCGAAGGCGAGATCGTGGGTCGCGATGAGTTTGACATGAGGCAGGGCCTTCAGTACATTTATCAGGTTGCGCCGCGCCCGCGGATCGAGAAAGGCGGTCGGCTCGTCAAAAAGCATTATGTCGGGCTCCATCGCGAGCACCGTCGCCAGCGCCGCCATGCGTTTTTCGCCTCCGGACATCTTGAGCGCCGTCTTGCCGCGCAGGTGCTCTATATGCAAAAGCGCGAGGCTCTCATCCACGCGTCTGGCGGTCTCCTCTTCGGACAGCCCCATGTTGCGCGGGCCGAAGGCGATATCGTCGTAGATCGAAGCCATGAAAAGCTGATCGTCCGGATTCTGGAAGACGACGCCGACCTTCGAGCGTATCTCCGTGAGGCTCTTCTTCGTCAACAGCGTTCCCGCCGCCATGATCACGCCCGTCGAGGGCAGGATGCCGACCAGCGCCATGACGAGCGAGGTCTTGCCCGCGCCGTTCGCGCCGATCAGGGCCGCGCTTTCGCCGCGCGCCAGGCGGAAGCTGACGTTTTCCACCGCCCTTGTGCCGTCGGGATAGATGACGGATAGTTTTTCTATATCAAGCATTCGATGAGCCTCCCGATCAACCTGGGAAAATTTATGAGTCGAAATAAAAGCGAAGAACCGCAGAGAATGACGAGGAAGATCAGATCGTTCGGCGTCAGGCGGCCTCCGTTCGCGGCTGCCGGCGGCGCGCCGCCGTAACCGCGGCACTTCATCGCCTGGTAAACGCGTTCGGCGCGGTCAAAGCTGCGAAGCAGCAGCTGCCCCGCGAAGCTGCCCATATCCCTCATCTCGACGCCCTTCTTGCCGCCGCCGCGCAGCGAATAGGCGGTGTACATCGACAGCGCCTCGCCGGCCAGAGTTCCGAGATAACGGTAGGTCATCTCGAAGAGCGAGATCAATATGCCTGGCAGACGCAGACTGCGAAGTCCGCCTGTCAGCTTGCGGAAGGGCGTGACGGCGACAAGTATCAGCACCGCCGAAACACAGAGGAGCGTGCGGAAAACTATCGCGAAAAGGGTGACCCAGCCAGTCGTGACGCCGAACCCGCAGACGGTAAAGAGCACCGTCCGCTCAAAAAACAGAGAGGATATCCCCGCGAAGAGGCAAAAGGGCAGCGCCGCGAGGCTCCTCCTGAATATCATGCCAAAGGGAATGTCCGCAAGCGAAAGCGCCACCGCGGGATAGAAGACAAACGGCGCGAGCCCCGAGAGCTCGCCTCTGCCAAAGGAGATGACGGCGGCGATATAAAACAGCGTTCCGGCTATCTTCACCCGGGGATCGAGGGAATGGATGGCGGAACAGCCTCCGGCGAGCTGCTCCAGGGAATATATTTCATAGATGCTGCCGCGCAGGTCCGCCATCCGGTCTCACTTCCAAACAAAAATCAGAGGGAACGGCTATGCGTTCGCCGCCGCCTTTTTATGCCGCTTCGACTTTGAGATGACCGCGCCGATAAACGCCGCCGCCGCGAAGGTCATCAGCGAGCCGATGATGCCCGCCGCCGCGGTGCCGGAGACGGGCGCGCCCTCCGCTGGCTCCGCGTAGTCATAATCAGGCATGAAGGCCGTCTTTTCCTGTATCGCCGCCGCACTCTCGAATGCGCCGCCGGAGGCCTCGAGCTCTTCCGAACCCGTCACGCCCATGACCGACCATTCAAGTCCGTCCGGATACGAGGAGGCGAAGCCAGAGAGTATCGCGCCGGTCACCAGCGTCAGCGCCGCGAGCATCGCAAGCACCTTTTTCAGCGGGACGCCGGCGGGGATATCATCGCCGCTCTCCGCGCTTTCAAGTATCTCGGGACGCGTCTTCCAGACAAATGAGAGCACCGCGCCGGTCACCAGGCCTTCGACGATGCCGATCGCCAGATGTATCGGCTGCATCAGCAGCACGAACGACGAAAAAGGCAGCGCCGTAATGCCCGAGGCGAGCGTCTCAAGGACGACCGAGAAAGCCCCAAGCTGCAGGGCGACGACGACGGAGACCACCGAGGCAAGCGTGAGCCGCCCCGAGGCTGTCCCCTTCTTCATCAGCGGCTTGAAAAGCAGCGGATAGATGACAAGGCAGGGAATGACTCCCATATTGAAAATATTGCTGCCCAAAGCGAGCAGCCCGCCGTCCGCAAAGAAAAGACACTGAATGACGAGCACCGCGGAGATAGTCAGCAGCGCCGGAGCGCCGCCCAGCAGCGCCGCGAGCAGTATCCCGCCGCCGATGTGGCCGCTTGAGCCCGTGGCGGGAATGGTGAAGTTGATCATCTGGGCCGCGAAGACAAAAGCCCCGGCCACAGCCATTATCGGAAGCTTCTTTTCCGAAAGTTCCTCTTTCTTGATCTTGGCGACCGACCAGGCGATCGCCGCGCCGCTTGCCGCGCACATCGCGAAAGCGACGGAGGGCGATAATAGAGCGTCTGACATGTGCATAAAACATTCCTCCTAATATCTGCTGAAAATCACGCCTGCCGGCGACCCCTTCGATGAGGGAGACCGCCTTCATGGCAATCATTGTGATCGATCCGCTGGATATATCGTATTGCAGGAGAGCCGTCCCGAAAAAGCCGCTTCTGCGGCGCGCGGCCTCTTCGTGAGGCGTCAGGGCTCTGCGATCCTTACCGGGCGCGGGGAGAAAATCTTTACGCTGCCGCCCCGCACCTGTTACAGCATATAGGATACCACTTAGAGCTGGCTTCAGGTCAAGCGTTTTGAACAAGATTCATGGAAAAACTTCACACAGGCGGCGTAAAGGGCGGCCTGGCGGCGCTTTCGCGGGGCAAGCGCGTCAAAGCCGCCGTCGTTGACCGGGAGATATCCGTTAATCGAGCGAGACGAGCTTATACTTCCTGTTACCCATGCCGAGCTCCTCCATATATGAGAGCTGGCGCAGGCCGTGGCGCGATTCGATGCGTTCGCGCAGGTCCTTCTGCTGCGCCTCGGGAAGCTTATACACAAGATCGATCGTCGCCTGATCGATCGCGAGCAGGTCTGTCGAGCCGAGGATGCCGACATCCTTCGCGGTCGGCGCGGCGGCGGAACTTCCCGCGCAGTCGCAGTCGACCGACATATTCTTCATCACGTTGATGAAGGTGATATGTTTGCCGAAATGGTCGACCGTCGCCTTCGCGGACTCGGCCATGCGCTCCATGAAGGCGTCCTGCGTCTGCCCCCACTGCTGCCCCTCCTTGGCGTGGATCATCGCCTTGCCCACCTTGCCGTCGGCGCAGCCGATGGCGATATTCTTCAACGAGCCGCCGAAACCGCCCATCGTATGCCCTTTAAAGTGCGTGTAGACGACCATCGAATCGTAGTCCATGATGCCCTTGCCCATCGACATCTCCTTGAAATGCCGGCCTCCCCTGACCGGCAGCATGACGGCGCCGAACTCGTCCATGATATCCACCTTGCAGAAGTCGAGGCCGTTGGTCTTGATCGTCTCGCGGTGGCCCGCCGTCGTCTGGCGCGGACTGCTGTAATATACGTTCGTCTCCGCGAGATTGCTGTTGGGGATATGCGCCTGCAGCGCCTTGATCATCGGCAGCGGCAGCAGGTTCGGCCCCTTCGGTTCGCCCGTATGCAGCTTGATCGCCACCTTGCCCGTGATACCCGCGTTCACCTTGTCATAGACCTTCAAAAGCCCCGCCGGGCTGATGTCCTTCGTAAAGTAAACGATCGAGACATTTTCGTCCGCCGCCTTCGCGGCCCCGCCCGACAAGATGACCAGCAGCGCCAGCGCGATACCGATAAATTTCCTAAATCTGTCATACATAGTTAAAGACCCCTTCCGTAAAAATATCGTACGGGGCCATGTTAATTCTTAGAGTCAGCTCTAAGTCAAGCATCTGCCGCAGGCTGCGCATGATATTCAACAGGTTTTGACAGTACGCCACTGCGTATGGTTCCTCCATTACCTTTTACATCAGCCATATATTTCCCGCCATCACACATTAATGGTCTATGCTCTTCTCCGTTCGCTATATCCAATGCCTCTCACTGCCAGCAAAATCTGCCTTAGCTTCGGTTCCATTGGACCTCCTTGCTTTAATTCTCTTTCTCGTCCTCAAAGATAAAATAATCATCTGACGGAATAATCTCTGTCTCCGGTGGGATTTCCACATCATAAAAATGCAGTTTACCCTTGACGGGGAATGGCGGACAGATAACCTTGGGTTCCGACAAAAACCAGCCATAGCCTGTAAAATCTTCATCTTTGCAGTCGCTGTTGTCGTCGTACGGCATGGCCGCGTCCGCCATCGCGGCAGTCATAGGCACAATGTCAGTCAGTGTCACTACACAGATCGCACATCCTAGCGGGAAATATTCCGGATCCAGTTTATCAAAATCTCCATCGCGCTGAGCAGAGGCGCAAATAAGGATCGGGCCGCGATAGTCGGTCTTCCATGAACGCATCTCCACTGTCTTTTGTCCCGTCGCGATCCAAAAAGCCCATGGCTGTTTCACTGATAACGCCCTCATTGTTTTTGTTTTGGACATTTCACATCCTCCTCACATTCACAACCGGCTTGGCGATTGTTGTTTATCATTTTTTGCCTCGGGTCTCTTGCTTGTACGCCGCTATCATACATATCATGATTCCCCAAGCGCTTAGCCGCCATCCGCCTTACAGATAATGCGCTTTGTTTTGGCGAGCGGGAACGGGAGTCGGTCTTCTGGAAAATGTTCAATGGCACGGATAAACGCGACCTCTTCATCTCCGTCGTTCCCTACCGGTACAATCACCATGTCCCCTACTTTCAGCGAATCGTCTTCAGTACGATAGTAATAGCTCTTTGACACCGGCGGGAATTCTACACTGCAATAGATATATTCTTCGCCGCGTTTGAGAACATTCGTGTCCAGCAGCCCGGCAAATCCATCGTAAAATGAGATAAATTCTATTATTTCGTTTACAAATTCACCCCATCCCTCTGGAAGCGCGCGATTTTCACCGCCATAAACAAAAACGGCGTCATCATCTCTGTGCCGCGTCAGCGTCAGTTTTAATGACGCCGCCTCTTTATCACACAGCTTTTCTCCGGTGACGTCAAAGGATGCTGCGATCTCGCCGCAATCGTCCAACAGCTTCGGTATCCCAAGGTTTACATGATATTCATGCGTTACAATACATTCTGTCCCGATATTTATCTTATACGTCAGCGTTTCGCTTTTTCTGTCGGCGACCAGACGTTCTTCATATTCCCACCTCAACGTGCACTTCGGTTCCTCCGCCCCTTCCGCAACAGTGACGCAGCGGTAAGATAATTCCAGACGATCCAGTCTGAACGGGTCGATAAGTCCCGCTTCCGGAGCGAGAGAATCAAGGACTTCCATAAATTCATCCCAATTTGGAGGATAAGCGTTATCCCCTGATATATGGCGGCAACGCCGCCCCTCTTTTTTGTATTCAATATTCCACTGAGCCCCGTCACAGAGGTCGTGCTCTGATTCGTAACGCGAACGCCAACTTCCGATGTTAAGCCTCTCCAGACGGGAAAGCCAGGCTTCTCCAATTTTTTTCGGCACACGCACACTTAGAGCGTCAGCCTCATACCGTGGATAAGAGCATACTCTGTAAAATACATTCCCGTTTTTTACACTGGCATCCACCAAGGTCTTGCCAAGGCAGACCCACATCTGAAACTTCAGATATTCCAGCACCAAACCGTCCTCCCTCTGTCGCCACCTACAATGTGCGGCAATATTCTTTTATACGTCTGACAAATTTTCTTATATATTGATTATATATACTGATATACTATTATAAGCATATACGCAACAAAAAATATAAAGACAGTGTTCTACTATATAGAAAATTAGAGCTATGCTTTCGTCAGAATATAATCAGATATAGCAAGAAATAGAGAGGAGCCTTTGTTTTGAACAATTATTTCACACAAAAAGGTATACAAGCGAACACACAGGGCCTTGCCGAAGGTATGGGATATGGCAAAAGATAAAAACACCGCCACGATAGGCTTTGAAGAACAAATTTGGGCGGCAGCCGACATTTTGCGCGGCAATATGGACGCCGCCGAATACAAGCATGTCGTTTTGGGGCTCATCTTTCTCAAGTACATATCGGACAAATTCGACGAACGCTATCGTGAACTTGCAGCCGATAATGATGACGTTGAAGATAAAGATGCCTATACTGAAAAAAATATCTTCTTCGTTCCACCTTCCGCACGTTGGAGCGTTATTGCCCAAGCCGCCCACAAAGAGGAAATCGGCACTGTGATCGACGACGCGATGAGAACCATCGAAAAAGATAATAAACGGCTGAAAGATATTCTCCCCAAAAACTATTCCCGCGACGAACTGGACAAACGCCGCCTGGGAAACGTGGTTGACCTGTTCACAAACATTCAGATGATCGAACACGGTGAAAACAAAGATATTCTTGGCAGCACTTATCAATACTGTCTTGCACAGTTTGCCAGCAGGGAGGGCAAACGCGGCGGTGAATATTACACGCCGTCCTGCATGGTCAGAACGCTGGTTGCAGTGCTGAAGCCAACTTCCGGGCACCGTATATACGACCCCTGCTGTGGCAGTGGTGGTATGTTTGTGCAATCGGAAAAATTCGTAAAAGAACATAGCGGCGATAGAGGCGTGGTTTCTATCTATGGGCAGGATTCAAACCCGACAACACGCAAGCTGGCAATCATGAATCTTGCCATCCGCGGCATAGAGGCCGACCTCGGCCCTTTCAATGCAGACACCTTCACAAATGATTTGCACCCGCAACTTAAAGCAGATTATATACTTGCAAATCCGCCGTTCAACCTTTCCGATTGGAACGACGGCTCTTTGAACGACGATAAACGTTGGAAATATGGGCTGCCGCCGTCCGGCAATGCCAACTTTGCATGGCTGCAGCACATGATATACCACCTTGCACCGAATGGAAAAATCGGTATGGTGCTTGCCAACGGCTCCCTCTCCTCACAGAGCGGCGGCGAAGGAGAAATACGCCGTAAAATTGTTGAGGACGATTTGGTCGAGGGCATTATTGCCATGCCGTCCAACCTGTTCTACGGCGTGACAATTCCGGCTACACTCTGGTTTATCAGCCGCAATAAGAAGCAAAGGGGCAAAACTCTCTTTATTGACGCCCGTAAGATGGGAACCCTTATTGACCGCGTCCATCGTGAGCTTTCTGATGAAGAAGTAGACAAACTCGCCGCGACCTTTAAAACCTTTGACGAGGGAACGATTGAAAACGTCAAGGGCTACTGCGCCGCTGTAACCACCGAGGATATCGCAAAACAGGACTTCATTTTAACTCCGGGGCGCTATGTCGGCATTGAGGAGCAGGAGGATGATGGCGAGCCGTTTGAAGAGAAAATGGAGCGGCTAACAGGTGAACTCTCCAAGATGTTCAAACGCTCACACGAATTGGAAGATGAAATACGTAAGAGGTTGGGGGCGATTGGGTATGAAATTTAGGTCAACAACGATAGGCGATATTGCCTCAGTACAAACCGGTCCTTTTGGAAGTCAACTTCATAATGAGGATTATGTCCTCGTTGGAACACCGATCGTCACTGTGGAGCATCTTGGGCAGAGAAAAATGGCACACAAAAATCTGCCCCGCGTTTCCGATGCCGATAAGGAACGGTTGAACAAGTACACGCTTGAATATGGCGACCTTGTTTTTAGCCGTGTCGGTTCAGTTGATAGATGTTCTTGGGTTGGGCATGAAGAGGACGGTTGGATGTTTTCAGGTCGTTGCCTGCGCGTCCGTCCTCTTGATAAAGATGTCGTATACCACAAGTACCTCTACTACTTTTTCACGCTTGATGAGACTAAGGACTTTGTCCGCAATATTGCGGTTGGGGCAACTATGCCTTCTATCAACACAAAACTGTTATCGGAAGTGCCGATACAAATCCCGTCGTTAGAAGACCAACAAGCCATCGCTGATACGCTGTCCGTTCTGGATGATAGAATCGAGGAAAAACGAGCGATAAATCATCATTTAGAGCAGATGGCACAAGCCATTTTCACGAAATTATGTTGTAACTGTGAACAAGCCGTTTTATCGGACATTCTGACCGTCTGTTATGGCAAAGACCATAAGTGTTTGGGCGATGGGCAGATACCTTGCTATGGCTCTGGCGGCATTATGCGCCATGTTGACAAAGCTCTTTACACGGGAGAGTCCGTTCTGATTCCGCGAAAAGGCTCTTTGAACAATGTCCTCTATGTCAACGAGGCATTTTGGACGGTTGACACAATGTTTTACACACAGATAACTCGTCCGAATGTCGCAAAATTCGCATATTTCATCGTGCGTGACCTTGATTTGGCTGGAATGAATGTCGGCTCGGCAGTTCCAAGCATGACAACGGCTGTTTTGAACTCGCTGGAGATAGTTTTACCGAGCGAGGGCGCGCTTGCAACCTTTGAAGAGAACGTGACACCGATGTTTTTGCAGATGGAAGCGAATAACAATGAATCCATGCGCCTTGCCGAACTACGCGATGCACTCCTTCCGCGCTTGATGTCTGGCGAATTGGAGCTTCCGCACGCCTCTAAATGATGATTTATCTTTGCATTGTTAGCAATTTTATCATCCAGCGTCCGTAGCGTGCGACCAATTTCAATCTGTTTAGGAAGCGGAGGTACAAAAAGCTCTGTAGCGTCCAGAACACTTTGCTGTACACGTTGCCGTCCTGAACTGCCAATCATCGATTGAATTGCAATATCGCGGAAAAAGGGACTTATGGCTAAGTAATAAACAAAGTCCTTGTCGCTGATCTCCGCCTTCGCCCTCATAACGATGAACTCTGTTGAGCCGCAACCAATTTCATCTTCTCCGAGAAAATCGACTTGTGCCGTTTTCCCGTTTTCAAGGCATGGTGTAATTCTTGCCATGATTGTATCTCCATTACGAAACTTTGTGCCCCCGTTAAAGGGAGCGACCTCATATCCGGCGACATCTCGTGTAAACGTCTGAAGGCATTCCATTGCCACTTTTTTTACCTCAGTATTTTTAGGCAGACTTTCACGCGGATTAAAATCAATGAAATCTGCCGCCTTGATATGTGACCAACCATCCATTAGCCGTTCCTCCTCATCCAATGTATTTTCTATGCGAATTTTTCACATTTGCCTGATTGACCATTGCGTAGTGCATGGTCGTATCTATCTTAACATGACCGAGCAGTCGTTGTACCTGTTCTATGGGCATTCCCTTGTCAATAGCGCGGGTGGCGAGCGTCCGGCGGAATTTATGCGGATGCACCTTCTGCATATCCGCCCGTGCGCCAATTTCCTTAAGCCTCGTTTCCACGCCGCCTATCAGCAACCGTTCATGCGGCTTCGCCAGCGAGGCAAAAAGGGCCGTGTTTTTATCTGTGCGGCTGTCAAGGTAGTTTTGAAGGTGTATCTTCGTCCGCGCGTCAAAGTAAACCACACGCTCACTGCCGCCCTTGCCAAAGACGACACATTCCCGCTCGTGGAAGTTCACATCTTCGCGGTTTAAGCGAATTAATTCTCCCACGCGCATTCCAGTAGACGCAAGCAGGTCTATCATCGCAAGGTCGCGTACTTCATCACAGGCATCTCTTAGCAGTTCAAGCCCCTCGTCGCTGAAGGTTTCTTTTATAGGTTTGTCAGTCTTTACCTTATGAATTCGGCGCACAGGACTTTTTAGAATGTAATCCTCATCTTCCAGCCATCCAAAGAAGCTGCTGAATATGCGCCGCATGTTGTCTATTGTTACCTTGCTGGAATTACGCTCCTTTTGGTAGCAGGCCAGATAACCGCGCAAGTCGTCTGTGCTGATTTCGCGCACAGGTTTATTTATCCAGCAGAACATGTGACAGATAGTGGAGTCGTAGTATTTCAGCGATTTTTCAGAACAGCCTTCGATTCGTTTCGCGGCAATAAACACGTCCAGCAATCCTCCATTTTCTTTTGCCTCGGAAAGTTCGAGGGCTTTGTTTTCTATTATTTCCACGCCGTGAAAGGCGTTTGTTAAAACCCGGCGAAGTTCCTCAAGCTGCGCCAAATCAAGCGTCTTTGCCATGCTTGTCTGAATCTTTGTGATGAGTTTATCTTTCATTGCCCCTCCGCCTTTCTGGTGATTATAATCCATACTAGCAGAAGGGGCGATAAATCATCATTTAGAGCAGATGGCGCAAGCCATTTTCAAAAGCTGGTTTGTGGACTTCGAACCATTCGGCGGAGAGATGCCGAGCGACTGGAGGGAAGGAACGCTCGCTGATATTGCATCCGTCACTATGGGGCAATCGCCAGACGGGTCAAGCTACAACGAGAGCGGCACTGGTACGGTTTTTTATCAAGGTCGCACGGATTTTGGCTCTCGTTTTCCAACCAGACGCTTGTTTACAACGCAACCCAAGCGTCTGGCTATCGACGGAGACATCCTGGTGAGTGTTCGCGCCCCTGTTGGGGACTTGAATGTTGCGACAGAGCCTTGCTGCCTCGGACGCGGGTTGGCGGGTATTAAGAGTAAGAGCGGCAATCAGTCCTTCATCCTCTACACTATGTTCGCCTTGAAGCAACAGCTTGATATGTTCAATGGTGAAGGTACAGTATTTGGCTCTATCAATAAGAACGATATGGCTGCACTTTCCGTTGTTATACCCACCGATGAGGTGGTACAGCAATTTGAGAGCATCGTTAAGCCGATGGATGCAACCATTAGGAACAATTTTGATGAAATCTGCCATCTTCAAGCCACCCGCGATGCCCTTTTGCCACGCCTAATGTCCGGCGAGCTGTCCGTTACTGACCTCGCCGCTAAATGATGATTTACCGTTTACAAGTATTTTGATAAACTTATGTGGGGAGGGGTCCCTATGGCATACACTGAAGCTAACTATGAAAACGCGGTTATTGAGATATTCCGCAGAACGTTAGGATATGATTATGTTTACGCCCCTGATCTGACAAGGGAATATTCTGATCCGCTTTATACGAACGAACTGTTGCCTGCTTTGCGCCGCGTCAATCCTAATCTGCCGGATGCCGCCATAAACGAGGCGCTTTATAAGCTGCGCACTTTTGATGACGGGACCATTTTGCAAAAGAACAGGCGGTTTATGGACTATCTTCAAAACGGCCTCTCCGTCAACTTTTACGACAATGGGGAGCAACGGGCCGCCCTTGTTTATCTCCTGGACTATAAAAACGTGAGGGGCAACACATTCACAGTCGCTAATCAATGGACCATAGTCGAAAACAGCGAAAAACGTCCCGATATCATAATTTTTATCAATGGCCTGCCTATTGTTATAT
>OLGB01002883.1_pt1 | contig 17260 bp, 14 predicted proteins | sample 1605691 | NCBI WGS metagenome assembly OLGB01 (sample SAMEA3888925, study PRJEB22519) | human gut metagenome | biome: human gut; feature: human-associated habitat; material: faeces | place: Denmark | collected 2010 | reverse complement strand
AGCGAGAGCCGGACAAAGAAGGTGGAAGGCGAGGCGATGGACAGTCTGCGTGCGAAACTGCCGTGGTGGTTTTGATACGGTGGTAAGCAGCGGCTGACGGGGGCTTTGATATACCTTTGTTCCGCAGATGACAAGGATGGCAGACAGTGCATATTCGCACCGCCTGCCATCCTTTTTCTGTCGCTCATGCCGCCCCGCAAGGGGCAAGCTTTCCCGCCAGAACGCCTCAACCGTAGCCACACTTTACGGGGTGTGCTACAATTCCGGTTGCCATCTGCTCCACAAAGGTATAACACACTAGACTTTCCGTGGGAAAGTCGTGTGCCAACAGGGATGCTGCTCACCCCTATTGGAAACCCAGAGCCAAAGGAGCTATGCCCCTCTGGACACCCCTTTATATTCGTGCAGAGGCCATCTATCTCATCAGGGGCTGTTGGATTTTTCCTGCCGAACAGGAAACCGTCACCCAGATTTAACAGCTCATTTATTTTTAACAATATATGGAATGAGTAAACATGTCCGCTTGGCCTTTTGCCCACGGAAATCATTATTGAACCCTCAACCTCTCTTTTAAGCTTGACAATATCATGAAACGATATTATAATATCATTACACGATATCGTATTGCGATATTTTATAAACCGGAGGTGATGGTTTGAGCGGAAAAGAACGCGGCCCTCTGACGGAACCCATGTTCTATATTCTTATGTCCTTTCTCAAACAGGAGCGGTGCGGAATTGAAATCACCGAATTTGTGACCCGGAAAACCCATGGACGGGTTCGGCTTGGCCCAGGTACTCTGTACACGCTGCTCGGTAAATTCCAAGAGGAAAAATTGATCGAAGAGACGCGGGTGGCCGGCCGGAAGCGCACATACCGCCTGACCGCCAGAGGCCGCGAAGCTTATCTGGAAGAGCTTGAACGTCTGAGAACTTGTATTTGTGATGGAGAGGAGGAACTGCTGTGAAAAAAGTCTATAAGATTTTACCGCTGTCTATCTATGATATTCCGGGCATTGAGAGTTGGCTGGAAGAACAGGCCAACTCCGGATTCTTTCCAGTTTTTTTGAACTCCTGGGTCGCTTTCACTCCCACCGGCGTTCCCGGCACCCGATTCCGGCTGGTGGCAAAAGAGAGAAGAAACGACTGCATCTCTCCCGAACAGATAGAACTGTATCAGAACGCCGGATGGCAATATGCAGCTTCCGCTGCAGGCATCTATTTTCTCTTTTATACCACGGATCCAAAAGCAGTGGAAGTATACTCCGACTGGGACAGTTGGGGAGTTTCACTGCAGCCGCTCAAGAAACGACTTGCTGCCTACCGGCGCATAAAGTTCGCAGTATATTCTGTTTTGGCGGCTGTACTGATCTGGGCATTATTTTTCTTTGAGAGCAAATATGATGTCCAGCCGGATCATTTCAGCCGGACCGCATTGATCCTTCTGGAACTGTTTCAGCCTGCCGTTCTGTTTTTGTTCCTGTGCGTCGTCTGGATTTGGAAACAAGCTTATCGGGATAAATGTCTGCTGCACCGTATTTGCGATACCCTGTCACAGGGGATGGCGCCGCCTCCTTCCAAAGGCCCCAGCAAAGCCATCGTCCGCGACCAAATCATTATGATTGCACTGGTGATTCCGCTGGCGGTTTTCACCATAATCGGCCGGTTCGACATACTCAACCCATGGGCTCATATTCCAATTGATCGTTTTTCTGAGCCATATCTCTCCATTCAATCTATTGAGCAGGAGCCTGTACTTCCATGGGATGAGTTGTTTGACGAGGCGCCGCCGAGCGGCAAACCGGAAAATTATGTCGAAAAAAAGGTCTCCCTTCTGTCCCCAGTCTGGTATGCCGTAACGCAGGAGGCATATAGTCCCCAAAGCGGCATAAAAGAAAACTATTTTTCACCAAAGCCCGAAAACGGAATCGAACGATATTCTCCCGATTTAGACGGAACTTACTGCCATCTGCTCCTGCCCTCTCTGGCACGTCCGGTCGCGGAGGCTCAGTTGGACGCCTACCGCCTTGTAAATCTGGAATGGAGCTATGAGGAACTGTCTTATCCCGGCCTTGATTTTGTCATACATGCCACTGAGACAGATGGTATTTGGCAGATGCTTGCCATAGGAAAAAACAACTCTATCGCCGTATTCCGGTACGCCGGAAAAGAATGGCTGCCGGATCACCTGCGAATACTGTCCAAAACGGTCGTCCAAAAATAATCTTTCCTCCGTCAGGCAGTTCTTGGCATTCCCAATATCTTTTTCGGTGGGGAAATCTCTTCTCCCCACCGAAAAGGCGGTAAGCTCCATAAACGGCTTATCGGCATTGGCCCGCTCATCGATCACCTCCGCAGCCGTATGTCCATGCGCTGCGATGGAAATAATTGCGCTCAGTGGCCTACCAGCGAAACTGGGTGGCAATCAAGGATTTTACTCTGTACCCAAAAGAAATGATCATGTCCAGATTATGCAAACCAGACAGATCTGCCTTATACCGGTTCAGCGTACCTCTGGTTTCCTTTACTTCCCGCTGGAATGCCATGTGCTGGTCTTTCCCCAGATTATCCCAGGCAGTAAAAATCATATCAAAATTTCATTTTGTAATACAAATACTTGCTATCCGCATACGATAGTGTTATAACAAGCTTTGCTCCAATGTCGGGTTAAATACATCCACCGCGATCAATCTTTTTGTGAAAGCAGTTCTACGCGAAAAACGCATCCTGTTTGAAATCGCCCAGGTTCCCAACCCATTTTTCTTCCAAGCGAACATGGCCTATGTAAAAAAATCTGTCCAGGAGCTGCGCGAGGGCAAGGGTACCGCGCACGAACTGATCGAGGTGGAGGATAAGTGAAAAAACCTGGTCTGACGATGCTTGGGAAGACTACCTCTACTGGCAGACCCAGGACAAGAAAAAGAAGGTGTACATGTTCGTCGTTACAGCGGTTGACGTGCTCGTATCTCTTTGCCTGTGCAATCCGCTTTACCTGCGCCGCCTGCCAGACTTGTCCTTTTCCACTTCACTGAGCGTCCTGGCTTTGTATTTCCTATATTCGGCAGCCGCTTTATCCACGGCCTGTTTATGGCTCACACTTCCATTTCCCTGCAATAGCTGCTCACCGCTCATCGTGAGAATACGATCCAGGTGTTCCGCCCAGTCTTTCATGGTCATAACCTGTTCCCGTTCCGCCTGGCGCTCTGCAAAATCCAGATCCCCGGAAACAAGCTGACCCATTGCGCGAAGCTCCTTTTCGTTCAGGTAGTTCTTCGCCACCACTGCCTCTTTCAGCGAGGGCTGCTTTCCGGCAAATGTGGTCAATCCTATAAATTCCTTTTCGGCATCTGCTCTCGTGCAAATGACCTCAGCCGCTGTTTGACCATGAATAGCATAGTGGATCTTATATCACGTCTATTATATCATGCGGCGCTTTTGCCTGTAACTGCTTCCGGCTTGAAAACAGATTCTTTTTTATCTCGGAATACTTGATTTCACACTAAAAGGCAAATTAAATTCACGAAATAGTGAGCTATAAGACTGTGAAAGGGGCCCAGGATAAACTACCCAGGCCCTTGCGTAATAATCATATTATTTGAAAATACTTCAGCGCTTCCATAATCGCCGCTTCCTTCTCCGGCGGGCACTGCGGTACTTTTGCATCTTCCTTCTTTGACAGGTTATAATTTTGCCTGACATCCAGCCCGCACTTGCGCTTTATCTGTGAGATGTACAGGGAAGACACCTTCAAGCCAAAATGCTCCAGCACATACGCCTTGATTTGCTCATAGGTCGCACCCTTCTGGAATCCGGACATATCCATGTCCTCCAATGAGAACTCCACACGCACTTTCTTCGAGTCGATTTCTCCCTTGGAAAGCAAGACAACCGTCTCCACGTGGCGGGTGCCGGGGAACATGTCCACGGCACAGGCCCGGGTGAGCGCATATCCGGTCTGGGCAAACAGCTTCACGTCCCGGCCCAGGGTGGCCGGGTCGCAGGAGACGTACACCACCCGCTCCGGCCCCATGGCCGCGATGGAGGCGATGACCTGCGGCGCCAGGCCCTTCCGGGGCGGGTCCACGGTGACCACGTCCGGCCGCAGGCCCTCCCCTTCCAGCCGGGCCGCCACGTCGGCGGCGTCGCCGCAGAAGAAGTCCGCGTTTTCAATGCCGTTGCGCGCCGCGTTCTCCTCCGCGTCCTGAATGGCCTCCGGCACGATCTCCGCGCCGATGACCCGCTTGGCGGCCCCCGCCATGCACAATGTGATGGTACCGATGCCGCAGTACAGGTCCAGCACCGTCTCCGTTCCCGTCAGGGCGGCAAATTCCAGGGCCTTGCCGTAGAGGACCTCCGTCTGGGCCGGGTTCACCTGATAGAACGACGGCACCGACAGCTTGAAGGTCAGTCCCCGCAGGGTGTCCATCAAATAGTCCTGGCCCCAGACGGTGCGGTACCGCTCCCCCAGGACCACGTTGCCCTTGCGGGTGTTGGAGTTGATGAGCACGCCCACGGTACCCGGCGCCGCCGCCCGGACCAGGGCCGCCAGCTCCGGCTCCCGGGGCACGCCCCGGCCGTTGACCACCAGGCAGCAAAGGCTCTCCCCCGCCCGGTTGACCCGGACGTAGACGTGGCGCACCAGGCCCTTGCCGGTGGTCTCGTCGTAGGCGGAGATTTTGTAGCGGCGCATCCAGGCGCGGACCGCCTCTGCGGTCCGGTCCGCCTCCGGCCGCTGGATCAGACACCCCTCCACCGCCACCACCTGGTGGCTCCGCTCCCGGAAAAAGCCGATGGCGCCGTCGGCGCCCACCGGGTACTGGCTCTTGTTGCGGTAGTGGGTGGGGTCCTTGGCCCCCAGGATCTCCTCCACCTCCACGGCGGACCCGCCCAGGCGGGTGATGGCGTCCTGGACCCGCTGGCGCTTGGCCCGCAGCTCCTCCGGATAAGTCAGGTGCTGGAAGTCGCAGCCGCCGCAGCGGCCGTAATAAGGGCACTCCGGCTCCGCCCGCTCCGGAGAGGGGGCGTGGATCTTCACGATCTTCCCGGCGGCGGCAGTCTTCATGACCTTGGTGATCTTCAGATCCACCGTCTCGCCCCGGACGGCGCCGGGGACGAACACCACGGCCCCGTCCAGGCGGACGATGCCCAAACCCTCGCTGGAGTAGCCCTCCACGGTGCCGGTGTAGATGTGATTTTCTTGCAGTTTTTCCATTGGGAAACCTCTTGTTTCTCGCCCCGGAGGGGCGGGGATTATCATGGCTGCCCGGCCAGACCAAGGGGGAACGGAGTGCCCGCGGCCATCCGTCCCTGTGCCCCAACAGGGAGGCCGTATCAGCTGCCGGGGCCGTGTACCGCTCACAGGCAGATCCTTCGTCCGCCTTTACGGGCGCGTTGATGGTGAAAGGTCTGATTCCGGGGACCGCTCCATGGGGCGGTAGCGGATGCCGTCGGGAGCCAGCCGCTCCCGGTCCGTGGGGCGAAATCCCAGACGGCGGTAGATCTCCACGGCGTAGGGGGCGGCATTGACCGTCAGCGCCTCCGTTCGGCGGTCCTCCAGAAGCCGCGCCATCAGGGCCCGGCCCACCCCCCGGCGGTGATAGGCCGGATCCACGAAAAACAGCGCCACATGGTTCCCCTCCGCACCGAGGACGCCCGTCAGCGCACCGTTGTCAAAGGCACCCAGCACCGTCAGGGCATCCACTGTCTCCGCATCTTCGATATAGGACCGGAAGGCCGCCACGCCCTCCGGCGGGTAGTCCGTCGCCTCGAATTGCAGGAACACCCGCCAGCAAAGGGCCATGGCCTCCGGCTTTTCTTCCCTGCTGAGGATCCGCAGTTCCATAGGACACTCTCCTCCACTGACTGCTGCGGCCCGGCGCTGAGCCGGGCCGCGATCAACGCTATTGGGGCCGTCTGTCATGCTCCCTCTCCGAGGCCGGTGAACAACATGGCCACCGCCGACCGGGGGACCAGGCCCAGCAGGCGGTACTCCACTTTCACCCGCCACGTCCAAGCGTCCTCCGGCAGCGGCTGCTCCACCAGCACCAGGGCGCCAAGCTCCCGGCTGGAGGCCGCAAACGATGCCGGCAGCTCTTTCAGATCCGCTCCGGCATACTCCGCCAGCAGCGCCTGCCGGTTCTCGTAGATCCCGGCGCCGGGGCTGATATTCGTAGTCGCCAGATCGTACACCAGGCTCTCCGGCTGCTCCTCCAGGGGATGGCCTTCCATATCGCAGAGGGTGATGCGCTCAATGGTATAGGGCAGCGTCCATGCCAGGGGACCCCGATTATCCCACCAGATGCTGACCGAGCCCAGCAGGCAGGGCTCCCCCGCCTGACACTCCGCATTGAAGTCCGCCACGCCCTGGGCCGTGTAGCCGGCGAGGCCGGAAATCATCATGCAGGGAGCCGTCCGCACCGCGCCGGCGGCCAGCAGCAAAACCACCGCCAGCGCAGCGGTGAGGATTCTCCTCTTCCCTTGCTTTTCCATAACGGCTCCCTTCTCTGCTTACGCCTCCCACTTCTCCAGCAGCTGGCGCAGCTGGTCGGCAAAGCGGGCCAGGGACTTGTTGTCCCGTCCCTTGGAGCGCTTGATGGACTCCATGAGCAGATTGCCCACGGCCACCAGCCGCTCGTAGGCGGCGCTGGCACGGGTGCCCGCCGCGGTCTTGGCCTTGCGCTCGGGCAGGTAGCCCCGGTCCACGACGGCGTCGGCGATCAGGTCGTAGACCTCCGTGTACTGGGGGGCGTGGGTGGTGAAGCCCAGGGCCTCCACGCTCTTGGCAAAGTAGGGCGCCACCTCCCGGTCACCGTGGACCACGAACACGTGCTGGGGCTTGGGGGAACGGAAGGACTGGATCCAGGAGAGCAGATGGTCCCGGTCGGCGTGGGAGGAGAGGCCCTGGAAGTTGACGATCTGAGCGTGGACGGCGATCTCCTCGCCGAAGAGCCGGACGCTCTTGGTGCCCTCCAGGAGGCTCCGCCCCAGGGTGCCCTCCCCCTGGAAGCCCACGAACACCACGGTGCACTCCTCACGCCAGAGGTTGTGCTTGAGGTGGTGTCGGATGCGGCCCGCGTCGCACATGCCGGAGGCGGAGATGATGACCTTGGGGGTGGGGTCCATGTTCAATGCCTTGGACTCCTCGCTGGTCTCCGTCATGCGCAGGTTGGTGAAGTTGAACATATGGGTGCCGTCCTGCACCAGATCCAGGGCCTCCTCGTCCAGGTAGCCGTGGAGGTCGCCGGTGAAAATGGTGGTGGCCTTCTTGGCAAGCGGCGAGTCGATGTACACCGGGAAGTCCGGGTTGCTCTTGACCATTCTGGCGTCCTTGATCTCCCGGATGAAGTACAAAAGCTCCTGGGTGCGGCCCACGGCGAAGGAGGGGATGATGACGTTGCCGCCTCTGGCGATGGTCTCGTCGATAATTTTCGCCAGATCGTCGGTATAGCTCCACACCTCCGTGTGGTTGCGGTCGCCGTAGGTGGACTCCATGACCACATAGTCCGCCCCGGTCAGGAGGGTGGGGTCCCGGATGATGGGCTGGTTGACGTTGCCGATGTCGCCGGAGAACACCAGCCGCTTGGTGACGCCGCCCTCCGTGGCGTCCACGATGATGGAGGCGGAACCCAGCAGGTGGCCGGCGTCCACGAACTCCACCTTCACGCCCTCGCACAGGTCCGCCGTCTCGCCGTACTCGCAGGTGGTCATGAACTCGTTCACCCGCTGGGCGTCCTCGATGGTGTACAGGGGGTCCACGTGGGGCGCGCCGGAGCGCTCGCCCTTGCGGTTTTTCCACTCGGCGTCGGACTCCTGAATGTGGGCGGAGTCCAGCAGCATGATCTCCAGCAGGTCGGCGGTGAGCCGGGTGGTGAGGATGCGGCCCTGGAACCCCTGCTTGATGAGCATGGGGATGCGGCCGGAGTGGTCGATGTGGGCGTGGGTCACCAGCACGGCGTCGATGGTATTGGCCGCGAAGGGAAACTCCTCGTTGGAGACCTCGTCCCGGCCCTGCTGCAGTCCGCAGTCCACCAGGATCCGCTTGCCATTGACTTCCAGACAGTGACAGCTGCCGGTCACGCACTGATCGGCGCCGAAAAAGCTCAGCTTCATGGGAGGTCCTCCTTCAAATTTCCGTCCCGGCCAACCGGGCCCGGGTCTTTTTGTCAGTTTAGCACAAACCCGCGCCGCTAGCAAGGGCCACAGGCGGGTAATTTGTAACCGTTTCCGCCTTGTATCGCCGCTCCGTTTCCGGTATGCTGGGGAAAAAGGAGGTGGGCCCATGGCGGAAAAACGGACACTGCTGATCCCGTCCCTGCTGGACGACTGGTTCCCCCTGCTGCAATACGCCTTCGCGTCGGAGCAGTGGGAGCCGGTGCTGCTGACAGAGGACGACCCGCAACTGGCGGAGCTGGGCCTGCGGCACTTCCACAACGAGCTTTGCTACCCGGTGTTCCTGGTGGCGGGGCAGGTGCTCTCCGCCCTGCGGTCCGGGAACTACGATCCCGCCCGCACCGGCGTCCTCTTCGGCCAGGCCGGGGACGAGTGCCGGGGCTCCTGCGGCATCCGGCTGATGCGCAGGGTGCTGGACGGCCTGGGCTATGAGCAGGTGGCTCTGCTGAGCCTCAACGTCCGGGGCATCGACCGGGACACCGGCCTGCCCATCACCCCCTCCATGGTCCGGCGGGCCCTGGCCGCCGCCGTGTGGGGAGACACGCTGGCCCTGCTGCGCAACCAGACCCGGCCCTACGAGGCCGTGCCCGGCACTGCGGAGGCCCTGTGGCGTCAGTGGATGGACACCCTGGGGCAGGATCTGACCCAGGACCGGAACCTGTTCCGCCGGGAGCTCCTGGTCCGCTGCCGGGAGATGGCGGCGTCCTTCCGGGCAGTGGAGACGGTCCCGCGGCCGGCGCAGAAGGTGGCCGTCGTGGGTGAGATCTATACGAAGTACTGCCGCCTGGGCAACTGGAATCTGGAGCGGTATCTGGCGGCGGAGCCCTGCGAGATCGCCGTGGGCGGCATCACCTGGTACGCCCTGTACTACATGGACACCCATATGCTCAAGGGCTCCGCGCCGCTGCGGCGGGTCTACCGGCTGCTGTTCCGGTACCTGTCCGGCATCCAGCGGGAGATGATCGCCATTTTAAGCGAGGCGGGCTACACCGCCCTGCCGCCCCTGCCGGAGCTCAAGCGTCAGGCGGAGGGCTACGCCCCCCTGCGGGTCGCCGTGGCGGACGGGTGGCTGATCGCCGCGGAGATCAACGGCTGGGCCCGGCTGGGCTACCGGAAAGTGCTGTGCATCCAGCCCTTCGCCTGCCTTCCCGGCCACATCTTCGGCAAGGGTCAGTACGCCGCACTCCAGCGCAAGCTGCCCCAAGCCCGGCTGGTGAGCGTGGACTACGACGCCAGCACCGGCCCCGGCACGGTCCAGAGCCGGATCCGGATGCTGCTGGATGAGCGGCTGGAGGATCCCCATGGCTGAGCGGACGCTGCTGATCCCCTCCCTGCTGGATGCCCACTACCCCCTGCTGCGGTGGGCCTTTGCCTCCCGGCAGTGGGACGTGGTTCTGCTGGAGGGGGACTGGCGGGAGCTGGAGCACCTGGGACGGCGGTACGTCCACAACGACCTGTGCACGCCCTTCGTCCTCATCACCGGGCAGGTCCTCCACGCCCTGCGGTCCGGGAAATACGACCCGGAGCGGACCGGCGTGCTGGTGGCCCAGGCGGGGGACGCCTGCCGGGGCTCCTGCCTGATCCGGCTGCTGCGGCCCATTCTGAACAAGGCGGGCTTTTCCCAGGTGGCCCTGCTGAGCCTCAATGTCCGCAGGCTCGAGCGGAGCGCCGCCCTGCCGGTGGGGCCGGGGATGCTGCTCCGGGCCAGGGCCGCGCTGTTCTGGGGGGACGCGTTGTCCGCCATGGCCGCCCAGCGGCGGCCCCGGGAGACCGTTCCGGGCCGGACGGAGGACCTGCGGCAGCGGTGGCTGGCGGTTCTGGGAGAGGACCTGCGCCGGGGGCAGAACCTGTCGGACGGCGGCATCCTGCGCCGGTGCCGGGAGATGGCCGCCGACTTCCGGGCGGTGCCGGTGACGGACCGGCCCCTCCGGAAGGTGGGGCTGACCGGAGACATCTACACGAAAAACTGCCGCCTGGGAAACCGGGACATGGTGGCCTATCTGGAAGCCCACGGCTGTGAGGTGGGCCTGAACGGCATGAGCTGGTATGCCCTGTACTACCTCGACACCCACCTGGACGTGTGGCCCCTGCCCGTGCGGCTGGGAGGCCGGGCTCTGGGGGCCTGGCTGGACCGCACCCAGCGGCGGATGCTGGAGATCCTGCAGGACGCGGGCTTTTCCGCCCTGCCGCCCTACCGGCAGCTCAAGGAGCAGGCCAGGGGCCTGGCCCCCATGTCCTGCGCGCTTGGGGCCGGATGGCTCATGGCGGCGGAGATGGCCGGATGGGTCCGGTGCGGATACCGCAGAGTGCTGTGCTGCCAGTCCTTCGGGTGCCTGCCGGGCCACATCTGCGCCCGGGGCCAGTACGCCGCCCTCCAGCGCAAGCTCCCGGGGAGCCTGATCGTGGGCGTGGATTTCGACCCCTCCACCGGCGAGGGCACCGTGGCCAGCCGGGTGCGGATGCTGCTGGACACGGAGATCTAGGCGCGCTTCCCCGCCCGCTCCGGAGACGGATCCCGCCGGGCCGTTCCAAAGGAACGGCCCGGCCCTTTGTCCTTTTTGATAGAAAACCGGCGGAAAAGGCCGGTCCGGGTCGGCGGTTTTGGTGGTTTTCCCGGTGGATTTGTGAACTTTTTTCGGAAAAGCCGTTTTTTCTTTGCAATCCTCGGGCAAGTGTGGTATGCTACTTTTGCTTTTGAGCGGGCACTTACTTATTCTATTTATGTCTGCCCGCCCATTTTCTCTGTCATTACCGCCTCTCCGGCGGTTTCATTCCGGCGCCGCCTGACCGCGGCGCCCAAAAGCGGAAAGGAAGTCAGAAACATGGGTCTGATGAAAACTCTCTTCGGAGACTACAGCTCCCGGGAGCTGAAATCCATTTATCCGGTGGTGGACAAGATCGAGTCCATGGCCGACGAGTACAAGGCCTTGACCGACGCCCAGCTCCAGGCCAAGACCGCCGAGTTCAAGGAGCGCCTGGCAAACGGCGAGACGCTGGACGACATCCTGCCGGAGGCCTTCGCCACCGTGCGGGAGGCCGCGGACCGGGTGCTGGGCCTGCGGCCCTACCGGGTCCAGCTGGTGGGCGGCATCGTGCTGCACCAGGGCCGCATCGCCGAGATGAAGACCGGCGAAGGCAAAACGCTGGTGGCCACCCTGCCTGCCTATCTGAACGCGCTGACCGGCGAGGGCGTTCACATCGTCACCGTCAACGACTACCTGGCCAAGCGTGACTCCGAGTGGATGGGCAAGGTCCACCGCTTCATGGGCCTTACCGTGGGTCTGATCATCCACGACATGAAGAAGGAGGAACGCCAGAAGGCCTATCAGGCGGACATCACCTACGGTACCAATAACGAGATGGGCTTCGACTACCTGCGTGACAATATGGCCCTGTACGCCAACGAGCAGGTCCAGCGGGGCCACGCTTTCGCCATCGTGGACGAGGTGGACTCCATTCTGATCGATGAGGCCCGTACCCCCCTGATCATCTCCGGTATGGGCGAGAAGTCCACCCAGCTGTACGATATGGCCGAGATGTTCGCCGCCCGGCTGAAGAAATTTGTGGTGGTGGAGAGCGATGACAAAGAGGAGGAAGCCACCGACATCGACGCCGACTATGTGGTGGACGAGAAAGCCCGCAGCGTCACCCTCACTGCCCGGGGCGTGAAGAAGGCGGAGGAGTTCTTCCATCTGGACAACCTGTCCGACCCGGAAAACAGCACCATCGCCCACCACATCAACCAGGCCATCAAGGCCCACGGCATCATGAAGCGCGACGTGGACTATGTGGTCAAGGACGGCGAGGTGGTCATCGTGGACGAGTTCACCGGCCGCCTCATGTTCGGCCGCCGGTACTCCGAGGGTCTGCACCAGGCCATCGAGGCCAAGGAGCACCTGTCCGTCCAGCGCGAGAGCAAGACGCTTGCCACCATCACGTTCCAAAATTACTTCCGCCTCTACCGCAAGCTGTCCGGCATGACCGGTACGGCGCTGACGGAGGAGGAGGAATTCGCCACCATTTACGCGCTGGACATCATCGAGATCCCCACCAACCGCCCCATCGCCCGTATCGACAACGAGGACAGCGTGTACAAGACCGAGAACGGCAAGTACCGCGCCGTGATCCAGCAGGTAAAGGCGTGCCACGCCAAGGGCCAGCCGGTGCTGGTGGGCACCGTGTCTATCGAGAAGAACGAGCTGCTGGGCAAGATGCTGACCCGCGAGGGCATCAAGCATAACCTGCTGAACGCCAAAAACCATGAGCGCGAGGCCGAGATCGTGGCCCAGGCGGGCCAGTTCGGCGCCGTCACCGTGGCCACCAACATGGCCGGACGCGGTACCGATATCATGCTGGGCGGCAACGCCGAGTACATGGCCAAGAACGACCTCCGCAAGGCCGGGCTCACCGACGAGCTCATTGCCGAGGCCACCGGCTACGCCGAAACGGATAACCAGGAGATCCTGGACGCCCGGAAGCTGTTCGCCGAGAAGCTGGCCCAGCACAAGGCAGAGATCGCCGGCGAGGCCGACAAGGTCCGCGCCGCCGGCGGCCTGTTCATCATCGGCACCGAGCGCCATGACTCCCGCCGTATCGACAACCAGCTCCGCGGCCGTGCCGGCCGTCAGGGCGACCCCGGCGAGACCCGGTTCTACATCTCCCTGGAGGACGACCTCATGCGCCTGTTCGGCGGCGACCGCGTCACCGGCATGATGGAGCGCATGAACATCGATGAGGACACCCCCATCGAGAACAAGATGCTCTCCCGCGCCATCGAGCAGGCCCAGACCACGGTGGAAAGCCGCAACTTCCAGGCCCGTAAGTCCGTGCTGGAGTACGACGACGTGATGAACAAGCAGCGCGAGATCATCTACGGCCAGCGCAAGCAGGTGCTGGACGGCATGGACGTCAAGGGCATCATCATGGGCATGATGGAGAGCGCCATCGGCCACCAGGTCCGCAGCGCCTTCATGGGTCAGGAGCACCTGGACATGGTCCAGTGCAAGGAACTTCTCCGCGGCTTGGAGGGTGTGTACTTCACCAAGTACACCGTGAAGATCGACGAGAACCAGCTCCCCACCCTTACCGAGGACGATTTCATCGAAATGTTCACCAAGGCCGCCGCCGACTTCTACGAGAAGAAGGAGCAGGAGATCACTCCGCCCGTCATGCGTGAGCTGGAGCGCGTGGTGCTGCTGCGGGTGGTGGACGAATACTGGATGGACCACATCGACGCCATGCAGGATCTGCGCCAAGGCATCCGTCTGCGGGCCTACGCCCAGACCAACCCGGTGGACGCCTACAAGAAGGAGTCCCTGGAGATGTTCGAGGAGATGATCGACGCCATGAAGGAGGAGACGGTGCGCCGTCTGTACTCCGTCCGCCTGCGCCAGAACGAGGAAGTCAAGCGCGAGCGCGTGGCCAGCGGCATGACCGAGAACGTGGGCGGCGACGGCACCGTGAAGAAGCGCCCCACCAAGGTGGTCAAGGTCGGCCGCAACGACCTGTGCCCTTGCGGCAGCGGGCTGAAGTGGAAGAAGTGCACCTGCAAGGAGTACCACTCCTGAGTAACTTCAAACGACACCTGCTTCGCTGGGCTGTCGTTTGAGCGGGCTGCGGCCTGCTGCAGCGCACGACGTGCGCGTCAAAGTCGCGCACGCGCACGTTTGCAGGCCGAGAGGAATTTTCGGCGACGTACACGCCGCCGAAAATGAATTCGCCTTGATTTGCGTCTGCGGGCGCAAACTCTGCGAAGCATTGTAAAATGACGGGCGGCGGCTGAAGCCGCCGCCTGTCCCATCTTATGCAGGGGGCGGCGTCCCCGACGCCCCGTTCCCCTCCGGAAGGAGACACTATGTTCCACATCCACACAAAAAACGATCTGGTCTATCTGGCCTCTGATGTGTTGGAAAACGGCGCCATCGTCCACGGCTTTTCCACCCGAAAGGGCGGTGTCTCCCCCACCCCCTGGGACAGTCTGAACCTGGATGACCGCCGGGGCGATGACCTGGCCAACGTACAGGAGAACTTCCGCCGCCTGTGCACCGCGCTGGACACGGATGTGCAGCGGGCGGTACTCAGCCGTCAGGTGCACCGCAGCGATGTGCGCCGCGTCACGGCGGCGGACTGCGGCAAGGGCCTGTGGCGGCCCCAGGACTACGACAGCGCCGACGCCCTGGTGACGGACGTGCCGGGCATCCCCCTGATCGTGTTCTCCGCCGACTGCAACGTACTGCTGCTCCACGACCCGGTGCGCCGGGTCATCGGCGCCGCCCACGCCGGTTGGCGGGGCACCGCCGCCGGCATCGCCGCGGAGACGGTACGCGTCATGGCCGAGGATTACGGCTGCGACCCGGCAGACCTCCGCGCCGCCATCGGGCCGGCCATTGGGCCGTGCTGCTTCGAGACGGACGGCGACGTGCCGGAGGCCCTGCGGGCCGCACTGGGTGTGGCGGTGGAGCCGTTCATGGCATGGAACGGCAGCAAGTGGCACATCGACCTGAAGGCCGTCAACGCCCTGTGGCTGCGCCGCGAAGGCGTTACGCGCATCGACATCTGCGATCACTGCACCGCCTGCCGCCCGGACCTGTACTGGAGCCACCGGAAGATGGGCCTGCGCCGGGGCGAGCAGGCCGCGCTGATCGCTCTGCGGGAGGATACGCTATGAAACGTGCACTGCTGTGCCTGCTGCTGGCGCTGACCATGCTGCTGGCCGCCGGCTGCGCCGACTGGGAGGTCACCGAGGATCCCCTGGGGGAGCTGTCCGACTTCTACCAGAATGAAAACGAAGAACCGGAGCCGGAGCCGCTGACCGCCTTTACCCTGCCCTATATCGCCGGCGGCACCCTCGACCCCGTCCGCACCACGGACACTATGCAGCAGACCGTAGAGTCCCTCATGTACCAGGGGCTGTTCGCCCTGGACGAGCAGTTCCGGCCCCAGGCTGTTCTGGCGGACAGCTGGACATATGATGCCGCCCAGCGCACCTGGACCATCCGCATCAAGGCCGACGCGGCCTTCTCTGACGGCTCCGCCGTCACGGCGGCCGACGTGGCCGCCACGCTGGAGCGCGCCCGCACCTCTGAGCGCTATGCCGCCCGGCTGCGGGACGTGACCTCTGTGTACGTCCGGGAGGACGCGGTGGTCGTCGCCCTGTCCGCCCCTCTGGCCACACTGCCCAGCCGCCTGGACATCCCCATCATCAAAGCAGGCACCGAGAACCGCACCGCCCCCACGGGCAGCGGCCCCTATCTGTTTGCCAAGGATGACGCGGGCGCCTACCTGACAGCCAACAGCCGCTGGTGGCAGGACAGCAGCGTTCTGCCGCTGTCCACCATCCGCCTGCAGCACTGCAAGGATCAGGACTCCGCCCTGTACGCCTTCACTTCCCGTGAGGTGCAGCTGCTGACGCTGGATCTCACCGGCAGCAACAGCACCGGCGTCTCCGGCGCCGGCGACTATGCCGAGGCAGCCACCCCCGTCATGCAGTTTCTGGGCATGAACACCCGGCGGGAGTCCCTGTCCGACCCGGCCCTGCGCCGGGCCCTCAGCGCCGGCATCGACCGCGAAACGCTGGTGTCCTCCTGCCTGCTGGGGCAGGGCACGGCGGCCCAGCTGCCTGCCTCCCCCGCCTACGCAGGCTACGATACCGCGCTGGAAACGCCTTACGACACCGCGGCCTATAACCGCCTGCTGAACGCCGCCCTTGGCGAACAGGCGGAGGATGAGACACCCCTGACGCTGACGCTTCTGGTCAACGAGGAGAGCAGCTTCAAAGTCTCCGCCGCCCAGGAGATCGCCATGTACCTCAATACCGCACGCCTGACCGTCACCGTGGAGGCTGTCCCCTGGGACACGTTCCTCACCCGGCTGGAAAGCGGCGACTTTGATCTCTATTACGGTGAATGCCGCCTGACCGCCGACTGGGACCTGACGGCCCTGTTGTCCACCGAGGGCAGCCTCAACTACGGCGGCTGGTCCGATGAGACTACCGACCGGCTGCTGCAGGCCTATCGATCCAATGGCGCTGACGCGAACCTGGTGGCCCTGTGGCAGCAGCTGCTGGACACCGCCCCCTTCGCCCCCATCTGCTTTAAGTCCGTATCCGTTGTCACCACCGAGGGCGTGGTGCAGGGTCTGTCCCCCACGGAGACGGCCCCCCTCTCCCCCCTGGGCGGCTGGTCCGTCCGGCTGGACGCATAAAAGGAGCGTATGCCATGTCACAAGTTACCAAGCGGGCGCTGGAAGCGTCGCTGAAAAAGCTGCTGCTGGAAAAGCCCCTGCACAAGATCACCGTCAGCGACATCACCGATGACTGCGGCATCAACCGCATGACGTTTTACTATCACTTCAAGGACATCTATGATCTGGTGGAGTGGAGCTGTCAGGAGGACGCCAGCCGCGCTCTGGCGGGCAAAAAGACCTACGAGACGTGGCAGCAGGGCCTTTTGCAGATCTTCGAGGCCGTGCAGGAGAATAAGCCCTTCATTCTGAACGTCTATCGCTCCGTCAGCCGGGAGCAGGTGGAGAACTATCTCTACAAGCTGACCTACGACCTGCTGGAGGGCGTGGTGGAGGAGCAGGCCCGGGGAATGTCCGTCCGGCCGGAGGATAAGGCCTTCATCGCCACGCTGTACAAGTATATGTTCGTAGGCCTGATGCTGGACTGGATCAGATCCGACATGAAGGGCGATCCCCACCTGATCGTGGAACGGCTGGACCAGGTCATCCACGGCAGCGTCGACGCCGCGCTGGCGCGTCTGCGTACCGACAAGCCCTTATCAAACGAGGCCAAATGATAAAAAACTGAACATCTGCCGCCCCGGTGATAAAAAACTTATCACCGGGGTTTTTCTGCTTATTGAACAAATATTCATTCAGATGTATGCTTTCATCATCAAAGGAAAACATACAGTGGATACTTGAAAGGAGTTTATTTATGTATTATTCCAGCGGTAACTATGAAGCCTTTGCCCGTCCCAAAAAGCCCGAGGGCGTGGACAACAAATCCGCCTATATCGTTGGCAGCGGTCTGGCTGCCCTGACCGCCGCCTGCTATCTGGTCCGCGACGGCCAGATGAAGGGCGAGCACA
>OLGB01002873.1_pt1 | contig 17306 bp, 17 predicted proteins | sample 1605691 | NCBI WGS metagenome assembly OLGB01 (sample SAMEA3888925, study PRJEB22519) | human gut metagenome | biome: human gut; feature: human-associated habitat; material: faeces | place: Denmark | collected 2010 | reverse complement strand
AGAAACGGCGGTTTTCTTTTTCCGTTCGGTGACTGACGCATAATTTGGATAGACATCCGCAACCTAACATCTGTCACCGCAAGGAGAATTTCTATCCCGATATAGACTTTTCCCGCCAAGGCATAGAGTGCCGGTTTCATTTTATGATCACCAGCAGCAGAGCAGAGATCCCCACACGGCCCCTGTCGCGGCCCGTGTGGCGCATTCTGAGGGCATAACAGACACGGACGCGCCCCCCAGATGGACGAGGCCGTGTAAGCCCCGCAAGCGCCACATAAGAAAATACTGGCTGGGAAAAAGCCGCCCAGGGCATCCGAACACCTCGGATGCCCCTGGGCGGCTTTTTGCGTTTCATGAGAAAGGAGGTAGACATCATGTCAAGCAAAATCAGAAATCGCTTTACAGACGCTGAAATGCAAATTGCCAGAGGAACAGATCTGCCGGAGCTGTTGAGTCATCTGGGCTATCAGGTACTGCGGATCGGCAGACCACACCACAGTCGAGATGGATAGCCTGCGAATCAAGGACCGGCGCACATGGGCCGGTACTCCTGGAATATCGGCGGAGACGCCATCACCTTCCTGCAGCAGTTTTACGGCAAATCCTTTCCAGAAGCCGTGGAGTACCTGTTGGCCTTCCATGGCAGAGCAAGAGATCCCCCCACCAATGCCATATCACCCATCAAGCGGGACGAGTCCTCCAAGCCCTTTGGCCTACCGCCCCGGAACGAGGATGACCGCAGGGTGTTTGCCTACCTGCGCAAGCTTGGTATCGCCCCGCAGGTGATCCGCCAGTTTTGGAACGCTGGCCTTCTGTATGAGGACGCCGTTCACCATAACTGCGTGTTCGTAGGTAAAGGCAGCGCAGGACAGGCAAAATACGCCGGTCTGCGTGGGGCCTATGACCGGGATGGAAAAGGCTTTCGCGGAGATGTGACCGGTAGCGATAAGAACACCGGGTTCTCCATTTCGCACGATCCCAGGCCGGATCGGGTGTTCGTGTTCGAGGCCCCTATCGGCCGTGTGAGTTATCTTACGCTTCATCGGGACACGGCCGACGCGGTGGCACTTTGCAGCCGTTACGATGGTACGCTGGGAGTCTAGCTGCGAGATCATCTGCAGATCCGAAACATTGTCCGGTGTCTGGATACAGATGCACCGGGGCGGGAGGTTGCCTGCCGTCTCAAGGAAACCTACACAGCAATGGGCCATGCCGTGACGGTGGAGGAACCCCGCAGCGGCAAGGATTGGAACGAGTACCTGCAAAAAAGAAAATCACCTGAAAGGGGAAGACATGCGCCTTTGTGCGATCGGGACGGTCTTCGTGCAGCTCATCCTCGGCCCGAATGCCTTCATCACAGGGCGGGGTTTTGCCAAAATGGGCATGACGACCGTCCTGATCGGGGCGGTGGCCAACATCGTCCTCGACCCGATCTTTCTCTTTGCCTTGAAACTGGGCGTGCAGGGCGCGGTGCTTGCGACGGTGCTCTCCCAAGGCCTTTCCTGTGCGTGGGTGATTGCCTTCCTCTGCGGAAGAAAAACAGTCCTGCGTCTGAGCGGAAGCAATCTCCTGAAGGGACTGAGTCTGCTGCCGCCATGCATTGCACTGGGTATGTCCTCCTTTGTTATGCAGTCGAGCGAGAGCATTATCACGGTGTGCTTCAGCTCCTCGCTGCTGCGCTATGGCGGGGGACGATTCTGCCGAGCGTCATGCAGTTTGCCCTGCTGCGCACGGACTTGGGGGGCGCACAGCCTATCGCCAGCTACAACTTCGGCGCGGGGAACGCCGGGCGCGTAAAAAAGAGTTTTCGGCTCCTGCTCACGGCGAGTATGATCGATTCGGTTGTGCTATGGGCCGGTGTAATCGCGTTCCCGCGACTGTTTGCCCAGATCTTCTCCAGCGACAGCACCCTGATCGACTTTACCGCCCATGACCTGAGGCTCTGCTGCGGCGCACGGTTCATCTTTGGCGCGCAGACGGCCTGTCAGATGCCGTTCATCTCCACGGGGAACGCGCTCAGTTCCATCATTGTGGCCGTGCTGCGCAAGTTTCTCCTGCCGATCCCGCTGATCAATCTGATGCCGCACCTGATGGGCGATCAGACCACTGCCGTCTACCTGGCCGAGCTGGTTGCTGACGGACTTGCGGCGATCTTCACGGTGACGCTGTTCCGCTATCAATTCCGCAAATCCCTGAGAAGCATGGAACACCAGATCGGAGGAATACCCGAAAAGAGAACTCCCGCCTGTCCGGACCGGACAGCGGGAGTTCAGCCTGTCCCAAAGGGCTGCGCCCCTTTTTACAGAGCGCTTCGGCGTCATTCCTCCTTCTGCAGGTAGAAAACGTCGATCTTTTCCAGAATCTTATCGATCGCCACAGTGGCGGCGCCGTAGAGGATGAGGTCCTCCACACTGGAATAGCGGATGATGAGGTCTTTGTAGACTTCAGGCAGAAGCCGTTCTTTGGCGGCCTCCTTGATGGCATACATCATCACTTCACCGCCGCCGGACATGATGTCGGAGATGACGATCTCTTTGGGATCGTAGATGTTCACGATGTTCGCGATGCCGTAGCCTAGGTAACGGCCGACCCGCTTCACGGCGGACAGCGCGAAGGAATCTCCCTGGCGCATATGGTGGAAGACGGTATCCGCAGTGACCTTTTTTTCGGAATTCAGCGTGCTCTCCGGATGCTTGGGCAGCTCCGCCAGCACGTCCTTGACGAAGGCCAGCGCCGAGCAGTACATCTCAAGGCAGCCGCAGTTTCCGCATACGCAGCGCGCGCCCATGACGTTGATGGACATGTGGCCGACCTCGCCGAAGATCCCGCGGTAGCCGCTGATGATCTTCCCGTCGATCACGACGCCGGAACCGATGCCTTCACTGGCCAGCAGATGGACCAGAACGTCGTCGCTTCCGATATTGGCGCTGCAGTTCCATTCGCCGAGCGCTCCGGCGTTGGCGTCATGCTCCACGAAGACCGGCTGCTCGAAGGCGTCGCTCAGCTTTTTGTAGATGTCGATCTTTTCCCAGCCGACGAACTCCGTCATCACGGCGATGCGTCCCTCGCGGCGCAGGTAGGGACCGGGGACGGCCACGCCGATCGCGCAGCAGCTGCCGTATTTGTCGATCAGGCGCCTGGCGTCGGCGACAAGGCTCTGCAGCACGGCGGAGGCGCCTGTGGACGGTTCCAGCTTCTGATAGGTCTTGTCCAGAAGCTGGTTTTTGATGTTGAAGATGCCCACGCTGTAAGAGCGGCGGGCGATCTTGATGCCGACCACGTTGAAGTTCTCCGCGTTGAGCCGGATGCCGATGGAACGGCGGCCCAGATTGCCCTTCAGTGTGCCGGTCTCGGAAACGACGCCGGAGGAAAGCAGATCGTTGATGATATTGGTGATCGTAGCCTGCTTCAGGCCCGTCATGCGGGAAAGGTCCGCCCGCGTCAGGACGTCCTCCTTGGACAGAATGCGGAGGACGGAGACGCGGTTGCTCTCCTGAATATCAAAGCTGTTTTTTCCGATTTTTCCCACGGCACACACTCACTTCCCTGTTTGCGACCATTGTAACACAGGATCGCCGGATCTGCAACATCCGGCGGCGGGAAACGCTCATCCGGCAATGCATTGCCGGATGCCGCCCTCGGCAAAGCTCATGCAGATCAGCGCGCAGAGCGAAAAATGCGTGAACAGGACCAGCGGCAGCAGAAACGGACTTGTGAGCAGGAGCAGCAGGGTGCATGCGCCCACCAGCAGCAGCGCCGCGATATTCTGCCAGGTGCGGGCCAGGAGAAGAATGAGCGCGTTGCGGAATACCGCGCGCAGCGGAAGCTCCAGCTGTGCGGCAAGGGGAACGGCGTACATGCTGAAGGCAAAAACGACGTAGAGCCACAAAAGCAGGGCGGCGAGCAGCGGGAGCCGGCCCCGGCCGGAAGCGGCGGCCATGCAGGCGTTCCAGCCCAGGAAGAAGAGCGCAAGGCCGACAGGCGCGATGCAGCCCGGCAGCATGGAGCGGAGGAACCGGGTTCTGACGTCACGGAAAAAGTCCCGGAAGATGTGGACGTCCTGTGCGCGCTGCATGCGGAGCACCGCGCTGCAAAGCGCCGCCAGCGAGGCCGGGATGGTCACGACCGGGATGCAGCCGAGAAGGAAGGCGAGATTCAGCAGGATGAGATCGACCCAGTAATTCCGGACGACCTGAGAGAAGGTTTTCATGTTGTGTTCTCCGTCGTGTCGTTTTTCTTCAGTATAGCATAAAAGGGCGGGAATTGGCATCCCCGCCCTTCCGAAATTTTGATCAGCCGAAGCTGCTCCCGACCAGGACTTTGAGCGATTCGCTGGACATCTGCATCAGAATGGCATCCTTGAGCTGCTCCACCGGGAAGCGGTGCGTGATGATGGGGGCCAGCTGGATACGGCCCTGGTTGATCATGTCGACGGCGCGCTGGTGCGTGTCGGGGTTGATCATGGAGCCGACGATCTTCAGTTCCTTCTGATAGACGTCTTCAAGGGTGAGCGGATGGGTCGCGCCGGCCTTGGGGACGCTGAAGAGCAGCAGGGTGGCGCCGCGCTTGGCGGAGGCGAAGGCCTGCGCCGTGGCAGCGGTGTTGCCGACGCACTCGATGACGACATCGACGCCGTCCACGCCGGTGCAGTCCCGAATACGCGCACTCAGATCTTCACGGATGGGATCGATCGCGGCGTCTGCGCCGAGCTGCAGGCCGATGTCGCGGCGCATGGCCACCGGCTCGCTCAGCAGGATCTGGGAGGCGCCGGACAGCTTTGCGAGCTGGACCATCAGAAGGCCGATGGCACCGCCGCCGATGACGAGGACCGTGTCGCCCACGCGGATTTGGGCCCGGTCGATGCCGTGGATGCAGCAGGCCAGCGGCTCGCCCAGGGCGCCGAACTCCAGCGGCACATCGGGCGCGAGCAGGAAACACTGCGCCTCCGGTGCGTAGCAGTATTCGGCAAAGCCGCCGTCACGGTTCACGCCGATGGCATAAAGGCTGGTGCAGAGCTGTTTTTTGCCGATGCGGCAGTAGTGGCACGCACCGCAGTAGCAGTTGGGATCAACGGTGACATGGTCGCCCACGCGCAGCCCTGTGACCTGCGCGCCGACGGCGGCGACCGTGCCGGAGAGCTCGTGGCCCAGCACGACCGGCGGCGTCACCGCGGCGGAGCCCTTGTCGCCGTGGTAGATATGGACGTCCGTGCCGCAGACGCCGCAGGCGGCTACCCGGATGAGCACCTCGTGCGGGGCAAGGGGATGCTCCGGCATGTCCCGCGTTTCAAATTCGCCGTTTCCCAGAAAATAGGTTCCTTTCATGGTGTGTCCTTTCCCTCCATGACGCTGCGCAGCCAGGTGAGAGAAGTCGCGGCGTCCTGATCCAATTGTTCATTGCTTGCGCCGCCGGAGAGGTCCCGCCAGAGGGAAACGTCCCGGCTGACCTGGCCGCCCATGCGCACGAACGGTTCCATGACGACACCGCCCGCGTAGCCGATGCTGCGCAGCGCCCGGCCGATGGCGGCCCAGTCGAAGCGGCCGTTCGGGCCCGGGCAGCGGCGGTTTGCCTCGCCGACGTGGAAATGGCCCAGCAGCGGGCCGCTCTTGCGGATGGCGTCCGTCAGGGAATCCTCTTCAATGTTCATGTGGAAGGTGTCCAGCATGACCTTGACGTTGGGACGGTTCACCGCCCGGACATAGGCGAGGCACTCGTCCGCGGTGTTGATCATGTAGCCTTCAAAGCGGTTGAGCGCTTCCATGCAGAGCGTGATGCCGTGATCGGCGGCAAGATCCGCAAGGCGCTGCATCCGCGCGACGCTCCGATCCGTATCGGCGGCCTTGTCGGTCTCCGGCGTACACTGCGCCGGCCAGTAGGAATAGAGCGCACCGCCGAGGCGGTCGATCCCGGCCAACTCCATTTTCCGAAACATGTCGGCGTAGAAGCGGAAAGCGGCCTCCACCTGGGCGGGGTCGGTGCCGGCGAGGTCATGCCCTTTGCGAGGGCCGTAGCCGCCGGTCAGGCGGAGGCCGTTGGCCTTTGCAGCCGCAGCCAGCTCCCGGAAGAAGCGGTCGTCCTCCCGGTCGAAGGCGCCGCAGGCGACTTCCAAGATGTCAAAGCCCAGACGGGCGCATTTTTCGGTGTAGGGGACGAAGTTCCCGCCCCATTCCTTTTCCCAATAGGCGTAATAAATTCCGTATTTCATGGCAGTTCCTCAGTAGACGCGAATCTCAAAGATACGGGCCTCGGGGCAGCCGTGCGTCGCACGGACCGTGACGCGGACGGCATCGCAGACAGTGCCGTCAAAGGCGAGGCGGTTCAGACGCTGCCCATTGTCCCGCATCTCACGGCCGGCCACGACGGCGCCGCCCAGCAGGAGCTCGACGTCGTAGTCCCGCACGAGCTCGTGCGGGAGGCCCTTGACCTGGCGCTTTTTTACATTTTTGATCAGCGAGGGCTGAATCTCATGGCTGAGATCGGTATCAAAGGTGAGGCGCACCTCCTGCACCGGGGCCGCCCCGGAGAGCGTGAGCGTGAGGCTCTGCGGCTGCGTCAGCGGCGCGGAGATCCAGCAGTTGGAAGCCTTGCCGACGGCGCGGGAATAGCCGTTGATGACGTGGACGGCTTCGCCGCCGGCTGTCTCACTGGTGGCAGAGACCGAGGCGCTGCGCGCCAGATCGGACTCGTCGGTGTTGCGGTGGCCGGGTATGTAGCAGTCATTTTTCAGAAGGAGCTGCTGCAGCTCGCGGATGTGCTTTTCGCCGATCTCGCGCGGATCGCAGCCATGGCGGACCGCCAGCGCGGCGGCGGTGCCGGAGGCCTGGCCGCCGACGGCGCAGGTGCCCATGACGCGGCAGGAGGAGAACGCCATTTTGGAGGTGCTGATGTCCCGGCCCGCCAGCATCAGATTTTTGACATTGCGGCTGTAGTAGCAGCGATAGGGGATGGAATAGTGCCCTTCGAAATTATAGACGCGGGAGCCGACACTGGCCAGCTCCTTTGCGCCGCCCGGCACATGGACATCCATCGGCCAGCCGCCGTAGGCGACGGCGTCGTCAAAGACGCGGTTGGCGCGGACGTCGTTTTCGTTGAGGATATAGTCGCCGATGAGGCGGCGGCTCTCCCGGTAGCCGGGCACCATGCTGACCCACTCGAGATCGAGGTTCTGTGCGCCGTGGTCCGCCTGGTTCTTGATGTGGTCCCAGACGCCGTAGAGCACCTTCAGGAGGTCGTCGCGGATCTGCTCGCTCTCCTGGATGATGTCGTCGCAGTCGCCGCCGAGTTCGATCCACCAATAGCCGGCGTCGACATTGGAGAACTCGGGGAGCTGATTTTTGCCGGCGTCAACAGTCACAAGGCCGCCGCCGTCCGCCTGGGCGCAGACATGATCCACGTGGGGACGGTATTTTAGGTCCTCTTCCGTATAGGTGTTGGCCCAGACCGGCTTGATAAACGTCACCGGTTCGCCGCGGTCCGTCGCGGCGAACATGATGGTGTTGCCCATTTTGTTGCTGTTGGCCTGCTCGGGGGCCGTGGGCTCGTTGAATTCGTATTTGGATTCAGAGCCGACACGGCTCTCCGCCCCGGCCAGCACGCCGACCGTGCCGTGGCCGGTTGCGTCGACAAAGATGGTTCCGCAGACGGTCCAGCGGGTCTCGGTGGTGTTCTGATGGCCGATGACGGCGCGGATGCGGCCGTCCTCCGTGACGATGTCCTCAATGTTGGTGTTGAGGAAGGCCGTGATGTTTTCCTCCATCTTGACCTTCTCCCAGATGATCATGTCAAAGATGGGGAAGTCGGCGTAGGGATTGCGGCGCTTGTTTTCCAGGAGAATCTCCTCGATGATGCCGGTTTCGCGCAGGTTGGGCTTGGAGGAGTGGCAGTTGGCGCCGACGATGTGCATGCGCGTTTCAGAGCTGCCGGTGCCGCCGAAAACGGAACGGTTTTGAATGATCGCGACCTTTACGCCCTCGCGCGCTGCGGCAATCGCGGCGCAGACGCCGGAAAAGCCGCCGCCGATGACAACGACGTCGAAGGACGCTGTTTTTTCATGGATAGCCATAGCTTTTTGACCTTTCCCAGGCTTTTCAGTCCTGAATATCCACGACCACCTTCATGGTGTGCTCGCGGTTGGCGTCGATGTACCGGTAGGCGGCGAGGAAGTCTTTGAAGGCAAAGTGCCGGGTGATGAGCGGCTTGAGCTGCACCTTGCCCTCGGCCACGATGCGCAGCGCGTCCACGTAATCCTCGTGGCGGTACATCATCGCGGTGTCGAGCGTGAGCTCGGAATCGTTGAGGCGGGCGAGGTCCACCTTGGCCCAGTCGGCAAAGACGGCCACGAGGATGATCTTTGCGCCCTTGCGGCTGTTTTGGATGGCCATATCCATCGTGGCGTTGTTTCCGGCGCACTCGTAGATGACGTCGGCCTTATCGGGGCCGAATACCTGCTCGATTGCATCGGCATAGCTGACCCTGGCGGTGTTGATCGCATAATCTGCGCCGAGGGACCGGGCAAGCTCCAGCCGGTAGTCGGAGACGTCGGTGATAAGCACCTTGGCCGCGCCCAGCGCCTTGCAGGACTGCGCAAGCAGGAGGCCGATGGGGCCGCAGCCGATGATGGCGACGTTTCCGCCGACAAGGCCCTCGAACCGCTTCGCGGCATGGACCGTGACGGACAGCGGCTCGATGAGCGCTGCCTCGTCATAGGACATGGAATCCGGAATGACGTCCACCTTGGAGGCGTCGACGGCAAAATACTCGCTGGCGGCACCGGTGGTCTGGAAGCCCATAACCTTGAGCTCGTTGCAGAGATTGTATTTGCCGTGTGTGCAGGGATAGCATTTTCCGCAGGTGACCTGCGGCTCCAGCACGACCTTCTGTCCCGCCGAGAGGCTGGTCACGGCGCTGCCGACTTTGACGATCTGACCGGAGACCTCATGGCCCTGGGTCACGGGATATTTGGTGTAGGGGTGTTTGCCGTGATAGACGTGGATGTCCGAGCCGCAGATGCCGAGACGCATCATTTTCACAAGGACCTGGTCTTCTTTGATCTCCGGGATGGCGACATCCTGAAATTCGATCACGCCGGGGGCAGTCATCACTTCTTGCAGCATAGTTTCAAATCTCCTTTTGCGCGTTTTGCGTGAAAACAATTCATCGGTAAATGAATCAATAGATCCGGACCTCATAGATCCGGGCATCTTCGCAGCCATTGGTGGCGAGAACGTGTACGCGCACACTGTCGCAGAGCTCGCCGCTGAAGGAGGCGGTGTTCCGCCGCTGGTGGTTGTCCGTGACCGTTTGGGCGGCAACGACCGCGCCTGCGCGGAGAAGCTCCACGCGGTAGTCCTTCACCAGCGTCCGGGCGACGCCCGTCGGCTCTTTCTGGAGGAAGGCCTTGGAAACGGAGATGCAGCGTTCCTCGCTGAGGTCCGGGTCGAAAACCAGCCGGACTTCATGGATAGGCGCCGGCTCCGCAAGGGTCAGCGTGAGCGTTTCGCCGCTTTCGCGCAGGGCGCCGGAGCGCCAGAGATTGCTCTGCCCGCCCTCCCGGCGTGTGACGCCGGAGATGATATTTTTCGCGGCGAAGCCGGGCTGTTCGCTGCTGGCGGAAACAGAGGCGCGGAGCGCCAGGTCGTTCGGATCCTCGTTTTTCTGCCCCATGACGTACAGGTCGCAGGCCAGGAGCTTTTGCTGGAGCTCGTGCATATACTGTTTGCCGTACTGCGCGGGCGTCAGCTTTTTCCGGGAGGCGTTCGCCGCGGCCACACCGACGGCCTCGCCGCCGACAGCACAGGTGCCCATCACGCGGGTGGAGCCCATGGCGAGCTTGGAGGCGGAAATGTCGCGCCCGGCCATCATCAGGTTGTCGATGGTCCTGGAGCAGTAGCAGCCATAGGGGATGGAATAGAGGCCCTTGAAGGAGCGGACCACGGACGGGATCTGGCCCTTGGCCCCGAAGCCCGCGGCGGTATGCTCGTCCATGGGCCAGCCGCCGTAGGCCACGGCATCTTCAAAGATCCGGTTGGCGAGGATGTCCTGCTCCTTCAGGACGTAGTCGCCCATCAGGCGGCGGCTCTCGCGCATGCCGCCCAGATTGCCGACCCAGACGAGCTCATAATTCTCCGCGCCGTGGTCGCCGCCGTTTTTGATGTGGTCCCACACGCCGTAGACCGTGCGGTAAAGCTCCCAGCGGATGTCCTCGGACTGCCTGATGATGTCGTCCCAGTCGCCGCCCAGCTCGATCCACCAATAGCCACTCTTGACGTCGTATTTTTCCACCAGCTCGTCGGAGTGGCTTTCATAATCCTCGCCCGGTTTCAGCACCACGACGTCGTCGGCGCTGTGGTAGACCACGATGTCGCCGTGGTACCGGTGCTTGAAGTCGGATTCGTCAAAGGTATAGGCCCAGGAGGGCTTCACAAATTTCACCGGATGGCCGCGGTCCTCCGCCACGAAATAGATCGTGTTGCCCATGGTTTTGCCGTCCGGCACGTCGGGGGCGTCTTCTTCCCGGTATTCGTCCCTGCCCTCCCGGCCGATCTTGTATTCGGCACCGGCCATATAGCCGAGCGTGCCGTTGCCGGTCGCATCCACAAAGACGTCGGCCGTCAGCTCCATCCAGAGCTCCGTCGTCATCTGATAACAGTCGATGGAGGAGATGTGCTTTCCGTCGGAGTGTACAGCGGACATGGTGGTGTTCATGCAGAGCGTCAGGTTCTTCGTTTCCTGCGCGGCGTTCCACAGAACGCCGTCCCAGATGGAATAGTTGTAGCTGTCGTTGAGGTATTTGTTCTCCAGCTGAAGCTCCATCAGGATGCCGGTCTCTGCCGCGTCTCTCTTGCCCCAGTGGCAGGACGCGCCGGAGATGTGCATCCGCATCTCGGAGCTGGCGTTGCCGCCGAAAACGCTGCGGTCCTGTACAAGGGCGGTCTTTGCACCCTGCCGCGCGGAAGCCATGGCCGCGCAGAGGCCGCTCATGCCGCCGCCGACCACGACGACATCAAAATGCCGTTTTTGGGGAGCTTGCTGCGTGTGATCCGGAATTTCGTGAACGTATTCTTTCATTGTGCACCTCACATCGAAAAAAGATGAGCAGATGGGCAAAAAGCGACTGGAGCTCAGCCGCTGATTGCAAAGGTCCGGTATCAGCCCTTGACCGCGCCTGCAGTCAGACCGCTGACCAGCTGCTTGCCGAGGAACGTGAACACCAGGAGAATCGGGATGATCGCAAGTGTTGCTGCGCCGCAGAGGGGGCCCCACTCCTGGCCGAAGAAGCCGATATAGTCGTAAATGGCCATCTGGATGTTTTTCAGCGCATAGCCGTTGACCATGACCGTGGCGGTGATGAATTCGTTCCAGGCGCCGATGAAGGCAAACAGGGCCGCCGCCGCAAAGGACGGACGGATGACCGGCGGGATGATGCGGGTGATGATGTAGGCCTGGCTGCAGCCGTCGATGCGGGCCGCTTCCTCGATCTCCCGGGGCAGGCCGCGTACACCGGAGATGAGCATCCAGATGACGAGCGGCAGGTTATAGGCCGTGTAGAGCAGCGGAAGCGTATACCAGTGGTTCGTCAGATGGAGCTTCATCATCATGAGGTAGTTCGGAATCAGCAGGACGGAGCTGCCCGTGGAGAGCGGAATGCCGATGACCACGATGTAAAAGAGCAGCTTTTTCAGCGGGAAGCGGCGGCGCTCGAAGCCGTAGGCGGCAAGGTACCCGAGGACCAGGCAGGCCAGGATGGTCAGAAGAGAATAGACGACGCTGTTCCAGGCGGTCTGCAGGAAGCTCTGGGCAAAGACCTGCTTATAGTTGTTCCAGGTGACGGTGAAGTTGAAGACCTTCGGCGGATAGGCCGAGATGTCCTGCGGCGTTTTCAGAGAGGTGATGATGCACCAGAAGATCGGAAGGGTCGTCAGAAAGGCGAGGACCACCAGCATCAGCGCGCTGCATGTTTTTCTGGCCGCCTTTTTCGCGGTTTTATTCATGGCTTTCATACGCTCCCTTCCGACTCAGATTTTGTAATTGCTCACTTTGATATACAGCACGATGATCAGCGAGGTGATCAGCATGATGAGAATGGAAAGCGCCGCAGAGGTGCCGAACTGATAATAGCGGAAGCCGAGATTGTACTGGAAGAGCGTGATGACGTTGGTGGCGTCGTTCGGCCCGCCGCTGGTCAGGACCTTCGGCACGGTGTTGTTGGTGAAGTTGGAAACGGTCAGGACGATGATCGACAGCAGGAGTTGCGTCTTGATGAGCGGCAGCTTGATGTGCCAGAGTAGCTGCCAGGGCGTGGCGCCGTCCACCTTTGCCGCCTCGAGCAGGACCGGGTCCAGGCTCTTGAGGCCGGCCAGGATCATGATCATGGCGTAGCCGACCAGACGCCACGTCAGCACGAAGATCAGGGCGATGATCGCCGAGTTCTTGTTTTCCACCACGTAGATGGGGTTGTGGCCGAGTGCCTTCAGGATCATATTGAACAGGCCCAGGTCGCCGTTGAAGAGCCAGCGCCACAGGAGGGCCGCGACCATCATGGAGATGACCCAGGGAATCAGGCCGAACATCTCGATGAGGTAGGCGAACAGGCCGTGTTCCCGGTCCACCCAGAGCGCCAGGAGCAGGCCGATGCCGACCGACAGGAGTGTGGAGATGATGGTGATCTCAAACGTGAACAGGAGGGACTTGCTGATGCGGACGTCTTTCAGAAGCCGCAGATAGTTGCCGAGGCCGACAAAGTCGCCCTTTACCAGATAGTCCAGATTATAAAGGCTGCAATAGAGCGTATAAAAGAGAGGGATGACCAGCAGGAAGATGAGCACGAGCATGGCCGGTGCCACATATCCCATGGATCTGAGCTGTGTGCGTTTTTCTTTCCGTTTCACAAGTTTTGCCCTCCACATGGTTGCCCCTTTCAGGGAAAATGTTGATAGATCATTTTTGGCGCAGACTGCGCAGCAGGGCGGAAAAGTCTCCGCCGGCGGCCGTGCACGGGCCGTTTTGCCGGTTCCAATGGAAGGAAATGCGTTTTTTTCACAAAAACGCATTTCCTTCCATTGGGACACCCTGTCCGGGAGCCCCTGATCAGCGTCAGGGGCTCCCGCAGGGAGAAAACAGCGGGAATGTTAACGGTTGTTGTTGGTGTTGAAGATCGTCTCTGCATCGCTGAGCGCCTTCATGTAGTCGGTCTCACCGGTCAGGATGGCCTGGACCGGGCGGTTGAGGTCGAGCTTCCAGCCGACGAACGCCTGGGTGTTGGAGGGCAGCCAGCCGTCCGAGAAGGCCTCAAGCATGCTGTTGAGGTACTTGTTGCTGTCGTCGATGGTGATCTGCTCCACCGTGGACTTGCGGTTCGGAGCCTGCGCACCGTCGTTGATCCACAGCAGGTCGGATTCGTTGTCGTACATGAGCTCAAGGAATTTGCCGGCGAGCTCCTTGTTCTTGGAGCCGCTGTAGACGCCGGCGAACCAGCCGTCGATGATCGTGCCGCCGGGCAGGGGCGCGAACTGGATGGTGGAGCCGTCGAAGGAGGCGTTGGCGCGGGACGTGCCGAGACGGACCGCAGAGGCGATGGTCATGGCGTATTTGCCGGAGGCAAACTCGGTGTAGATGTCCTCGATGGTCTTGTTGACGGAGTCAGCCGGGGTGACGCCGGTGTCGATGCACTTCTTGATCCATTCCAGAGCGGCAACACCGCTCTCGTTAGCCCACTTGGCAGTGCCGTCCTCGTTGAAGAGGGTACCCTGCTCCTGGAGCAGCCAGTTGACGATCGCCTGGGCGTCGTTGCTTTCGGTGGAGAAGCTCATGCCGAGACCGTAGACCTGCTGGCCGTCGATCTCCCTCGTCAGCACCTGGGCGGCGTTGTAGAGCTCATCGAAGGTGGTGGGGACTTCCAGGCCCGCGGCCTCCAGAAGGTCTTCGCGGTAGAAGAAGCCGGTGCAGTTCTTGTTGAGGCAGAGTGTGTAGTGCTTGCCGTCGCGCTCGCCGAAGCGGAAGAAGCCGTCGTCGACGTCGTCGATCTGATCCTGGGTCCAGCTGCCCATGAACAGGTTCTCCAGCGGCTCCAGCAGGCCGGCGTTCAGAACGCCAAACAGCTCGTCGCGGGCGCACCACATGATGTCGGGAGCTTCGCCGGTGGTGGCGGCTGCCATGAACTTACCGGTCATGGTGTCCCACTGCTGCGGCTCGACAACGATCTTCACGCCGGGATTCTCCGACTCAAAGCGGTCGATCATTTTCTGCAGAGCGATGGAACGGCCATTGCTGGTGTTGGTGGGGTCCAGGAAGGTCCACATCCGGATGGTGACGTCTTCGCCGTTGGTGTCAGCGGAAACGGCGACGTCTTTGGTTTCATTGGCCGGAGCGGGGGTCTCGTTGGTTGACGGGGTGCCGCTGCAGGCGACAAGAGAGCCAATCATCAGTACGGCCAGGAGCGTTGCGATTACCTTTTTCATAACAATCCTCCATTTCTATTTAATACCTTTTTCGGTATCAAACTTCTTTTTATGCCGGGGTATGAAGCGTCTGGCCCGAGCCTTCGGGAGCGGGGTGTTCCGCCAGAAACGCTTCCACGTCGGCCTTGCCGGGGATGGCGGGAATGGCGCCGAAGCGCTGCACGGAGAGCGCGCTGGCGGCGTTGCCGAAGCGAAGGAGCGACTGCAGCTCCGCGGAGGACCAGTCTGCGCCGCCGTGCTGCAGAAGCTGATAGAGCACGGCGCCCATGAAGGTGTCCCCGGCGCCGGTCGTGTCGGCGACCTTGACTGAATAGCCGGGCGCATACTGCATCTGATCGCCGCAGAAAACGTAGCTGCCCGCGCCGCCGCAGGTCACGAACAAAAGCCGCAGGCTCGGATAGTCATGCAGCATCTGACGGCCCTGCGACGGGATGTCTTGGTCGCCGTAGAGGAAACGGCACTCTTCATCCGACAGCTTCGCCACGTCGCAGAGCGCAAGGCCCTCTTTGATATACTTTGCCGCGGTCTGCTCGTCGCACCAGAGATTCCGGCGCAGATTGGGATCGTAGGAAACGAGTAGGCCCTTTTCCCTGGCATAGCGGGCCGCGGCGAGCGTCGCCGAGCGGGCCGGTTCTTCCGTCATGGAAACGGAGCCGAAATGGAAGATGCGGGACTGCTCAATCAGGTCCAGACGAAGCTCTTCCTTTGTCAGGCTCACATCGGCGCAGCCGATCCGATAGAAGGAAAAGCTGCGGTTACCGGCTTCATCCAGCGAGACCATGGCGATCGTGGTGTTTTTCGACGGATCCAGAATCATGCCCGCCGTGTCGATGCCGACCTCATCCAGAACGCCCTTGAGCCAGTTCCCGATGAAATCGCCGCCGGCCTTGGCGAGGAAGGCCGTTTTCAGACCCATCCGCGTGCCGCAGGTCAGCACATTCGCCGGGGCGCCGCCCGCGTTGCCAGTAATCTGTATGCACGTATCCGCACTCGCAATCGCATCGATCAGGACTTCACCCAGCGCACAAATATCATACATAAGCGTATACTCCGTTACTTCTTCTTATCTCAATTTATTAATTAAATGAATTAAGATATTGACATAGTAGCATAGCGGGCCGGAAGTGTCAATTGGGTTTTGTGTTGAAAATCCACAAAAATAACTTTCTGTGTGAATCGTACAAGTGGACTTGACCTGAATTGTGCATTCTGCCGTGCCTGCGTAGGCGGGAACAAAACCGAAAAGCGGGAGCGCTGCGCTATTGGATGGAATCAACACCCACGTCATTTTTTGGTACAAAGAAAAGGCGGGCACATGGTTGGTTTCCATGCGTCTGCCTTGATCTTACAGCCTCACTTAGCCGGAGGCCTCAGTTTGCCAGAAAAGCTCAGCCGAGCTGCTTCGCCTTCTGGTATGCCGCCTCGACCGCGTCAAAGCAGACGCTGCGGCACAGGGGGATCATCCCCTCGCCCACGGTGCAGGGCGTGTTCAGCATGATGCGGATGATCTTCTTGTAAGAGTCCAATATGTATTGTACTCTTACAAGGTACCCTTGTTTTTTTGGTAAATCACGCTTGACATGTCCCGTTTGGGATGATATACTATCAGTCGTGTTCAAAGACAGCAGGGGGCGTAAGCCGTAACTCCTGCCGAGAATGCAGCCACAACGAACGAGATTTTTTTGTGCTGTTTTCGCTGCTTTGAATGCGAAAGCAGCTTTTTTGTTGCGTCTGCATCGGGAAAGTTGAACTCAAATCCAACGGAGGTGAATTCCAAATGCCTAACGCAAAGGTTCTCAGTGAGAAGCAGGCCATCGTGGCTGAGCTGACCGAGAAGCTCAAGAGCGCTTCCAGCGGCGTATTGGTGGACTACAAGGGCATCACCGTGGCCCAGGACACCGCTCTGCGCGCCGAGTGCCGCAAGAATGAGCTGGATTACGCCGTGGTGAAAAACACCCTGGTGCGCTTCGCCATCAACAACGTGGGTATGGAGGAGATGGATCCCGTTCTCAACGGCACCACTTCCATGGCCCTGTCCCACGGCGATCCCATCGCCCCCATGCGCGTGATCAACAAGTTCGCCAAGCAGTTCAACGGCGCCAAGTTTACCATCAAGGCCGGCTTCATGGACGGCAAGGTGCTCTCCATGGACGAGATCCGGGCTCTGGCCGAGCTGCCCTCCAAGGAGGCCCTGCAGGCTCAGGTCCTGGGCACCATGCTGGCCCCCATCACCAGTCTGGCGATCGTCCTGAAGGCGATCTGCGAGCAGAAGGGCGGTACGGTAGAGGCCCAGGCCCCCGCCGCCGCCGAGTAAGTCCCACCCCATTTTCTCAAAACACAACATTTATTAGGAGGTAACATATCATGGCTTCTGAGAAGATTACTGCCCTCATCGAAGAGGTTAAGGGCCTGACCGTTCTGGAGCTTTCCGAGCTCGTTCACGCCCTGGAGGATGAGTTCGGCGTTTCCGCCGCCGCTATGGCCGCTCCCGCTGCCGGCGGCGCTGCCGCTCCCGCCGCCGAGGAGAAGACCGAGTTCGACGTCGTGCTGGCCGAAATCGGCGCTGAGAAGATCAAGGTCATCAAGGCTGTCCGCGAGATTACCGGCCTGGGCCTGGCTGAGGCCAAGGCTGCGGTCGAGGCTGCCCCCAAGGCCATCAAGGAAGGTGTCTCCAAGGACGAGGCCGAGGAACTGAAGAAGAAGCTCGAGGAAGTCGGCGCTAAGGTAGAGCTGAAGTAAGCTTTCCCTACCGCAGCTTGTGGTCGAGCAGGAGACCATTTCCTCTCACTTTGTTCCACAAAAGCCCGGAGCAGCTTAAGCTGCTCCGGGCTTTTGGTTGAGGGCTCATTC
>OLGB01002859.1_pt1 | contig 17377 bp, 14 predicted proteins | sample 1605691 | NCBI WGS metagenome assembly OLGB01 (sample SAMEA3888925, study PRJEB22519) | human gut metagenome | biome: human gut; feature: human-associated habitat; material: faeces | place: Denmark | collected 2010 | reverse complement strand
CGGCAACGTGCAGCGTGCGCTGCCCTCCAAGTCCAACGTGGAAGCCTAATGGGATTGCCGATTGGACATGAAACGCCCCGCGCCGGAAAGCGCGGGGCGGCTCCTGTTGAAAGGGGGGAAAGGAATGGCGGACTTTCAGGGGAAACCCCATCCTGCTATGGCAACGGCGCTCACAGCTCAGCGCCCGCGCCGCCCTGGACCGGGCAGGCCGCGGCGAGCAGCTGGCGGAGCGCCGGGATTTTCTTCGGCTTCACGCGCCCCTGCCGCACGAGCGACAGCACCGTGTCCCGCAACGTGGTGTTCAGGTCGCGCACGTGGTAGCCGAGGTCGCGCCGCGCCTTGGCGCTGGAAAACTTCGAGTTGGACGTCAGCGTGAACAGCGAATACCGCGTGTACAGCGGCGCTTCGCCGCGGATGCGGTAGAACAGCTCGGCAAGCGGCGCGGTGAGCCGCGCAAACCATATGGGCAGCACGGTGGACACGCGCCGGTGGCCGGTGATCTCGTGCAGGCGGTCGAGCAGGTCGCGCACGCTCACATACCGGCCGGAGAGGATGTAGCACTCGCCCGGCCGGCCGTTCTTGGCCGCCTCGAGCGTGCCCTCCGCCACGTCGCGCACGTCTACAAAGTCGTACCCGCCCTCGACGCACGCGGTCAGGCTGCCGTTGAGATAGCTCTCGATCATCTGGGTCATGTGCCCCTTGCCGTAGTCGTCCGGGCCGATGATGCCGGACGGGTGGACGACGACCGCGTCGAGCCCGTCGCGCGCCGCGTCGAGCACGAGCTGCGTCGCCTCGGCCTTGGTCTTGGCGTAGGCGCCCTCCACGCTGTCGGGCGAAAAGTCGGTCACTTCGGTCATGGTCACGCCCTGCGGCTGCTCCGGGATGGCGTGCACGGAGCTGATGTAGACGAGCTTGCGCACGTGGTGGCGGCGGCACAGGTCGATCACGTTGCGCGTGCCGCCGACGTTGACCTCTTCCACCTGCTTGAGATGGTGCGAGCCGATGTTGATGAGCCCGGCCGTGTGGATGAAGATCACTTCCGTGTCGTCCGACACGCCGTAGAACAGCGGCTCCATCGTCTCGATCCGGCGCACGTCGCCGCGCACGACCGACAGGCCCGTGCCATAGAGCATGGTCACGTCCTCGCTCTCGAGCGCCAGGCCGCGCACCTGGTGGCCGTGCGAGAGCAGCATCCGCGCAATGTTGTTGCCGACGTGGCCGCCAAGGCCCGTGAGGATAAACAACCGCTTCATGAATTTGCACCTCTTTTATGATATCCCTGCCGGTTCTGCCGGGCAGGGCGGCTTTTGAAAGGGGGACGGGATCGTTTCGATCCCCGGAACGGGCGCCCGTACGGAACAAAAGACGAATGATGAGGACGGCTCCCCGCAGGTGGCGCGGCGTTCTGCACGCCGCCGGTACAGGCCGCCCGCTCCGGTTGTCTTTATCTTACCCGATAATTGTTAAAAAAACATTACGGCAGTTCGTCATTTCCGCGACATTTTTGTGCGGCGGATGCCTTTTTTGCGCGATCGGAACGCCGCGCTTCCTTGCAATCCCTCCATGATCTGATATAATGGTTGTCAAACACACCCGGCGCGCGCCGGGCACACCCTGCCACGGCAGGTTTGCGGGGAGGTTCCATGCGCATCTTTATCGTCGGCTGCGGCAAGATCGGGCAGACGCTCGCCCGGCAGCTGGTCGCCGAAACCCACGACGTGACCGTGATCGACACCAACGAGCAGGTGCTGGAGACCATGGGCAACACGCTCGACGTCATCTGCTACGCGGGCAACGGCGCGTCCTACCTCGCCCTGCGCGACGCGGGCGCCGCGGACGCGGACCTGCTCGTCGCCGTCACCGCGAGCGACGAGGTGAACATGCTCTGCTGCCTCACGGCGCACAAGCTGGGCGCGCGGCACACCGTGGCGCGCGTGCGCAACCCGGAGTATTTCGAGCAGCTCTATTTCCTCAAGGAGGACCTGGGCCTGTCCATGGTCATCAACCCGGAGCTGGCCGCCGCGCAGGAGATCGCGCGGCTGCTCCGCTTCCCGTCGGCGGCGAAGGTGGAGCTGTTTGCCAAGGGGCGCGCGGAGCTGGTCAGCTTCCGCCTGCCGGAGGACAGCCCGCTGCTGGGCGTGCCGCTGCACGAGCTGCCGAAAAAGACCGGCATGCGCGTGCTGTTCTGCGCGGTGGACCGCGACGGCGAGGTGTCCATCCCGGACGGCGAGTTCAGGCTGCGCGCGGGCGACCGCGTGTATCTCACCGGCGCCACGGAGGAGATCGGCGGCGCGTTCCGGCGCATGCACCTGGTCTCCTCGCGCGTGCGCGACGTGATCATCGCCGGCGGCGGGCGCATCACGTATTACCTGGCCGGCATGCTGCACAAGGCCGGCATGGGCGTCAAGATCATCGAGCGCGACGCGGCGCGCGCGCAGGAGCTTTCCACGCTGCTGCCCCGCTGCACCGTGCTGCACGGCAGCGTGGCCGACCACGAGCTGCTGCTCGAAGAGGGGCTGGCCGGGTCGGATGCGTTTGTGGCGCTGACCGGGCTGGACGAGGGCAACATCCTCGCCGCCATGTACGCCTCGTCGAGCGGCGTGCGCAAGGTGATCGCCAAGGTCAACAACGCCAACCTGGTCCAGCTCGTGCGCGACGGGCGGCTCGAGAGCGTGGTTTCCCCGCGCGACATCACGGCCAACCGCATCGTGGCGTATGTGCGCGCGGTCAACGCCTCGCGCGACAGCGGCAACGTGGAGTCGCTGTTCCAGATCGTCGGCGGCAAGGTCGAGGTGCTGGAGTTCCACGCGGGCGACGAGGGCGCGTTTTTGAACGTGCCGCTCAAGGACCTGCGCACCAAGCCCGGCATCCTCATCGCCTGCCTCGTGCGCGGCGGCCGGGCGATCATCCCCGGCGGTATGGACAGCATCCACCCGCGCGACGGCGTGCTCGTGGTCACAAAGGACCACCACCTGACCGCGCTCGAGGACATCCTGGCGGAAGCCTGACCGGGCGTCCCGGCCGTTTGACGGCGGCGTTGCGTTCCCCGCTGCTTGACGGCGGGGCGTTTCCCCCCGCGTGGCTTCCCGGCGTTTTTGCCGTTTCCTGCGGGCTTTCCCTCCGGCGGCGCTTTCCCGCGCGGTTTCCCGCGGCGGCCCCCGGCCCGGCGGCCGGACGCCCCCGCGTCCAAACATATGAGGAGCTCTGAATCGTGAACAAACGGATGATCGCTTACCTGCTCGGCCGCATGCTGACGGTGGAGGCCGTGCTCATGGCCCCCTCGGCCGTGCTCGCGGCCGTCTACGGCGAGGGCGACCTGCGCGCCTTCCTCGTGACGATGGCGCTGCTCGTGCTGCTGGGCGTGCCGCTGTCGCTGCGGCGGCCGGCCAACAGCGCGATCTTCGCGCGCGAGGGGTTTGTCACGGTCGCGCTGGCGTGGGTGCTGATGAGCGGGTTCGGCGCGCTGCCCATGGTGCTCTCCGGCGCGATCCCGTCCTATGTGGACGCGCTGTTTGAGATGGTGTCCGGCTTCACGACGACCGGCGCGTCGATCCTCAAGGAGGTCGAGTCGCTGCCGCGCGGCGTGCTGTTCTGGCGCAGCTTTTCGCACTGGGTCGGCGGCATGGGCGTGCTCGTGTTCGTGATGGCGATCCTGCCCATGTCCGAAAACCGCTCCATGGTGCTCATGCGCGCGGAGGTGCCGGGGCCGACGGCGAGCAAGCTCGTGCCGCGCATGCGCGACACGGCCAAGATCCTCTACGGCACGTATTCGGTCATGACGCTCGCGCTCATCGTGCTGCTGCTGCTCGGCGGCATGCCGTGGTTCGACGCGGTGTGCCACGCCATGGGCACGGCCGGCACGGGCGGCTTTTCGGTGCGCAACGCCGGCATCGCCTATTATAACAGCCCGTACATCGAGGTCGTGCTCTCGATCTTCATGCTGCTGTTTGCGATCAACTTCAACCTGTATTACCTGATCCTCATCCGCCGCGTGCGCGAGGCGCTCAAAAGCGAGGAGCTGCACTGGTTCCTCGGCATCGTGGCCGGCGCGGTGCTGATCATCACGGCGTGCGTGCTGCCGCTGTACAGCGGCCTTGGCGAGTCGCTGCGGCACGCGCTGTTCCAGGTCAGCTCGATCATCTCGACGACCGGGTTCGCCACGGTCGACTTTGCGCTCTGGCCGGTGCTCGCGCAGGAGGTGCTGCTCGTGCTCATGTTTGTGGGCGCGTGCGCCGGCTCGACCGGCGGCGGCTTCAAGGCGTCGCGCGTGGCGCTCAGCTGCAAGTCGCTCGCGGCGGAGCTGCACCACCTGCTGCACCCGCGCGCGGTCACGACCGTGCGGCTCGACGGCAAGGCGGTCGACCACGCGACGATCACCGGCACGCGCAACTACCTGATCGGCTGCGTGCTGATCCTGACCGCCGTCACGCTGCTGATCGCCGTGGACGGGTTCGACTTTACGACCAACTTCTCCGCCACCATGTCGTGCTTCAACAACATCGGCCCCGGGCTGTCGGTCGTCGGGCCGATGAGCAATTACAGCGCGTATTCGCCGTTTTCCAAGCTGCTGCTGTCGTTCGCGATGCTCGCCGGCCGGCTCGAGGTGTTCCCCATCGTGCTGCTGTTCTCGCCGCGCACGTGGCGGCGCAGCGCGAGCTGAGGCAAAGGCGCCGCTGCGGACGGTGCGCCCGGCGCGGAGGGACGTGTGAAACAGGCGGCCGCCGGAGGGTTCCGGCGGCCGCCTTTGGTCGGGCTTCCTGCCGGCGCGGCAACCGGGCAGCCAAAGGGCGCGCCCCCTTTTGGGGGACGCGCCCTGTTTGCGTTTTCCCGCCTTGCGCGCGGCGCTACGCCGTTTTCCCGCCCGCGCGCGGCGGCAGCTCGCTCACGCACGCCGCGCCCAGGATCAGCGCCGCGCCGGCACACGCCGCCGCGCCGAGCGGCTCGCCCAGCACGAGCGCGGACAGCAGCACCGCGACGACCGGGTCGAGATAGCTCATCAGCGCGACGGTCGTCGCGCCGAGCGGCTCCATGGCGGAAAAGTAAAGCGTATACGCGATGCCGGTGTGCAGCACCCCGGCCGTCAGCAGCAGCAGCGCGGTGCGCGGCGTCAGCGCCTGCGCCGCGCCGCCCTCTACCAGCAGCGTGTACGGCAACAGCACCACCGCCGCCGCAAACAGCTGCACGGCCGTGCGCGCCCCGGCCGGCACGCCCGGCACGCGCTTGTTGACCAGCACGACGCACGCATACAGCGCCGCCGCCAGCAGCGCCCATACCGGCAGCATCAGCGCCTCCGGCCTTCCGGCCGCGCCGCCGAAGCAGCGCCGTGCCAGCGCGAGCGCCAGCCAAACCGGCAGCGCAAACAAGCCGCTGACGCACACCGCGCGCAGCGCGGCTTCCGCGGCCAGCTTTTTTTGAAACGGGCGCAGCGCCCGGCTGATTTCCTTCTCCATCCCGCTTCTCCCGTCGTTCATGCCTCGCGCGCGGTCGCGCTCAGCGCTTTTTTGCCTCGTCTCCGCCATGGTTGGCGGTCATCATCTGCACCACGTATTCCACAAACCGACGCTCCGCGTCCGTCATGGCCACGCCCCGCATGACGGCCATGTTGAAATCCAGCGTCAGCCCCAGATCCTCGATTTCCCGCGTCTGGAGCCGCGCGTTGCTGAGGTTTCCCGGCGGCAGACAGAACGAGATATAGCCCGCGCTCTGGATCAGCTCGACCGCCTGTTCCCATTCCGCGCCGTCGAGCATGATCTGCGGCGGACAGCCCACGCTTTCCAGCCGGTTTTGGAGCTGGCGCATCACCTCGGGGTCGCTGTTGACCAAAATAACCTTGCAGCCCCTGAGATCCTCCATGCGCAGCGCCGCCTTTTCGCACAGCGCGTGCGTCGAAGACATCAGCACGCGCAGCGGCGCTTCCCGATGAAAGAGAATCTCCAGCTCCGGATCGTCAATCCGCCCGAAATACAGCCCGATCGTCTCGCGATACTCGTTGAGCGCCTCCTCCAGCTCCTGCAAAGAATAATTGTGCGTGCTCAGCGACATATCCGGGTTGGAGAGCACGAACCGTGAGAGAAAGTTGCGCGGGAAGAAGCTCAGCATGCCCCACGTCATGCAGACCTCCGCGCGCATCTCCCGCTGTGCCGCCGCCTTGCGGACATTGCTGACAATCATCTCGTATTTGCGGATGTAGCGCGGCGCATAGCGCGCCAGCGCCTGCCCCGCCGGGGTCAGCGTCACGCCCGAACGCCTGCGCACAAAGAGCTGAACGCCCAGCTCGTTTTCCAGCCTGTCCATCGCCTTGACCAGACCGGGCACGGAGATATAGAGCTGCTTCGCCGCGGCGTTGAAGCTGCCCGTGCTGCTCACCAAAGAAAAATACTGGATCTGCTTGACGTCCATGCGCACCTCCCGCGTCGCGCGAAATAAGCCTTTGCCGCTGAAAACAGCAAAGCCCGCCGCCTCTTTGATGAGACGGCGGGCCGATACGGCTGATTACATCCTCAGGTCGGTCGGGTCACTGCCCGCCTCCCGCCGGATTTTTTGGAAATCAAGATTAGGAGGTCTTGTGAGAGAACGCGGTCATGATGCCGCCGGTGATGGCCTGGCAGTCAACCGTCGCGCCGGAAACGGCGTCAACGCCCATATCCTGCGTCTCGATGATCTGCTTGGTGAACGCGGCGAACTGCTCGTCGTTCATGAACATGTTCTCGCGGCCCTCGCCCACGGCGATGCCCACAAGCTGCTTATCCTTGATGGTGTAGATGACCTCGAACGGATCATGCAGACCCTGAACCATGACGGAGTAGTCGCCATCCGCGGCCTCAGCCCACGGAGCAGCAGCGCCGCCGCCGAAGGTCGGGGTCAGCTCGGCACGGCCGCCCAGCATGGTATCCACCGCGGCACGGCCGGAGCAGATCGCCTCATGCAGGTAGGTGCCGTTCTGGTACAGGTTGCAGACCAGGGAGCCGATTTCGCCGGCGGAGTAGAGACCCTCGATCGGCTCGCCGTCCCAGTTGAGAACCTGACCCTTGATGTTGCGGCGCGCACCGCCGGAGCAGGCCGGCATGGACGGCACTTCCTCGACCGCGTAGAACGGGCCCTGCTCGATCTTCGCCATCGTGGTGATGTCGCGGCCGAAATCGGTGTCTTCACCGGCGTCGACCATCGCGTTGAACTTATCCACCTCAGCGCGCAGCTTCGCCGGATCCTTGCCGATCTTCTCGGCCAGCTCCTCGATGGTGTCCGCCTTGATGATCCAGCCCTTTTCCAGCTCGACGGAGTTGTCGTCGGACCAGTGATACGGGTTGCGGCAGGTCACCGGCCAGCCGATCCAGGCGTTGACCAGCGGCTGCGCCTTGAAGCAGTTGTCGTCCATAATCATATGAACCGGCTGCTGACGGGCGATCGGCACATCGACGTACTTGCCGTGCTCGTAGTACTTCATGTGCTGGCGCTGATAGGACTTCGCCTCGTTGTAATAACGGGTGCCGTCGGCGGCGACTTCCATCCACGCGCCGTGCGCCATATAGAACTGACGAACGAACGTCGTCTCAAAATCCGGAACCTTGATGCCGTGGAAGTAGCCGCAGGACATGGTCTGGCCGTCCATATGCCAGAGCTGAGCGCCCAGCGCCATTTCCATCTTCACGCCGTCGCCCGTGACGTACGGGGAGCCCGCGTTGTAGATGCGGTCGCCGCCGTTGAACTGGCGGTACATGTCCATATCGCCCTCGTAGCCGCCGGTGGCCAGCAGAACGCCCTTGCGCGCCTTGGTGTAGATCACGGAGCCGTCCGGCTTCTTCACGCCGACGCCCTCCACCTTCTTGGTGATGGCGTCCTGCACGAGGCAGATAACCTGATGCTCGTAGAGCGGCTTCGCGCCGCGATAACGGGCAGCCTTGTCAAAGCCGTTCCAGCAGCCGCCGTTCTCGAAGGAGAGGCCGCCGTTCTTGTCGCGGAAGTGACCCGTCGCGCCGACGAAGTTCGCGCCCGGCAGATCCGGGAATTCGACCAGCAGGGTGCCCCAGCGCAGCGCGCCGCCGCCGGAGTAGCCGACTTCGTAATCGACCGGCTCGAGAACCGCCTGAATCCACGGCAGATCCGTCGCGAACTCGTTGGTCAGCCAGTTGAAATCCTCTTCCGGAATGACATGCGGCTCGTTCATCGCGCGCATGTAGGTACGCCAGGTCTCCAGATCGTTGGGATCAACGAAGATGACGCACTGGCCGGAAGCAATCGCCTGTCCGCCCGCATTCGCTTCGTCGGACTTATCGTAAATCACAGCGTCAACGTTGTGGTCGATTTCGTAAGCCTCGATATAAGCCGCCGTGCCCGCCATGCCATAGCCGCAGATGACGATATCGTGCTCCTCGTCCCACTTCACGTTCTGGCTGTCCAGAACCCACTTGCTGGAATTTTTGTGAGCCGGCTTTTCCTCTTCCGCTTTCGCGTTGAGCACGCCGGCGCCAAGCAGACCAATGCCCGCAGCGCTCATCGCGGTCGCTTTCAGGAACTCCTTACGGGAAATGTTCTTCGCCATGTAAATCCTTCCTTCCTTACATGTGTTTGTCGAACCTGTGAGGGCGGCGCGGCGCACGGTTGCCCCGCGTCCCTTCTTTGATAACAGATTATCACACTCACCCCGGCGTGTCAAGACATATTTCAACCTGTTTTTCACATTGTAGAAACTGTTGGTTTATACGAGACGTCCGACAAATTTGCCCTTTTTCCGTGCACACATCTGCATTTTTTCATGTATCATTCGTCTTTCATTCGTTTTGTTCACGGATATACCCTTTTCGCGCATTTTCCGGATTGTTTGTCATAAACCAAACAGATATACCCGATTTCACGCGCTTCCCGCCGCCCTTTTTCGATATAAAACCGACACGAAAACAGAAAGGAGAGCCGCCGAACCCTCGCCCGACAGCTCTCCTGTTTTTATGCTTCCTTACGTTTCGCGATGCGCCGTCTCGTCCTCCCCGGACAAGCAGCATTTACTCATTCCACCGGCACGAGCTGGCCGTCCGCGCCGATCTTCATCACATCGTCGTCCATGCCGCCGACGACGAGCTGATCCGCGTCGCTGAGGCCATATTGATCGTAAGCCGCGCGCAGGTCGGAAACGTTGTACTGCATCACCGCCGCGCCGCTCCTGTTCAGCAGGGTCACGGTCGTGATGTTCGTGCGTTCCAGCACCTCCAGCACCTTTTCGTCAAAGCGCATCGTCAGCTTCTCCGGGTTTTCGTCGTTCACGCGCAGGCTGACGCTCTTGCTGCCGTCCGCGCTCCAGCTCAGCTTCTCGCGGAAGTTTTCGCGCGTCTCGCCGACGAACAGGCGCAGATTGTAGCTGTGGTAGCCCAGATAGAGCTGCTTCACCCAGTACGGGCTGCCGTATACGCCGCCGATGGCCTCCTCCTGACGTTTCATCTCCATCTCGTGGCGGAAGGCTTCCTCGCTCGTGTCCATGGGCTCCGCCGGTTTTTCCTCCTCCACAAGGATGGTCACCGCTTCATATGTGACCTCGCCGTTTTCGCCGACGCACTTAATCAAAACGGTGTATTCGCCCGGCTTCTCCCAGATGGGCAGCGCGGCCAGCTGGCTCTGAATTTCCGCCTGCGTGGTGCTGCTGGTCACGTTGAGCATCGCGTCCGCCTTTTTGCCGTTGACGCTGGTGGTGCCGCTGTTCTTATCCTCGACAACGACGGTGCCGCTGCCGCGACGCTCACCGGAGAGCACGCCTTCGCCTGCCGTGCCCGGCTTGGCCTCTTCGCTGGTGACGCTTTCCGGCGCGGTTTCGTCGTCGTGATACGTCTCGCTGTCCGCGTCCAGTGCAACGACGGCGGAGATACGCGCGGGAGCCCTTGCTTCCAGCGTCATCAACGCGCCGTTCAGCTGCGGCTTGCCGCCCGCCACGTCGCCGCTGTTGCTGATAACCGCGGTCGAGCCGACGCCGTCTGTCCATCCCTTGAGATCTCCGTAAACCGTGCCGCTCTCCCGGTTGTCAGCGGAAACGTGACCTTCCTTTTCCGCGCCGACGGCCATGTTGCCGTTGACCTCGCCATTGTTGACCAGATCCACGCGGCCGCCGTCCGTGTAGCCGCCCATGCCACCGTCAGCCAGGCCGTTGTTGGTCAGGTTAGCCTTGCCGTCGAGGTAGGCTTCCGCGCTCATCGTGCCGGACTCGCCGTTGTTGGTGATGGTGAGCGATGATCCTTCGCCCTTTGACCAGCCGCTTGTGCGCAGGGAAACGTCGCCGTCGTTGGTCGCGGTGGTCGCGCCGCCCGCCAGCGCATTGGCCAAAAGCTCGTTCGCGCTCCCCTCGTTTTTGGCCGTCATTTGGGCGTTTTCGCCGCGTGCAAATATATCCAGCGCGGCGATCTGCCCTCCTTCCAGATTGGTCAAATCCGCTGTGCTGTCCGCACCATCCGCGCAGCCCATGTATTCGCCCTGAATCCAACCCTGATTGGTGCTGGTCACAGAGCCGCCGTTGATTGCGTTGACCTGCACATTGCCCATTCGGATTTTCGCATTTTTTTCAATGTTCAGTTCAATCTCTGTACCCTTGCTGTATGTTTTTTGGTTTCCGGCATTGATGATGACCATTCCTCTTACCGTGGCATTTTCTCCAACCGTGAAACGATACTTCTGATCTTCCGTGCCGGATTTCTCCACATAGATACCCACGCCGCTCGCATTCTCCCATTTTACATCAATGTTCTTGAGAATGATGCTGCTGACCCATTTGAAGCCGTCGTTATCGCCCCGCATAATCACGCCGTCATCCAGACTGCCGCCGCTGACGGTCAATTCTCCCTGTTCGTTGACCTCTGCCGACGTTTTTCCATCCGTATACTTTTGACCGTTGCGGATAGCGCTCATGATGTTTCCCCATGTCGCCGCGCTGGCCGTCATCGGCTGCAAAAACATCGCCGCCGACAGGGCGAGCGCCGCCGCGCGCTTCAAATTCGCCATTTTCCGTTCCTCCCTATAATTGGTTAAGATATATGTTACCCCCCCCCCATTCCAAAAAGTCAATATTATTTTCGCAGTTATTTAACAGATTCCGCATCTTTAATTGGTAAGATTTCAGCATTTTGCACAAAAATAAGCGGGTCGTCCAACAAACGTCAGACGACCCGCCCTTCGGGGAATTCCCTTACATATTCTCCCTGACCACGCGCTCGATGTATGCTTTCTGCGCCTCGGTGAGCGTCGGGAACGGCTTTCGGCAGCCGCCGCAATCCACGCCCTGCGTCTTGAGGATGTGCTTGATGGACGGGAACAGCGAGCAGGAGACGAGCGCCTGCATGATGTTGTTCGCGCGTTTCTGAAGCGCCTGCGCCTTCGGGATATCCAGCGCGCTGTACGCCGCCTCGATTTGGTTGAACAGCGGCAGGGTGAAGTTGAAGGTCGAGCCAATCGCGCCGTCCGCGCCGAGGATGCGCGCGCCGATGTATACCTCGTCAAACCCGCCGTAGATGACCAGCTCCGGATTCAGGTCGCGGATGCGCTCCATCTGGTAGAGGTTGAGGCTGGTCTGCTTCACGCCCGCAATCGTGCCGTCGGTCAGCATGCCGCGGATGTGGTCGTCCGCGATATCCAGCCCCACGCCGGTGTTGCCCGGAAAGTTGTAGAGGAACAGCGGCAGATCGACGGCCTCGCGCAGCGCGCCGTAATACGCGCTGATGGCCTTCATGCCGAATTTGTAGTAATACGGCACGGTGGAGATCATCGCGTCGTAGCCCAGCGCCTTGGCCGTCTTGGCGTATTCGATGGCCTCGTCGGTCGAAATCGCGGCGACGGAAGCCATCAGCTTCGTCTTTTCGCGGTTTTCGTATTGCGCGGCGGCCTGCAAGCCCTCCACGCGCTCCTCATGTGTCAGCAGCGGGCACTCGGCGCTGCTGCCGCCGATCAAAAAGCCCTTCGCGCCCTCGGCGATGGTCTTGTCCATCAGCTTGTGGAGCGCGGGCGCGCTGAATCTGCCCTGTTCGTCATACGGGGTCACGGCGGCGACAAAGAAGCCGCCCATATCCTGCATCTTCTTCATGCGAATTTCTCCTTTTTATCCTCGAAACGGCGCGAGAACGCCGTGCGTGACGATGTAGCCCTCCTGCGCGGCGGCGAGCAGCGGGCCGTCCGCCTTCGCGTCATCGGTGTACATGGCGCGGATTTCAAACGCGCCGACCGCTTCCCCGATGCGGCGCAGCTTCTCCTCGCCCTTGCAGTTTTTGCCGATCAGCGCGCCGGTTTCCGCGTCGCACTTCGTGCCGATGAGCCGCGGCACACCGAGGATTTTCGCCGCGTATTGCAGCTCAAATTCCGGCGACGCGGACGCGATCACAATCGGCAGATCGCGCGGCCGGTCAAAAAACCACTGCCCCAGCTTGGCGCGCGTCCGCTCGTCCTGCCAAAACAGCTCGGCCTCTTTTTCAAGGCTGAACCGCTTGGCCATTTCGCCAAAGAGCACGCTCTTGAACTGCGTCAGATTGCGCCTGCCCAGCGCGAGCAGCACCGATGTGCCGATGAACCGGGGCAGCCCCGCCAGTACGGCGGGATGACGGCGCAGGCAGAACCGCGTAAAATCCACCGTGGAATCGCCGTCGTAAATCGTGCCGTCAAAATCATAAACGTCGATGCGCATACGTTCCTCCGTCCTTGTTTCCGTCGCGGTTAGTATACCATGTTTCGCAAAAAAAGAGAAGGGGAAAACGCGCCAGCCGGTTTCGCGCGCGCGGGGCGTTTTTCGGCCAAGCGCGCCTGAGCCGATAGATTTATGGTTGGCTTTTGGCCGGTTTCCCGTTATAATGGAGGTAACAACATAAATCAGAAAGGGGCTTGTTTCTATGTCCAATCCGAATATCCCGACGCCGCACATCACTGCCAAAGAGGGCGATTTCGCCCGCACCGTGCTGATGCCGGGCGACCCGCTGCGCAGCAAATTCATCGCCGAAACGTATCTGGAGAATCCCGTGCTGGTCAACGACACGCGCGGCGTTCAGGGCTATACCGGCCTGTACCACGGCAAGCGCGTCTCCGTGATGGCTTCCGGCATGGGCATACCCTCCATCGGCATCTATTCCTATGAGCTGTTCAATTTCTACGGCGTGGAAAACATCATCCGCGTCGGCACGGCGGGCGGCCTGTCCGACAGCGTGAACGTGCGCGACGTGGTGATCGGCCTGTCCTCGTACACCAATTCCAACTTCGGCCGCCAGTTCGGCTTTGACGGCAACGTTGCGCCGTGCTGCTCGTTCAAGCTGCTGGAGCAGGCCGTCGCCGCCGCGCGCCGGATGGGCATAGAGCCAACCGTCGGCCCGCTGTATTCCTCGGATATCTTCTACGACGAGTCCGGCATGTCCGGCAAGCTCAAGAAGCTGGGCGTGCTGGCGGTGGAGATGGAGTCCGCCGCGCTGTATCTGAACGCGGCGCGCGCGGGCAAGAACGCGCTCGCCATCTGCACCATTTCGGATCACCTCAGCAAGAACGAATCGCTCGACGCGCAGGCGCGCCAATCCTCCTTCACCCAGATGATGGAAATCGCGCTGGACATCGCGTGAAAGGATGATGCACTGTGCTGAACCGGATTTTTCTTTCCGCCGATATTGAAGGCACCTGCGGCATCGCCCACTGGGCGGAAACCGAGCTGGGCAAGCCGGATTACGAGCCCTTCCGCCGCCAGATGACCCGCGAGGTCGCCGCCGCCTGCGAGGGCGCGTTCGCCGCCGGATGCGAGGATCTGCTGATTAAGGACGCGCACGACAGCGCGCGCAACCTGATCCCCGCCGAGCTGCCGGAGCGCGTGAGCATCTTCCGCGGCTGGGGCAGCGACATCCACTCGATGATGTCCGGCATTGACGCGAGCTTCTCCGGCGCGATTTTCACCGGCTATCATTCCTCCTCCAACACGGACGCCAGCCCGCTGTGCCACACGATGAATCTGGATAACGTGTCCATCCGCATCAACGGCATTCAGGCCAGCGAACTGGTCATCAACACCTTCGCCGCCGCGCTTTACGACGTGCCGGTGCTGCTGGTGACGGGCGACTTGGGCGTGTGCGAGCAGGCCAAGCGGCTCTGCCCCGCGGTTTACACCGTGCCGGTCAGCCGCGGCTGCGGCAACGGCTCGATTTCGATCCATCCGTCGGAGGCCGTCCGCCGCATTCGCGAAAAGGCCGAGCTGGCCGTCGCAGACGGCGTCGCCCACCCGGAGAAATTCACCGTCGCCCTGCCAAACAACTTTGACGTTGAAGTGGAGTTTGTGAAGCACAACCGCGCCCGCCGCGCGAGCTTCTACCCCGGCGTGAAGCAGCTCGGCCCGCGCACGGTGCGCTTCTCTTCGGACGCATACTACGACGTGCTGCGGTTCTTCATGTTCTGCTTATAATGCCTTCCGCCGTGTGCGAAAATCCATCCATAAAAAAAAGCAACTTGGGCAGATTATCTTTGCCTCAGTTGCTTTTCTTTTGTGTATGCGGCGTTATTCCCTCGCCTTTTCCGCCTTTTCGACGATCTCTTCCATATTTAGCCGATGGTGGCGCTTTTTCGGCGGCGTGAGCAGATACAGCCGGTAGCGCTCGCGCACGTCTTCCACGTCCTCCCGGCTGGCGGGATAGGCGCGCTGGTGCATAATCAGCGTGTTGGCGCTCGTGCGCTTGAAGTGCATCTGCCCGTAGACAAAGCCGTGCTGCGGGCAGACGGAAATCGCCAGATAGCGCTCCCGCCCGCCGTCAAACCACGGCGTATCAAACGCGGTTCGCTTGCCGCAGGCGGGGCAGGGCAGGCTCATCAGCCGCTGATCCGCCAGCGCGTCCGTCTGAAACATGTACGGCGTGGGCAGTGAGCGCAGCGCGGAGGCGGCAATTCGGCTCTCCTTTTCCAAAATGTGCTCAAGCTGCATGCGCCGCTCGGGCGCGAGCGCCGTCACCGCCCGATCCACAACGGGCAGCAGCGCCGCCGTACATTCCGCGTCGTTCACCGCGCGGTGCGCCGCCACATCCAATTCGACGTTCATCAGCTCCATCGCCGCGTGCAGGTTCATCTGCTTGTGCTCCCCGCCGAGGCAGCAGAAGCCGAAGACGAGCTGCGCGTCGATCGGCGGCGCAAACGGCATCGGGGTCATAAAAAACGCGGCGTTGCGCTTGAGCACGGGATAATCGTCCCGCCCCCACGTCACAAGCTGCGCATCCTCGCCGCACCACGCGATAAAATCGCCGAAGACATCCGAAAACGAGCGCCCCTGCGCAAGCTCCTGCTCGGTGATGCCCGTCACCTGCTTGATATGCTTATCCAGCCGCTTATACACGCGCGGGCGAATCAGCTCGCTGAAGCGCGAAACCACGTTCCCCGCGCGATCCACGCGGCACGCGCCGATTTCGATGATCTCGTGCGGCATGCGGTGGTTCGGGTTATAGCCGCTCTGGTTCCATTCCAAATCAAAAACGATGATATTTTGTATATCCTGACTGAGCAAAGAAAACATGTTCCACATCCCATTAAACGCAAATCCGTATTCTTTTTTGCTTTGCAGCACATCCTATTGTACCGCATCGGCCTCCATTTTCATAGAGGAAATTCTGTTTTGCGGCCATTTTAATCAAAACTTTCCATGCGCATCGGTTGAATCTCCGCGCGTTTTCTGCTATGATTACCCGTAAAAGCGGGCTGAGCCCGCCTTCGCCTCCGCCGATTTATGCAAAATTTCGGATTGGTTCAATTATCGCTTTACGTTAAAAAAACACGAGGGGAGATGAACACGGATGAATCTTTTCGATATTCTCGGCCCGGTGATGGTCGGGCCGAGCAGCTCGCACACGGCCGGCGCGGTTCGGTTGGGGCGCATCGCGCGGAGGCTGCTGGGCGAGGGCACGCCGTGCAGGGCGGATATCACGCTGTTCGGCTCCTTCGCCGCGACCGGCTGCGGCCACGGCACGGATCGCGCGCTGATCGCCGGTCTGCTGGGCTTTCAGCCGGATGACGAGCGCATCGCGGGCAGCTTCGGCTGGGCGGAAAAGGCGGGGCTGTCCTTCTCTTTCGCCACGTCCCACGTCAGCGGCGAACACCCGAACACCGCGCGCGTGGATCTGGTCGGCCGGAGCGGCAAAACCCTGTCGATGACCGGCTCGTCTCTGGGCGGCGGGCGCATCATGGTGGTGGAGATGAACGGCCTGCGCGCCAACTTTTCCGGCGATCTGCCCACGCTGATCGTGCAGAACATCGACCAGCCCGGCCACGTCAACGAGGTCACCGGCATGCTGACCGAGCGCGGCATCAACATCGCGACCATGCAGCTCTACCGCGACCATCCGGGCGGAAACGCCGTGATGATTATCGAGACGGACAAGGCCGTTCCGCCGGACGGCCTCGCGTGGCTGGAACGCTGCGAGGGCATCACGCGCGTGACGTTCATCGACGCGGAACGGGAAGAATAACAGGGGGAATCGGTATGGCCATTGAATCGCTTCAGGCGCTTGTAACGGCAAGCGAAAACCGGGATATCTGCGACGTCATCATCGAGAGCGACTGCGTGGATCGCGGCGTGACGCAGGCGGAATCCCTTGAAAAGATGCGCGGCCTTTACGCCGCCATCCGGCGCGCGCAGCGCGGCTATGATCCGAAGCTCCGCTCCGCCAGCGGCATGGTCGGCGGCGACGGCGAAAAAATGCGCGCCTATGTGCAGCGGGGCAAAACCATCTGCGGGGATTACATCGGCGGGGTTATCGCGCAGGCGCTGGAGATGGGCGAAAGCAACGCCTGCATGAAGTGCATCGTCGCCGCGCCGACGGCGGGGAGCTGCGGCGTTCTGCCCGCGGTGCTGCTGCCGTATCAGCAGCGCGAGGGGCTGAGCGACGAGGCGATGGTGCGCGCGATGTATGTCGCGGGCGCAATCGGTCAGGTCGTCGCGGCCAAAGCGTCCATCGCGGGCGCGGCAGGCGGCTGTCAGGCGGAAATCGGCACGGCCAGCGCGATGGGCGCGGCGGCGCTGTGCTATCTGGGCGGCGGCGACGCGCAGGCCGTCTGCCACGCGGCGGCCATCGCCATCAAGGCCATGCTCGGGCTGGTCTGCGACCCGATTGCCGGGCTTGTGGAGGTTCCCTGCGTAAAGCGCAACGCGGCGGGCGCCGTGATCGCCATGTCCAGCGCGGATATGGCGCTGGCGGGCATTCGTTCGGCTGTGCCGCCGGACGAGGTGATTCTGGCGATGCGCGAGGTCGGCGACAAGATGGACGTCTCCCTCAAGGAAACGGGCGTCGGCGGCGTGGCGGGCACGCCCTTCGGGCAGAAGATCGCCGAAAAGATGGGGATGGCGTAAACTATTATACGGCAAAGGGCTGCCGCAGAAGGCCATATCGGTCTTCATGCGGCAGCCCTTTATGAT
>OLGB01002857.1_pt1 | contig 17381 bp, 12 predicted proteins | sample 1605691 | NCBI WGS metagenome assembly OLGB01 (sample SAMEA3888925, study PRJEB22519) | human gut metagenome | biome: human gut; feature: human-associated habitat; material: faeces | place: Denmark | collected 2010 | reverse complement strand
ATGCGTGATCTGATCCTTCAACTCAGCAAAAGTTCGATTTATTCAACAAAGCCTTGGTTTGTTTGAAAAGTGTAAGTATGAATGCTTTTCTTCTTTGTGCGAATGTACTAATACTTTGATTGCAATGGTAAATTACCACTAGCATTTCTGATGCTAAAGTTGCATTATTGATAGCGCTAATATTGAGGATAATATGGGAGCACTAGTGATACATCCTGAAATTACATCTCTATTCAAATACTGCCCTATCGGCAAGAATCAATTGAGTGCTCTTGCGCAACGGAAAATTTGGTACTCAAAACCGTCAGAGTTTAATGATCCCTTCGACACCAAATTTACTGTGAGGGGAAAAACGCATATATTCGAACAGGAAATGGATTCTCAAAAATTATCTGCCATTTTTGATGGAGACATGTCTGATACGATGGTATTCAAAAAAAGATCTCTTGATGAACCTTTGGACAACTTTAAGAGAGGGATAGAAAAACTAGGAATTGTTTCATTAGCGAGCAGTAATAATAATTTACTGATGTGGTCGCACTATGCTTCTGAACATAAAGGTATGTGCTTAGGGTTTGAACGCGATTCTAGCACAGCCTTAGCAGACGATGAAAAAACCAAACCGATGAGTTACAATGATAATTACCCTTCGATAAAAGCGTCTTCGATTCTAAATGAAATTGATACGTTATCTAATAAAGTTAGAATATTACATTCAAAATCCAAGCATTGGGAATACGAGCAAGAGTGGAGGCATATAGTTGAGCAGGGGGATAAGTTGTATCCCTGGCCAGCAGCATTAACTTCTGTCTATTTCGGTTGCAAGACAGAAATGTCAGATATACATTTGGTAAAAAGCATCATTGCTGACTCAAGTGTTAAATACTATAAAGGCAATTTGTATAGTGACAAATTCGATATTTATTTCAAACCGATATAACCTACTGAAAATATACTCATATTCACAGATTGTTGTCTCTAAACGCGTCATGATCTATGAAACGTCCGTTCTTCGCTCACAGCGGACCTCAAGGCGCTTCAGGCGGCCCGCTCTGTGCCAAATGCGGAAGTCAGAGACTATCTGCCAACCGATAAGATGGCTGCCTAAGTCGTGGCGATTCACACGACCTGGGAGTATGCAACTCTATGACAATCATCATATTTTTATTTGAGAATTATTGGAGGAATCATAAAGATAAGATATATTGTAAATCGATCTATATCTTAGCTTGATCGTAAAGGCGTTATTTTGGCCCCTTAATACTTTATAAAAATCTTCATACGTTTTTTTACACTGCGCTAATGAAGTCACTCCCGTGCCAAGTGTTAGAAGAGTATTCATCTCATCCAGCGATACCGAATCTCCTCTCCTTGGATTCCCATAAGCAAAACAGTCTTTATTTAAACCAAAGAAATTAACGACCTGTATCAGGATATCTGAATTACTACCTTCAACCTGTCTTCCATCGAGAAAATATTCAATATTTTCAATATACCCTTTTCCCATGCCAGCGTTGTAAAGGTAAAAGCCATACTCATTCTTCCCCGGCTCAATAGTTGGTACAAGTGTAATATAAGGTTGAACTGAAATCTCGTAATTATTTTTTTGTAGCCAACCCATGTAAACTGAGAGTCCCAGCGCACAGAGCGCAATGATGGCACCGCATATCGATACAATCAGGCTAATTATTGCAAGTCGACTACTACTTTCCATTTTTCTCTCCTTTGCACCAAGAGCGAAGGTTGATATCCCTGCCACGCATGCCCGCCTTATAGGGCAGTTTTAATGCACTTGCATTAAACCGCGCCAGTTCTGGTACGGCTTTGACAAAACGCTCATTTTTTGCCATGCATAGTAATGCACGAACATGCATTATTTTTAAGAATGAATTAAGATCTCAGCCTAATTTGTTGTTTGATTTGAATTGGTTGCAAAGTTTGATAACGTTGCCGAATATTATTATATAACTCAGGAGTATCTTTTGCTTTGAGTGAAACGATTAGGACATAAGCTAGTTCTGGTAAATCCTCAACTTCCACAGGCATACCGCAATCACGACCATAATAGATCACATCAAAACAAGGGTCTTTAAGAGTGTCTTTGTTAAACGTATGTTCACTTCTTAACGTGGTCTCCCACCGATGGGAGTCTTCACGAAGTTCTTCTTCTGTTGCATAAATATTTTTACTGTTAAATAGAGGGAAGGTTGCGCCAATTTTGTCTTTTGGAGTTTTCCTCATTGTAACAACTAATCCGCTTTTGGTGTAATTAACAGGGTGCTCGACATCAACCGGAGTAGTAAAACAGAACGTAGCTTTTAAATCGATAACCCCATTAACGGGAATATCAGGAAATGGAATGGAAGCCCGTAGATGTTGAGATGGTTTTAATTTACCTTGGTAAATAACCTTGACTTCATCGTCATCACAGTAAATAATATCAGCTAAGTTATGAGGAAATCGCCCCCAGCCAACATGGCTACGTTCTGAACCGTTATTTTCTGCATGATGAATTAACAGTGCTTTAGCCGTAAGTGGCGTGATGTCATATTGCAGACTTGCTGCCAAGCCAATAGCTTGGCGTAAAACTAATGGCGAAGAGAAACTTGTCCCCGCAGTTTGTACTACTCCCCCTAAAAATGGACTATACAGCTTGAATGGCTCTTCTTTTGACCCCCCAAATGCTATACCGTCAGGTTTAACAAATCCGGGGCTTCGCCCTGGGCCAATACAACTATAATCACTTTTCATCCACTTATCAGACAAAGAGTTAGCCGCACCAACAGCCAGTGCGTTTACTAAGTCAGAAGGTGGTTGAATGCGATTTAATCCATCACCTAAGCAACCATCGTTACCAACAGCTACAGTACATAATGTTTTACCGGATGAGAGATATTGTTCTAATGTTGATGTCCATACATGTACATCATCGTCATCAACAGGGAATCTTGGTCCCAGACTCAGATTGATATAATCATAGTCCTCATCATCTAGAACAGATTTAATTCTTAACAAGACATCGAATAAATCTTCATCTTGTCCATCAATCGAATTGTCTATAACACGATAGTGATCTATTTTTGTATAAGGAATGGGAAGTTCTCTCTGCCCTTCAACAATTGCACCAAACAATACCGTAGAGGTAACATCTTGACCATGCGAAAGTAGTTGTCCACTTGTCTTTGAATTTTGACTAAATGCGTATTCTTGTACCCATTGTTCAAAGTCAGTGTTACCTATCCCTCCATCAAATATAGCGACTTTAATATTATCATTAACAGCTTTCTCTGTAGGTAATTTTAAGTCAGCATTTTCAGTTAATGTGCGTGTAAAAACTGGATTGTTAATTCTCAGGCTAGGTAAGTCACGAATAGCCCTTAAAAATGAGAATTCTGCGACCATTGCGGCTTCGTGAGCATTGGCAATAATCGGCATGAACGTCAACCCATTCATGTTTATGATTTTATTTTCGTTAATGGTTGCACCGCATGATAATGCGTAATTAATAAAGCTACGTAAAACATCTTTATTACTCTCTGGGGTGTGTAGTGCAACTTCAAGCTTTCTTGTTTTCTGCGATGGTTCAATGGTTTTTATTTTATCATCCGAATCAAAGAATGAAATAGATTCGAAAGTGATGATTTCTTTCTTTTCGCCCTTGTTCAAACGATCGCCATTTAAAGCATTATAAAGAGCTAAAAAGTTTTTAACTTTACCAGATACATAAATACAAGCGCTAGAAAATTCATCCTTAGGCTTGCCTCGCCCTCCAACTATTTTCCGTGGTTTTACTTTTACTGATTTGCTACCCACGCTATGCAAAGCAAATTTTTTAAAAAGTAAGACTGGGAAATATGATTTTGCTAAAAATGCAGGATGCAGCGTGATCTTCGCAACAGCCTCGCCATTTGGCATAACCGCATCAGGAAGTGCATCCATGCTCTTTAACACGCCCTGTAGCTCACGCATTATTACGGGTGCGTTCTCTTCGTATGTATATGGCTTATTTTTAGGGCCATTACCTTTATTAACCTTAACCTCACCAGTTAAAGTTTCGCCGTAACCCAATAACATGTTTTTATTATTCATCACGCAATCCTTCTGCATCAATTATTTTTTTAATCAACGGTCTTGAGATAGCAAGCTCAGCGGATATTTGCCTCTGCGATAGCCCCTTTTCATTCATTGACCTAATTAAATCTGCGATGGGTTTTCCCTCAAAAACTTCTTCCATGACAGCTTTATTAACGGGTATATTCTCCAGAACAGAGTTGCGCTTAGCTTGGTTAATTGAACGTTCAATAACGGCAAAAGACTTACCAACCAAACTTTCGCTAATATACATTGCCAACCCAGGCGGTAAATCGCTCCGAAGCAAAAATTCTTTTATAAGTTCTTGTGATGGATAGTCAAAACTGATTACTCGATCAAAACGTCTCCACACGGCAGGGTCTAATAGCTCTCCATGGTTAGTAGCTGCAACTAAAATTGAAGTGGCAGGCCATTCATCAATGGCTTGCAACAATACAGTTACTAACCTTTTTAGCTCCCCTACATCGGAAGAATCATCTCTCTTTTTCGCAATTGAATCAAATTCATCCAATAACAAAACACACGGAAAAGAGCGAGCATAATCTAACACCGCTCGTATATTGTTCCCTGTCTTTCCAAGGAAACTGCTCATAACACTTGCAAGATCTAATGTCAAAAGTGGTAAATTCATTTTTTCTGCAAGCCATTTAGCAGCGAGCGTTTTCCCCACTCCGGGAGGGCCATCCATTAATAGTGATTTAGAGGGTAACAAACCTTTTTCGATAAGCTGATCCCTTTTATCCCACTCTGCCGCAAAACGATTGAGTGAGGTAGAAATGTGCTCAGGCCAAAGAGGAGTAACTGTCAATTTGACTGGGTAAGTCTCAACCAATAATTTTTGCCTTGTATCTGCATCAACAGGCGCTGGTTGCCGGTTTGCCGTAGCTCCCCGCATTACGTTGACAGAATCGGCATTTCTCAAAAGTGCATCACTAAGCTCAGACGCCAACTCCGGAGAGTCTTTCTTAAGTTTCTTTATCATGATGCGTAAACGCATTTCGAGATTTTCACGCTTTCCCTGTAATGCATCATTCATCACTTCTACAAATAAATCTTTAGTGATGTTAATCATAAAAAACCACTCCGAAGGAAAATCAAACCAAAACTCACTGAATGATATACCATCCTGTCCATTTATCCAGTAAATTTACCAAATAAGGGGAAAATAGTTACCAGATCTTGGCTTTTTTATGACCACCAGCAATCTTCTCTAGAAATGCAATCCCATTCAGTTTGGCGGGGCAAGCGAACACGTATCGCCTAGGACACTGGACTGACTCCGCCCCGGTAGACAGTTTCTGTCCTCACGACGAGGCCTGTTCGAAGGCCTCCGGGCTGACGCCGCCGAGGTGGCTGTGGCGCCGGGCCCGGTTGTAGAACACTTCGATGTAATCGAAGATATCCGCCCGGGCCAGATCCCGGGTTTTATATATGCGTTTTCTGATCCGTTCTTTTTTCAGCGAACTGAAGAACGATTCGGCCACCGCATTATCCCAGCAGTTGCCACGCCTGCTCATGCTCGGCGCCAGGTTATTGGCCCGGCAGAAGCGCTGCCAGTCGTCACTGCCGTACTGGCTGCCCTTGGTGAGCTGCCCGATGTCGAAATATCTGACAGGGGAGTAAAAGTCTCTCCGCTGGATAACTGCGTCCCGGTACAGGTTTCACCGCTGGCAGAGCTGGTTTACAGCATGCTACCGCGCCCTAAAATCACGGAAATTCTCGATGAGGTAAACAGCTGGACGGCGTTTACCCGACATTTTTCGCATATAAAAAATGACATTACCCGTCCCGATACCCGCCAGCTCCTCACCACCATCCTTGCGGATGGCATCAATCTTGGCCTGACCAAAATGGCGGAAGCCTGCCCCGGAAGCACCAAATCATCACTGGAAGATATCCAGGCATGGTACATCCGCGACGAAACCTATTCAGCCGCCCTCGCAGAGCTGGTAAACGCGCAGGGGAAAAGACCACTGGCGGCATTCTGGGGAGACGGGACAACGTCATCATCAGATGGACAGAATTTCAGAACAGGCAGCTCAGGCCGCTACGCAGGGCAGGTTAACCCGAAATATGGGCAAGAGCCTGGACGTCAGTTTTATACCCATATTTCGGATCAATACAGCCCGTTTTACACCTGCATAATCAGCCGGGTCAGGGATTCAACCCATGTGCTCGATGGCTTGCTGTACCACGAAAGCGACCTGGAAATCAGGGAGCATTACACCGATACCGCTGGTTTCACCGATCATGTCTTTGCCCTGATGCATCTGCTGGGATTTGCGTTCTGTCCGCGGATCAGGGATCTCCACGACAAAAAGCTGTTTATCAAAGGGAAAGCAGACCAATACCCGGCGCTTCAGTCACTGATATCAACGACCAGCCTGAATCTGAAAGAGATCGAAATTCACTGGCGTGAAGTACTTCGTCTGGCCACTTCAATAAAGCAGGGAACCGTGACGGCATCCCTGATGTTGAAAAAGCTTGCCAGCTACCCCAAACAAAACGGACTTGCCAAAGCACTGAGGGAAATTGGTCGTCTTGAACGAACTCTGTTTATGCTCGACTGGTTCCGCGATCCGGCACTTCGTCGGCGGGTACAGGCGGGACTGAATAAAGGAGAAGCCCGTAACGCGCTGGCGCGTGCGGTATTCCTACACCGGCTGGGTGAAATCAGGGACAGAAAACCGGAAAATCAGAGCTATCGCGCCAGTGGACTGACGCTGCTGACGGCTGCCATATCCCTGTGGAATACCGTCTATATGGAAAGAGCGGTCGATGCCCTGAAGCGCAAAGGGGTGAAGATCAACGAGCAACTGCTGTCGCATTTGTCCCCGTTAGGCTGGGAACACATCAATCTGACAGGCGATTATAAATGGAAAAGCAACCGGATACCGGCTTCCGGTAAGTTTCGTCGGCTGAGACCAGCTAAAGTCGAAAGGTCAAAAAATAGCCTTAACGTACAATAATTTTCGATATCCAAGCTGACCCCTATCACGACCTTTGCCATTGTGGCCGCTGTCGAACTGGATGATGCCTCGCACCTGAAAAAACATCGGGTACGCCGGGATATTCTGCTGGAAGAGGTACTTCGCCAGGCCGGCATTCCGCTGTTGCGGGAGCGGGATTCAGAGAAACTGGTCAGGTGTGTGAGGGATTTTCTGAAGCACCGACACGACATCACTGAATGTCATCAGGAGTGAAATCGTATGAGTATAGAAAAAAGAACGACCCGTCAAACCCCAGCCAGCCGGTGGTGGTTGCCCGGACTGCTCAGTCTGGCGCTTTACACGCCAGTGCCGGCAGTCAACGCCGCGTCCATCGAGACCGGCTTTTCCCCGGAAGGAACGGCCCTGCAGCTGGTCCTGAAGACCATCGATTCAGCGCAGCAGGAAATCCGCCTGATGGGATACTCCTTCACGTCGCCGGAGGTGACTCGCTCGCTTATTGCGGCAAAACGGCGTGGAGTGGATATCAGGGTAGTACTGGACCAGAAGGCGAATACCGGGAAAGCCAGTGTGGCCGCCATGAACGTGCTGGTCAGCGCGGGTATCCCTGTCCGCACCGTCGACGTATATACGATCCTTCATGACAAAGTGATCGTCGCAGACAAACGCAATACCGAGGTCGGCTCTTTCAATTTCAGTCGGGCTGCGGACCGTTCGAATTCAGAGAATGTGCTGGTCGTGTGGGATGACCCGGTTGTCGCCCACAGTTACCTGAACCACTGGGCATCCCGCTGGGCACAGGGAACGGACTGGCAGAGTACGTACTGAAAATCGTTACGTTTTTTAACCTGAACTTCGCGCCAACGGAGATTAGGTTATATAACAAAAAATAACATAGCCACTCGCCGCATCAGGCCAGCTGTAGTATCTTTGTTCAGGTATTTAGTTAAATGCTTGAGGAGGCAGAGATGTCACAGGCCATAAACGCAGTTACTTCCTCATCTAAACGCCCCTACAGAAAAGGGAAACCACTTTCTGCTGCAGAACGGCAGCAGAAGGCTGTTGCGCGTAAAAAAACGACGCACAAAGAGGTGAGGGTGTTTGTGCGCGATTCACTTAAAAATCAGCTTCAAATCATGTGTGAGAGTGAAGGAATTACTCAGGCAGAAATGATTGAAAGGCTTATTGAAATGGAGTCCGCGAAGCTTGGAATTGATGTAACGACGTCACATTCTTGATCCATCCGGCTTTGAGTGCTAGATTACTGATCGTTTAGAGATTTCTGGCTGGCCACGCCGCAAGGTGGCAGGGAACTGGTTCGGATGGGGAATTTACCTGGAACCAGAAAAGCAAAAACCCCGATAATCTTCTTCATTCTTGGCGGAGCGAAAAGATTAACGGGGCCTTTCAAAACTGCATAGAAGCTGTTGCTCTATGCAGGGAGTATAGATTCATGCTCAGAAAAGTTCAAGACCTTCTGTGCTCACTCCTTCCGTGCAACATAAGCGCAGGAAGCGGTGGCTGACCAGAATTCAGAAAACTCATTTCATTACGTTCAGGTTAAAAATGCCGAGCCGCGTTATATGGCGCGTGAAGGCAAAAAGACACTGCCGTTCTGTCGTAAGCTGATGGCCAAAGCCGAAGGCTTCACCGCTACCTTTGATTTTTCAATCCATGTTGCCTTTGCCCGCTCACTGGGTAAGCGCCGCCGCATGCCTCCTATACTGCGTCGACGTGCAATTGACGCGCTCCTGCAGGCAATGTGCTTCCATTATGATCCGCTGGCCAATCGCGTGCAGCGCTCGATTACCAATATGGCCATCGAGTGCGGGCTGGCCACGGAATCCGCAAGTGGCAATCTCTCTATCTCGCGGGCGACCCGTGCGCTGCGCTTTATGTCCGAGTTGGGCCTGATCACCTACACCACGGAATATGACCCGCAGATTGGCTGTAACATCCCGACCGACATGACGTTCACGCCGGCTCTTTTTCAGGCTCTGGATGTGTCAGATGTCGCTGTCGTGGCCGCGCGTCGTAGCCGTGTGGAGTGGGAAAACAAACAGCGTAAAAAGCAGAGCCTGCCACAACTGGAAATGGACGAGCTGATCGCTAAATCCTGGCGTTTTGTACGCGAGCGTTTTCGTAGCTACCAGGCTGAGCGTAAATCACATGGCCAGAAGCGAGCGACAGCTCGCCGGGATGCTTCACGCCAGCGTAAGGATATAGAGACGCGCGTTCGTCAGCAGCTGACCCGTGAATATGCCACCGGCCGCTTCAGAGGCGATCATGACGCGCTGAAGCGTGAGGTGGAGCGACGTGTGACGGAACGAATGCTGATATCCCGGGGCAATAACTATACCCGCCTGGCGCCGTACCCCGAGCCCATATAAACCTCCCACTTTTTTATCCGGCCGAGGCCGGAGACTTTCGCTCGCCCGTCTTCTGCAGTTGCCTGATTTCTGACCATTCCTGTAACAGCCACCACGGCCACCTCCTAATTTTTCCTTTTCGTGGATGAAATTTCAGGTCTCCGGCCCCGGTTTTTTGACCGGATTTTACTTATACACATTTAACTGCAAGGGAACTATTCACAAGGCTACACCCGATACGTTTCCTGGGTGCCCGTCGAAAGAATTACAGACCGCGTGGTTCCCTTTAAATACCTGCTCTGTACTTCTTTTAAAGATCTGAATCTCTTTCATCTCAAAGGAAAACCTGTTCGCCGTCTGTCCTGTGGACAGTCTCAATGAGGCCTTCGCTGGCAGCGGTCGCAAACGCCCGCGCCGCTCAGAATCGAGAAGTACCTCCCGCCGGCAAGCGGCGGGCACAGCACCAGCAAGCACTTTAGTTACAGCATTCAATTAACCATTTAAACAAACCTCCGGCGCCGTCCTGCAACACTGAGCCCCTCTCAGACCACTATTCAGTTCCGTGCACAGCGGTAACTACATAACTCATCCCACCACTGAAAAGCGCCGCCGCCCCCGGCCGAAGGCCGGGGAAGACATCGCTTTTAATGATGGGTGTTGTAACTATTCTTCTTCATCGCTGTGGGTGGTGCTGCGGTCAGTTGTTTAGTACACGCTCGTAAGCGGCCCTGCGGCCCGCTAACGCGGAGATACGCCCCGACTGCGGCTGTCGCCTTGTCGGGACCACTCCGACCGCGTACAGAGGCGTCTGAGCTGTTTTAAGCGGGTATGGCTTTGCAGCTACCGTGTTAAGTTCCCTGGTGTCGCTGAAATAGTTGATGAACATCCCCCTAAGCGTCAGCAGCAAGCTGCCGCCGCTAAGGCCCCGGAAATCACGCCCTTTACGTCGTAAACGCCGTAAAGCCCGCTCACCGGGGTTAAAAGGGATTACTTTTACTTCTTCATTGCTGTAAGCGGGTTAAGGCTAATCAGGGCAGGGGGTAGGGTGGCAGAGTTTATAGCCAGGTAACCGGCTACGCCGGGCTTTCGGCGCCATTTGACTCCACAGACACATGTAACCTCATCTGGCGCCTCCATGCCGCTGACGCGGCATCCAGAAGTTTCCCGATGCTGTAAGTCTTAACGTCTGCTTTGTGCCAGAAGCGGACACTGTTCACAATATCGAGTTAATCATTGGATATGTTGATCGCTCCCATTGAAAAATTTCACATTATCCAATATATCATTGTTGAGGCTTCCCTCTTACACCTCTAAAGGATAACTATCATGGGTCTTAAACCTGGTCCAAAACCAATTGCTAAATCGACAGGAAAACCGGATCAACGTCGACGTGATAATAAAGATACTCCTGGTAATACCCCGGGACTAAAGCCTAGTAAATCTACAGGGAAATAAAAAATTCAGGGTATATATGTCTTATTTATACCCTGATTACATATCCAGATTACTAAAGATGTTTCTGCAACCAGATGCGCGTACCTTCTGTTTCATACGCCTTTGCACCATACCCTTTCGCAAGAAGGGACTCTGGTAAATACTCGTCATATTTATCTAAGTACTTTTCTGGAACATCTGTGGCAAGATCAAATGCAGATGGCAAGCCTGACAACAGCATTTCTTTCAGCGCGTGCTGAACGGAAGCTACACTGGAGTTATCGATTTCTATAACGCCAGCAAATGAATTTGCTTTAAAACCACAACGTATGAGCAAGGCTGTAATCGTATTGACAACTTTATCCCCCATCCAGGGTATTACGTAACAGTGTTGTCCACTCGTAATAAAACACTCATTTTGAAGTTTAAAACGCTGAAAGTTACTACAGCCTTCCGCAAATAGGTTTCTGGCGGCAGTATCGGCATAATCTACTTTCTTGCTACCTATTGCTATGCGGTAATCACCTTCCCTATAGATAGCGAGCATTTCCTGACGAACGGCATCATGAACAGACATACCTCCCCCACTAAATTGTGGTGGCTGACCGCCTTTGGTTGCCTCTACATAGATAACTTTTTTCTCTGTCTCGATCTCTGTCACTTTCCAGCGCCGCCCACCGAAGATGATGTGTTGGTCTGGTAGCAGTGGGGAGTCCACAGGCACTGTTCCAAGGGTTCTGTTTCCGGTGATAATGCGGAACTCTTCTGGTGTATTGAACACGGCATAAAAAGTGTAATGGTTAGTCAGTTTCTCCCCCTCTGCCCCAACAACCATTTCGCCGCTAGCAAGTTGAGTGAGTAGGCCACATGCTCCCATATGTTTAAGCAGGCTTTTGAAATCGTTTAAATCTACATTTCTGAACGGCCCTGTCTGGCATAGTTGTGACCAGAGCTGGTCGGCACGAACTCCACCCCATTGTGCGGTAATTGCAAGAATCTGGTGTAGCAGCGTGGAGTAATGCATCTGCCGGGAATCGGCAGGCTCAAACCATTGTTTAGAGATCATCAACCTGATCATTGCCATCGACTGCACCAACTGGAGTCGTAGGTGATCAACGATACTGCTACTCACAGTAAGCTCATTTTCTGTAATTAGCATTCTGAGTACTGACGGGGAATCGCGTCGCCCAGAACGCCCCATTCGCTGGCGCAAACTGGAAACAGAATGCGGAGGCGTAACTTGGATAACCGATTTAACCTTACCGATATCAATTCCCAACTCAAGCGTCATTGTACAAACAGCTGTTGTGGGCAAATTTCCTTTCTGAAGACGAGATTCAAGCACCTCACGTAATTCCTTGGCAAGGGAACCATGGTGGGGGAAAAATTCATTCGGAACAATTTGTTCCTCACACATGTCGCTCAGCGTTGCCGCAATGCTTTCAGTGCGTTTTCGGCTGTTTGCAAAGACCAAATGAGAATCGCCACGGCAAAGTCTAAAAATGTCAGCGCAAACGTCATGTTCAGCTGAACTCTGAAGTTCTTCCTCATTTTGGATCACTCGCTCCAGGTACCCTTTGACCTGTACCTGAAGAGTGGCCATGCTATTACTATCTGTAACAGTTACGCAGGGGAGTCGTTTGTCCGGGCGCAACATTTCGGGCACTTTCTCCAGTTCCCCCAGCGTGGCACTCAACGCAACGCGGGGAATTGGATTTACCTGGCATCCTAGCACATGGTCAATTCTATTGAGCAGAGAAAGCAGCTGTACACCACGCTCTGAACCAATAAAAGCATGAAACTCATCAATAACGATGTATGCGACTGAAGAAAACGCCTGTTTGAGCCAGCCCATTGAATTTATGAGCAAAGACTCAAGTGACTCAGGTGTAATCAGTAAAATGCCAGCAGGGTTCGTCCGAGCCTTCTTCTTTTTGCTTTGTGGTACATCCCCGTGCCAGGGAGTCACTGGCATTTCCAATGCATCTCCAAGGCTCCCAAGACGACGGTACTGATCGTTAATCAATGCCTTCAACGGACTGATATAGACGATGCCAAATCCATTCGTGAGATCTGCAACTGCCGAACAGGCAGGAAGAAAGAAAGCCTCTGTTTTACCCGCTGCTGTACCTGCACTGATTAGCACGTCTCGATCACGGGCTAAAATTGCCGGGATAGAACTCTCCTGCAAGGGCCTTAATGTCGACCACCCCTGCTTGTAAACCCACTTACGGACGCGGGGATCGAGGCTATCGTAGGCACTGCTCATAGTTTGAAGTTCGCCAGTCCGTCGTCGTCATCGCTTTCCTCCGTAGTGGTGTCATCCATATCGCTGGGCCGGTCCTCTTCAATCGCCACACCCTCGATTAGTGTTTGCCAGTTCATCGTTCTGTTTTGTTCCAGCACGGCCAGCATGTCCAGGAAACCTTTTATGGTATTACGGGGGGTACGGAAGTAAGCGTCTCCAATGGTTTTACTACAGTGATGCAGGAATCCAGTCAGTGCCTCATCTGGTACCAGATAATTCTCTGGATCTCCACCGGCATAAACATGACGAAGATTTCTCAGCAAAATATACAGTTCCTCAGGGGTGAGGCTGGCAAGATGCAAAGTGGGGGATGAGTAGTCAATCACTCCTGCTTTTTGCGCGAACCGGTTTTCCGCCAGACGCGACTGGAGCGCCTCATAGCTGTAAAGACCTTTACGCGGATCGAAAAGAAACTCTGGCGTACCCCCGAGGATAAAACCAATGTTCTCGGCTGAGCCTTGCAGGCAGTCATTCAGGATCCGCAAAATCTGTTCGTAGTTCGCTGTTCTTGCTTGCGTATTATTCAGCTTCAAGAGGTTCACCATTTCGTCGAGGCTGACCAAAAGACCGGCATAGCCTGCCTGGCGGACAAAAAGGCTCATCAGCTTCAAAGAATCATAGAATGATGCGTCTGAGATAATAGTCCGAACGTCGAGATCGTGACGGGCATCAGTTTTAGTAGTGTACTCTCCACGCAACCAGCGAATGGCATTGGATTTTAGCGTTTCGTTATCCTGCTCATGCCCCCGCCAGAATGCATCAATGACCTTCGCAAAGTCATATCCACCGACCATATCTGATAGTGCTGCCAGGCGTTTATGAATAACTGATGAAACCTCGGAGCCGTCCGTGTCAGCTTCCTTCCTTGCCTCCGTAACGAACCTTTCAACAACGCTAAGTAACGCATTACCATCCGGCTTGTTTCTGGTGGACATGTTTTTCATGAGCTCAGAATAAAGATTACGAGCCTGACCTCCCGATGAGTGAATACGTCTGTCAGGAGAAAGGTCAGCACTGACTGACACCAACTTCTTCTCCAGCGCAATAGAGCGCACAACACTCAGAAAGAACGTTTTACCAGAACCATATTCACCGATGATAAGTCTGAAGCTTGCACCACCGTCAGCAATCCTCTCAATATCCTGATGGAGAGCGGTGATCTCATTCACGCGGCCAACCTGGATATGCTGAATGCCTATCCTTGGCGTTACACCTGACTTAAGTGACTGAATAATAGCGTCGCGTTCTTTCACTCTTATACGTGTTACAGACATTCACTATCCCTCTAATTCTTTGGCAATTTCCAGGTCAACCCAGATATCATCATCGGCATCGTCCAGTACTGGAGCATCAACCACCGCATAGGACCAGTCATTGATCACCTCAAGCGCACCGCCGAGCATCAAATTCAAATTTCCGCACAATTCTGTCGCCTCTTTTCGGGACCACTGTTCTTTCTCCAGCAAACTGCGATAAAGCTGGCTATGTGCGGAGTCAAGTCCCCCCGCCTCCGTTGATGAGGCTGGAGCGCTTTCTGGCTCTTCCGGTTCTTCTTCGGTGAAAATTGTGTTCAGCAATTTACGAACATCATCCGTGGCAGATTCGTGGCGGGCAAGTACATTAGCATCCAGTGTGAACCCTGCTGCTGGCTGATCAGTTGGTACAGACGAGACGAGATCATGTTCAGTTGCGGAATGCTGATGGATATTGCTCGAGACAGATGAGGGATCCAGCCCCAAACTTGAATAAATCTTCTCAAGCTGTTTGATTTCGGCAGGCGCTATTGTCCCATCCGAACAGGCAACACTAACGATAACCTTACCCACAGCAGCTTTTTCCGCGGCCCCCATCAACTCAATCCTACTTTTCATTCCTGTCATATTGGCTGGGGTATGAAGTTGCCACGTTAAATACGCATGTAGAGAGCGTTTTTCATCATCGGTGAAGCCAGGATTGTTGTTGATGGCATTCTCAAGCACTTTCTGTTCAGCTTGATCAAGAGAATCGTCAATCAAGGCGACCATCGCCCCTAATCTGAGCGTCATTACGGCTGAGATAAATTCAGGAGAAGGTGAGAAGCGTCCACCTTCGGCGGCAGGGAATAGAACAAGTGTCCCATCAACATCCGCCTTCACATGGTGATAATACGGGTCAGGTGCCAGACCGTAACCCATCTTCAGAGCAAAGGCCTGCATCAAATCGGCCTCTTTTTTATTGATCTTATTGGGGCAACTGGCATTCATATGTGCCCAAAAGTCAGCAACTGAGACTAACCCCTCCTTGACGAGGATCGCCTCATCAGCCCAGCGTTTGAATGAGCTTAATATTTTTTCTGCGCTTTCATTAACTATCTCTGAAGGGAGCAGCATAATTGCAGCCGTATCATTGACTGACGTACCTTTCCTACCAAGGTAGCGACTATAAGCATCAAGTTCATCTGTACATATATCGGCAAGAGCCATAATTTTCTGGACAGGGCTCTTCAACGCACTTGGATCAGGCAGGTCGGGAACAGGAAGTCGAACACCTCGCAAACTAGGACTTGCTGGTGTGTAATCTAACCTCAGGCGCGTTTTATTCGCCTTAACGACCATCCCTTCACCATATTTGAGGGTGTAACGCCGTTTGAAAAGTGCAGCAAACTCTTTAGCACAGCGGCGAGCCGGGGTACGCAGCGAATACTCGGTGTGGTTTATTACCCAGTTCAACGCCAGTTCAGCTGATACAGGAACTCCTTCATGTACAGTTTTTGCAAGAGCCAGCTTAAATTGCATGCTGTTGCTGAAACCTGAATTGCTATCGAGCTCAGTGGCTAAGCCCATGTTCGGGCGCAGAATAGACATGGCTTCGAGTAATTGGGTCGAATATCCACGGAAGGAGCGGTTCTCAATGAATATCGATCTTAACCGAGCGACTTCATTGAACAGATTACGGAACTCAGCATCAGGGAATTTTGGGTCAGTGGAATCTACGAGCGCTTTTCTTTCCAGGCCGTAGAGGTAGATAAAAACATAGCCGATAGGACACGATGGATCAGACCTATCGCTGGCAAGCCAACTGACATACGCACCGCGTGCTTCTGGGGAAAGAGAGGAAAAACTGGGCCAGTATCCTAATGAACTGTCCTCGTAAAGATAAGAAGTAGGTTTTATCTTACATGTGTCATCAATTAATGATGCCTCACTTCCATCGTCATAATAGCCGCCTGATTCCTGACCGGAGGGCTTCATACGTTGCCCCACGTAAATGTGGCCACCGCTAATTGCTACACCAGCTACAGTTATCATCTCACCCGGAAGTACCCATCGAGCTAGTGCACCTGCTGACTTTGAGGTGTTGCGGTAATGATTGGTTGTCACCCGAAGTTCAACACCCCGGCCACCGCTCAATGTAAAAGTTGCAAGGTTATCGTCTTCACTATCATCGTTTCGCACAACCGCCTCTTTTTTCTTGATGTCAGCGAGCCATTCTTTTGGCGGTGCTTTCACGGGGTCTGAAGCATAAGACTTTGGAGATTTACGTTTTTTCTTTCTAAAAAACAACAAGTAAATGACAAAAATCGCCGCCAAAAAATTCAATAACTCCATGATATATAACCTTAAAATCATTCTTCACGCATATTTACAAGCAGTGATGAAGGCAGGGCAAGTGGATTAATCTCAAAATAATACTTCTAAATTGCGAGGGTTAAAAGCAAATCACAATTAAAATTAACCCAATGATTTAAATGATAAAAATCATTTAATAATGTGTTTAACCAGCAGTGAAATTTTAAGGTGTTAAAACCTGTTAGGCGATTCGTCTCTAAATGATGTTGTACTACTGCTACGTTAACATGCGAGCAAATGTACTGCGGATGCACATCTGACCACTGTATGATGATACTTACCTATTCGCTGAGAATCTCGGCAACTTTATGGCAGGGAAGCTTTTAGAGACTATACCGTCTCGAATTTCCGTTTATCGCTCTCAGCAGACCTTCAGCATCCTAAGCTTGTCTGCTGTAGGCCAGGAGCGGTCATTTATACGTAGTAGCTCAATGACTGCTTCGTACATAAAGCTGTCATTGGACTTTCTGACCTTACAAGGTAATCTGGCTTGCAAGGAAGCCGACCTTGCGGGACCGGTATAACGCACTGTTATATGCCATAGGAGGACTAGTGGAAACGACAGACGGCTTTGTTGAATAAATCAGATTTCGGGTAAGTCTCCCCCGTAGCGGGTTGTGTT
>OLGB01002846.1_pt1 | contig 17422 bp, 10 predicted proteins | sample 1605691 | NCBI WGS metagenome assembly OLGB01 (sample SAMEA3888925, study PRJEB22519) | human gut metagenome | biome: human gut; feature: human-associated habitat; material: faeces | place: Denmark | collected 2010 | reverse complement strand
GCAAAATGCGTGAACTGCTCGGCGGCAAGGGTGCGAACCTTGCGGAGATGAACCTGATCGGCCTGCCTGTACCTGCAGGTTTCACGATTACCACTGAAGTTTGTACACTTTACAACCAGAAAGGTAAAGATGCTGTTGTAAAATTAATAGAAAACGACGTTAAAGCCGGTATTGCACACATGGAAAAAATCATGAATGCAAAATTCGGTTCCAAAGGAGAGGCTTTCCCGTTGATGGTATCCGTACGTTCCGGTGCCCGTGTTTCTATGCCGGGTATGATGGACACCGTGCTGAACCTGGGATTGAATGACGATGCCGTAAAATTACTGGCAGAAAAATCAGGAAATGCCCGTTTTGCCTGGGACTCTTACCGTCGTTTTATTCAGATGTACGGCGATGTTGTAATGGGTGTAGCAGCAGCAAAAGGCGAGCACAATCCGTTCGAAGTTGAAATCGACAAGCTGAAAGAAGCCAAACATATCAAACAAGATACTGAATTTACCGTTGAAGATTTGCAGGTATTGGTCGAAAACTTCAAAAAAGTAGTCAAAACCAAAACCGGCAAAGATTTCCCGACTTGTCCGTGGGAACAGCTGTGGGGAGCCATCTGTGCCGTATTCGATTCATGGATGACCGAACGTGCCGTTCTGTACCGTCAGTTGAACCAGATCCCGGAAGAATGGGGTACTGCTGTTAACGTACAGTCTATGGTTTACGGTAACATGGGTAACAATTCGGCTACCGGTGTTGCTTTCAGCCGTGACGCTGCAACCGGAGAGGACATCTTCAACGGAGAATACCTGATCAATGCACAGGGGGAAGACGTTGTAGCCGGTATCCGTACACCGCAGGAAATCACCATCGAGGGTTCACGCCGTTGGGCTAAACTGCAGGGTATTTCCGAAGAAGAACGTGCTTCCAAATATCCTTCGCTGGAAGAAGCTATGCCTCAGGCTTATGCCGACCTGAACGCTGTACAGGAAAAACTGGAAGACCACTTCCACGATATGCAGGATATGGAATTCACCATCCAGGACGGTAAGCTGTGGATGTTACAGACCCGTAACGGAAAACGTACCGGAGCCGCTATGGTGAAAATGGCTGTCGATATGCTGAAACAAGGTATGATCGATGAAAAAACAGCTTTGTTGCGTCAGGAACCGGCTAAATTGGACGAGCTGCTCCATCCGGTATTCAATAAAGAAGCTCTGAAAAAAGCTCACGTTATTACCAAAGGTCTGCCGGCTTCTCCGGGTGCTGCCTGCGGGCGTGTCGTATTCTTCGCCGACGAAGCCGAAGAATGGAAAAACAGAGGTGAAAAAGTGGTTCTGGTACGCCAGGAAACTTCTCCCGAAGACCTGCGGGGTATGAACGTATCCGAAGGAATCCTGACTGCACGCGGTGGTATGACTTCTCACGCAGCTGTCGTTGCCCGTGGTATGGGTAAATGTTGTGTATCCGGCGCAGGAGATATCGTAGTCGATTATGCCAAACGTAATTTCTCCGTAAACGGAACAATCATCAAAGAAGGAGACTGGATTTCCCTGAACGGTTCTACCGGTGAAGTTTATTTAGGAAAAGTAGAAACAGAAGATGCAACATTGGACGAAGACTTCACAGCCATCATGAACCTGGCTGAAAAATATACCCGTATGTATGTACGTACTAATGCCGATACCCCGAAAGATGCCCGTAAAGCCCGTGACTTCGGAGCCAAAGGTGTCGGACTTTGCCGTACAGAACATATGTTCTTCGAAGGACACCGTATCGACGCTATGCGTGAAATGATCCTGTCCGACACGGTAGAAGGACGCCGGGATGCACTGAACAAGATCCTGCCGATGCAGCGGGGAGACTTCGAAGGTATCCTCGAAGCCATGAACGGACTGGGGGTTACCATCCGTCTGCTCGACCCACCTTTACACGAATTTACTCCGAACGAACCGGCTTCACAACAATATATGGCTCAGAAACTGGGAATTCCGGTAGAACGTATCAAAGAAAAAGTAGATGCACTGCACGAATTCAACCCGATGCTGGGTCATCGTGGCTGCCGTTTGGGAGTTACCTATCCGGAAATCACCGAAATGCAGGCCCGTGCGATCATCGAAGCTGCTTGTAACCTGAAACTGCGTGGTCTGGATCCTCGTCCGGAAATTATGGTTCCTTTGGTAGGTACTGTGAAAGAACTGAAACAGCAGGCTGAAATCATCAACCGTGTTGCAGCTATGGTATTCGAAGAAAAAGGCGTTAAAGTAGATTACAAAGTAGGTACGATGATCGAAATCCCGCGTGCCGCTATCACCGCAGATCAGATCGCCGAAGTAGCCGAATTCTTCTCATTCGGTACCAACGACCTGACTCAGATGACCTTCGGTTACTCCCGTGACGACGCCGGTAAATTCTTACCGGAATACATCAGGAAAGGTATCCTGAAAACCGATCCGTTCGCTGTATTGGATCAGGAAGGTGTAGGCCGTCTGGTTGAAATGGGTGTGAAACTGGGTCGTAAGACTAATGCAGACCTGAAAGTAGGTATCTGTGGAGAACACGGTGGAGAACCTTCATCCGTCATCTTCTGCGACTCAGTAGGTATGAACTATGTCAGCTGTTCACCGTTCCGCGTGCCCATCGCCCGCGTAGCCGCGGCTCAGGCTGCTATTATGCATGCAGGTAAGTAATAAGAATTTATTACAAGCTTAAATATCAAGAAGGTGTCTGAAAAGGCCACCTTCTTTTTTTGTTATGCCGCTTGTTTATTCTCCCTTTTTCCTGTTTTCGTCATGCGTTACCCAAATCAGACTTTACCCATTCGTCGACCAGCTGATATAGCTCCTGTTGCAGAGGATCCATGCGCAGCATTGTCTTTGAGGGCTTGATATGTCCGGACTTAGTGTATGTCAGAGCATACATCGTCTTTACAAGCTCTCGGGCTTTCTCCAATGTGATTGTCGAGTTTGCGGCCTTTAGCAGACGTTCCATCTCAAGTTGTAGGACATAAACGCAAAAGCAGATGCAGATATGTCCCTCGATACGATTCCTCAGACGATGATACATGGGTCGTATCTGCAGGTCGGTTTTGCTCATGCGGAATACCCGTTCGATAAACCATAAGTTATGGTAGTTGGCAAGGACTTCTTCATCCGGGAGCGTGGCATTGGTTACATAGCCTTTCAAACCATCCCATGCCGCGTCTTTCTCAAAAGTTTCAAGATCGATGCTTATATTCGCCTCTCCTTCAATTCGCAGATATTTGTTGTAGCCTCGATTATTTATGTGCTTCTTAGTGATCTTGCCGGAGGCTACCTTTGCCTGGAGTCGCAAAAGCCCTCTGGTGCGGTTGAAAGCATCTTTCTTCTGGCGCTTTTCTGTAAATGACACAACAATACGTAGTCCGTCGTCTGTCTCGATTGATGCAACCTGACCGTCTGAGAGATTGAGCGCCAAGACTTTCTTCTTGACATTGGCATTCTCGTTTTTAAGCCTTGCTCCAAGTATATACTCATAGCCGGCAGCGACAAGAGCATCAATATTTTTGCGCGACAGCAGGCCCGCGTCGGCCACCGCAATCGGGCTGGGGAATCCGAACTTCTGCTGAGCTCGTTTCAGCAAAGGTATAAACGTTTTCTTTTCCGACAGATCTCCCTGGAATATCTCATAGCTTATCGGCAACCCCTCCCTTGTCACCAACAGTCCGAGAAGAATCTGCGGACAATCAAATTTGCCGTCTTTTAAGTATCCTGTGCGCCTGAGATCATCTTCACCAGCCACCTCGAAATAGAGCGTGGTAATGTCATAGAATACCACATCAATACATCCTCCCATTGCCCTGGCGCCATGCGCAAAAGTAATCTGCTCGATTTTAGATTTGATGTCATCGGCATTGCCCTTTCTTCCACACAACTTGTCAAGATAACGGTAAATCTTGTTCACATCATACGACACTCCATTATATCTCCACAGATAATCAACTGTTTTCAACTTGCTTCCCGGGGCAACGAGACGGCTGAGAACCAATGGACGGAACAGACCTCCTATTGCATCATAGCCTACATGGTCAAACAATCTGCCAAAGACAACCTCCGGCCCGTCCACAGATATTTGGCTATTGGAAAGCTTGCCTATAAAATCCTCCAGATTTTGTTCTGGCGGCTGATTAAAGAGATTGTAATACGTCCCAGTCTGACGCCGGATAAACTCTTGTGCCTGTTCAACCATCCGCTCAATCTCCGACATGTCGCGTGAACTGCCAAAACTCTTTACCAAAACGTTGTTACGACCTCGTTTTTGAAGAACTCGGACGCTCGTTGTGCCTGATTTGTTTTTGGATCGGTTGATAAACATGGCACAAAATTACACTGTGTTACCCAAATCACCAAATCTCAATGAGCTTAATCGCTGATAATCAAACCATAGCTTTTTCACCCTAAAAAAGTGACGAAAACAGGTGCCGTAAAGATGCATACATTGCTTGATTACGATTGTCTGTTGCCTAAGTTCGTAAATATTACAGACGGGAAGAGATCTGACAACAAAGCCACTTTTGACATTGAGATAAAGCCGCACAGCATCGTGGTGGCCGACCGCGGATATTGCGACTACGGCCTCCTAAATCATTGGGACAGCAACAATGTATTCTATGTTGGCCGCCATAAGGACAATATTCGGTACAGGACTATTGAGGAACTGCCCTTACCCAAGCAGCATACCCAAAACGTCCTGATGGATGAAAGCATCGAGTTCGGGCTACCTGCGGCCAAAGAGAAATTCCCCAAAAGGCTGAAGCGTATAGCAGTGTGGAACGATGAGCATGGATTTGTTATTGAGCTTCTTACCAATAATTTTACACTTGCAGCCTCTACGATAGCAAAACTGTATAAGGCGCGATAGAATATCGAGATTTTCTTCCGCAATCTCAAACAACTTCTACGCATCAAGAGCTTTATCGGCACCTCACGCAACGCGGTGGAGATTCAAATCTGGACTGCGATGATCACAATGCTGCTTTTTTCCTGGCTCAAGCACATAGCGCGCTATAAATGGGCGCTGGCCAACCTCGCCTTTCTCGCTTTGGCTCAACACATTTACCAAAATAGACCTATACAAGTGGCTGAACGAGCCCTTTACACCCCCTCCCCAGGATGAAAATCCGGTTTGAGGGGTTTGGTTACGCATTGATTTTGCAGAGTCGTATGACTCAGCAAGTTATCTCCTGCAAAAAAATTATTTAGGACAATATTGATGCTTGGCGCAAATTGTATTTCTTAAGATATTTCTTATTTTTGTAATCTCTTTGAAAGCATACTTTATGGAAGACAAGGAACTATTTGTATTAAAATCATTGTATAAACGAGACTACAACGCATTTCATTATCTTTATGAATCGTATTTCTCTAAAATGGTTTTGTTTGCAGAAAGTTATGTGTACGATGAGGAAGAAGCAAAAGATTTAGTCCAAGATTTATTCTTTTATATTTGGGACCATAAAAACTTCTTTGAAAGCTTATTTATTTACCTCTTTACGAAACCGTTGTCTGAATGCATTGCGTGACCGCAAAATAGTGGATAGTTGTAATGATAAATTACTGGAAGCACAATTGTTTGCTGGGATAAAAGATATCGAGATAAATGAAACTGTTGAAATGCGGTTGCAGAATGCTTTGAATACTTTGCCTGATAAGTGTAGAGAAATTATATTGTTGAAGATAGTTGAAGGTAAAAAAAATAAAGAAATAGCGAACCAATTAGGGTTGGCTGAAACTACAGTTAAAACACAAGTACAACGGGCTTATAGAATTTTAAGAGAACAGTTAATACCTATATTATTGTTTATTAGCTGGCTTCAAAATGGAGGATATTAGTAGTTTTATGTTTGTGTGTATTTGATTACCGTAATGGAGGGTGAGTTATTTGTGTTGCAGAGAAAAAAATATCAAAAATTTTCCAATATTGTCCTAAATAAATTTTGCGTATGAGGCAACTTGCGGAGTCATACGACTCTGCATAATTAATGAGCAATCCCCCCCTCATGCCGGATTTTCTTCTTCGGGAGGCGGTGTAAAGGGCTCGTTCAACCACTTGTAGAGGTCTATTTGGGGAATGTATTCAGTCGTAGCGAGAAAGGCGAGGTTGGCAAGTGCCCATTTGTAGCGTGCGATATGTTTTAGCCACATAAATAGCAGCATTGTGATCATTGCTGTCCATATCTGAGTCTCTACGGCGTTGCGCGAGATGCCGATAAAGCTCTTGATGCGCAATAGTTGTTTGAGGTTGTGGAAGAAAATCTCGATATTCCATCTTGCCTTATACAGTTTTGCTATCGTAGAGGCTGCAAGCGTGACGTTATTGCTAAGAAGCTCAATTACAAAGCCGTGTTCTTCATCCCATACCGCTATACGCCTTAGCCTTTTGGGGCATTTATCCTTGGCCGTAGGCAGTTCAAACTCTATGATTTCATCCAACAAGACGTTTTGGGCGTGTTTCTCGGGCAATGGCAACTCTTTAATGGTTCTGTGTTGGATATCGTCCTTATGGCGAACCACATAGAATACATTGTTGCTGTCCCAATGGTTTAAAAGTCCATAATCGCAATATCCGCGGTCAGCCACCACAATGCTGTGCGGTTTGATTTCAATGTCAAATGCCGCCTTGTTGTCTGTTCGCTTACCACCTGTAATATTCATAAATTCAGGAAGTAAGCAGTCGTAATCAAGCAATGTGTGCATCTTTACGGCACCCTTTGACGTGGTATAGTGCGCCCAATCGTAAACCGATATGGTCAGCGAGACCAGAGTGGAATCCAGTAATTTGATGGGCATCTTGAACCGGAAGCCTTTGCGCTCCCAAGCCGCCTGCTGTCCGAAATAACGGAACAACATATAGAATAGCTCCTAGAAGACCGAACTGTCTCGGTGTGCATTCTGATAAGCGACTGTCGATTTGGATGGTGCGCGGCTTATGCCGGGATGGTTAAGATTTCCTGTGGCGGATTTTAATCCGTTGGAAATATCACGGACGGAGTCGCAGTTGGAGAACTGACAGAAAATCATGCTCACCAGCTGGATCCAGGTGTTATAGCCCTTGCAATGCTTGTCGGTACCGGCATCGCGAATAATTTTTCTGATGATTTCTTTGGGTAAAAGCGCAATTACCTGCGCAAAAAGTGTTATTTGTGTCATAGGAAGTAGTTGAGTTGTCGCTCACTACTAAGGTAGTCATTTTTCCTTAGTAAACTACTTCCTTTTTTATTTTTCTCAAAAACGTTTAGGACAATATTGAAAATTTTCTTTCCTTATGTACTCCGTTTTTTTTGCTTTTGTGTCTTTATAAAAAAATAACCACAAAAACCATGGACAAGAAGTTTATAAATTGGAGGGTAATTATGCAAAGTCTTTTAGGTAAGTCTACCGGTGTCGATGATGAGCAAGTTGAGGAGTGGTTGCATGAAGATGCCCGGAATCAAGAATATTATGAGAAAGCCAAATATTATTTCGATAATTATTATTCTGGTGAAAAAGAAATACACCAAATTAATATGAAGAAAGCTTGGGATGATTTTTTAGTTTATACAAAAAAATCACGGAATAACATATGGAAAAGATATTTGCAGTATGTAGCCGGTGTTGTAATGTTATTGGGTGTTGGAGTGGCTTTATTATTGTTGGTAGGTAAATCAGAGAAGCCTTCAACAGTTGTTCAAAATCAAATGATAACACCCGGAACAGTAAAGGCTTTGTTGATTTTTCATTCGGGTAGTCAGGTCTCATTAACAGATTCTACTGTTTTTGAACAAGTCGTAGAGCAGCATTCGATGGCAGAAAAAATGGATGAAGAAACCCAAATGGAATATAATACGATTATTGTTCCGCGAGGAGGAGAATATAGTTTGGCTTTAGCAGATGGTACAAGAATAAAAATAAATTCAGATTCTAAATTGACATTCCCTCATAGATTTATGGGAGAGGAGCGTCGTGTCCGTTTGGAAGGCGAGGCTTTGTTTGATGTGGTAAAAGATAAGGAGCATCCTTTCATTGTGGAAACAGCAAAAGGAAATGTACAAGTGTTAGGAACACTATTTGATATTAATGTTTATCCGGAGGAGGATGTTGTACAGACAACATTGGTCGAGGGTCGGGTTGTCTTTAAGGGGAGGGGGATGTCGCAACATGTGGAATTGTCACCAGGAGAGCAAGTGACATACAATATGAAAAGCGGAGAGTCGCATGTAGAGAAAGTAAATACTAAAGTTTATGTAGGTTGGGCTGAAGGGAAGTGGTTTATAGAAGGGGAACGGCTGGAAGATATAACGAAACAGTTGTCGCGTTGGTATGATGTGGAGTTTTTTTATAAAAATCCTGAAGCAAAGGAACTTGTTTTTACCGGCGATCTGGAAAAGTATGATGATTGTGAAGTGGCCTTGGATATAATATCAATGACCACTAATGTGATGTTCACAATTAGAGATAGAGCCATAATCGTACAAATGAAATAGTATGATTATTTTTACTATAATGACCCTAATAATATGAATCTAAACATCAAAACTAAGCAGGCGTATGAAAAAAAATCGAAACAAAAATTGTTTGGGTGTAATTAAATACTCTAAAAGGAGTATGTTAGTGATGAGATGGATGTGTGTATTCAGTTGTATGTTGTTGTTTCAGATTTCTGCTGTCGCTTATTCTCAAAAGAAAGTGACATTGGATGTAAATGGAATGGAAATGGTGGATGTTATCCAAGAGTTAAGAAAACAGACTGGTTACAAATTCTTTTTCAATCACAATGAGTTGAAAAAAACTGGTAGGGCTTCCGGTAAATTCTTAGAGAAGGATTTGAGTGTTGTATTGGATGAGATATTGGGGAAAACAAATCTGACCTACCGTCAGGAAAGAGGTATCATTATTATTGTTCCCCAAGAAAAATCTGTAGAAGAAAAGAAGGCAAGAGTGGAGATTATAGGTAAGGTTACAGATGAGAAAGGGGAGCCGTTGTCAGGGGTGACAGTTGTCATTAAAGGATTGGGTTTTGGAACTTTAACGGATGCTAACGGAAACTATAAATTAGTAGTTCCCAATGCTCCTGAAAAATTTTCTTTAACGTTTTCTTTTGTTGGTATGAAGACGGTGGAGAAAGCTTATGCGGGGAAAAATGTCATCAATATTGTGTTGCAAGAAGAAACGATAGCATTGGATGATGTTGTCGTGACCGGTATCTACACCCGTAATAAAGAGAGTTTTACTGGTTCTTCGCAGACTTATACGGCAGAAGATTTAAAAATGATTGGTAATCAGAATATTTTGCAGAGCTTGAAAACGCTGGACCCTGCTTTTCATGTTTTGGAAAGTAAAGAATATGGTTCGGACCCCAACCGTTTGCCGGATATTGAGATTCGGGGGAAAAGTAGTATTGTGGGATTAAAGGAGGAATATGGTCAGGACCCCAATCAGCCTCTATTCATTCTGGATGGATTTGAGACGACATTGCAGGTTATTATGGACTTGAATATAGATAGAGTTGCATCCGTAACAATTTTGAAGGATGCGGCTTCAACGGCAATATATGGTTCAAAGGCAGCCAATGGAGTTGTAGTTGTCGAAACAAAATCTCCTGCTCGTGGTCAATTGCGTTTGAGTTATAATGGCAATGTGGACATCTCATTTGCCGATTTGACTGATTATAATCTGATGAATGCCGAAGAAAAACTTGAATTCGAGCGATTGTCCGGAACCTTTACAAGTGTATCTGCTATTGAACAGGAACAGTTGACAGGACGTTACAACCGTTTGTTGCGTGATGTAAAGAGAGGGGTGGATTCTTATTGGTTGTCCGAGCCTTTGCGTTTGGGCTTGACTCATAGGCATAACATTTATATGGAAGGAGGCGATAGTCAGATGCGTTATGGATTGGGCGCTAACTATTCCGGTGTTCAAGGTGTGATGAAAAGCTCTATACGTGATATTATGGGACTGTCTCTGGATTTAATCTACCGTAAAAAGGGATTCAACTTTATGAATAAAGTGTCGGTGGATTGGAATAGGAGTGATAATCCTATCGTTTCTTTTTCGGAATATGCCAAAGCGAATCCTTATTATGAGAAGAAATCAGGAAGTACAGACCGTTGGCTAGAAGATTGGCAGGCAGAAAATATAGCAGGCGTTGTTTATCGACAGGTTCAGGTGGCAAATCCAAGTTATAATGATGCTCAAAACAGTTATAATAAGGGAAACTCTTTCAGTGTAAGAAATAATCTTAGTATAGAGGCGCGTCCGATTGATGCATTGAATATTCGGGGAAGAGTGGGAATAACCAAAAGTATTACCGAAACGGAAACATTTACATCACCGAATAATACACAATTCGCCAAAGTTGAGCCTTTACGCAAGGGAAGTTATTTTAGTTCAACAAGTAATTCATTGACATGGAGTGCAGATTTCACCGTGACTTATGGTCAATTATTGGGAGGTAAGCACATGATAAATGTTGCTGTCGGTGCCAATATCCGTGAAAATGATATGAAAACGAAAAGTTTTTCTGCTCAAGGATTCCCTGAAGGCAATTTTACAAGACCCAGTTTTGCCAATAGCTATCCGGAAGGAGGGAAGCCAGGCTATGCGGAGAATAAAAATCGCAATGCCAATTTCTACTTGAATGGAGGTTATGTTTATGATGGACGCTATTTGCTGGATGTCAACCTTCGTTCGGACGGGACTTCTGTATTCGGAGCAAACAAACGTTTTTCTACAACGTGGTCTGTTGGTTTGGCTTGGAATGTTCATAGAGAAAAGTTTATGAAAGATAAGGCATCGTTTATAAATGTTTTGAAGTTAAGAGGATCTGTCGGTAATCCCGGAAACCAGAATTTCAGTTCTTATTCGGCAATTACAACCTATTATTTCAACAACTGGATGTTGAATAATTTTGGTACAGGAGTTCTTGTTTCGAAATTTGGTGATCCGAACTTGGCTTGGCAGAGAACTTTAGACAAAAATATAGGTATTAACTTAAGTATGTTTTCCAATCGTTTTCATGTAACAGTTGATTTCTATCATAAGCGCACTGATCCGTTGATTGCAGATATCGGGATTCCCGTTTCTATGGGAGTAGAAAAACGTAGGACTAATATAGGAGTGCAAGTTGACAAAGGAGTCAATGGAACTATCCGCTATGCAATCTTATACAAGCCACAAGAGAGTATCAATTATACCATGAGTGTGAATTTCAGATATGGGACAGCATTTTATAAGAATATAGGGCGTAGCCTCAATGCGTATAATCAAGAAAATATTTCCAAAAATCTCACAAGATATTACGATGGCGGGAGCCCGACTGCGCTGTGGGCTGTAAGGTCCAGGGGTATAGATCCGGCAACAGGTCAGGAAATATTTGTAAAAAAGGACGGAACTTTGACCTATACCTTTGATTATAAAGACGAGGTTGAAGTGGGTGACTCTCGCCCTACTTTGGAGGGTGTATGGGGCAACACGTTCTATTATAAAGGATGGTCTGCGAGCCTGCAATTGCGTTATAGCTTCGGCGCTGATGTATTCAATTCTACTCTGTTTAACAAGGTTGAGAACATATCTTCAAGAAGTATTACAACAAACCAAGACCGGCGGGCATTGTATAATCGTTGGAAAAAACCGGGCGATAAGGCTAAATTCAAGAGTATTTCTTTGACAGAGTCAACTCCGATGTCTTCGCGTTTTGTCATGAAGGAAAATTATCTTTCAATTGAATCAGTTCGTCTGGGATATCAATTCGATAGCAAGTGGTTGAAGAAGGCACTTAGAATTTCTTCTCTGAATATCAATATGTATATGAATTCTATTGCTCGTTTTTCAACGTTAGAAGATGAGAGGGGATTGTATTATCCGTTTGCAAGAAGCATCTCATTCTCTTTGGGTGCGATACTATAAGGATTGACAATTAATAAAAGATAGAAGTATGAAGAATTTATTTTTATTGTTCACGATATTACTGGGATTGAATAGCTGTAATTCCTGGTTGGATGTCCAGCCTTACGACAGAGTCGCTGAAGATGTGGTGTTCGAATCTGTCAAAGGTTTTGAAAATGCATTGAACGGTATTTACATAGAGCTAAATACTAATTCTCTTTATGGCCAGTATTTGTCTTGTGAAATGATTGAGATAATGGCTCAGCGCTATAGTGTGAATAAGTCAAATGCGTTTAATTATGATTTGATGCTCCACAAATATACCGAGCAAGGTTGTAAGGCTCGTTTTGCAAGTATATGGAAGGATGCATATAGTTTGATTGCTAATATTAATCTTCTCTTGAAAAATTGTGAATCCCACAGAAATGTATTGACAGATGAGTATTACAATTTATTGAAGGGTGAGTGTTATGCTTTGAGAGCTTTTTTGCATTTCGATATTTTCCGGTTGTTCGGTCCTGTATATGATTTGGATGTCATGACGGTAAATTTGCCCTATTATAAGGAATTTTCTTTGGACAAACGTCCGTCTTGCAAACCGGACGAATTCATGAATTGCGTTATCGAGGATTTGCATCGAGCCGACTCTTTACTGCAGGACGATCCGGTGCTGCAAGAAGGAACGGATATGGTTCATGACAATGCATTTGTATCTTACAGAAAATATAGACTGAACAAATATGGAGTCCAATTGTTGTTGGCTCGTGCTGAGCTGTACCGTGGCAATAAAGAGGCTGCATTGGTGGCTGCTCGTAAAGTTATAGATGCTCAAGAACAGTGGTTCCCCTGGGTAACCCGCGAAGCGGTATCATCTGGGCGTTCAGACCCTGACAGAGTCTTTTATCCGGAGATTCTTTGGGGGTTGCAGAATTTCAAACTGTCTAATTTACATATCTCATTATTTGGTGGAGAGAATCTGTCGCCGTTGGTGATGTTGGCTCCGTTGGGAGGTCAGATTGACAAAATATTTGAAAACAATAGAGATGACTATAGATATGAGGCTTACTTTAGAAACAGGCAAATTATAAATGGAGCAAGCTATAATATGTTTGAAAAGTTCAAAGCAACACAGGATACTATTGCTGGGACAATTATCCCTTTGTTGCGAATGTCCGAAGCGTTTTATATTGCAGCCGAATGTGAGCCGAATGCGAGCGATGGACTGGTGTGGTTAAATCAAGTGTTGACACATCGGGGTGTTCGGAATGTGACAAACGAAAGATACCTAGCCTCCACCCTTGAGAAGGAATATATTCGAGAGTTTTGGGGAGAAGGACAATTATTCTTTTATTACAAGCGCTTGAAATATCCGTCAATTCACAGAGCGGATGACGCCACTTACAATGTAATGAAGCAAATGACACTGTCGGATTATCAACTTCTGATTCCGGAAGAAGAATCTAAATACAATTGAATTGTTGATTTATGAAAAAAAGATGGTTTATGAAACATTTGATTTTAATTATAGGTATTATAAGCTCCATATTGCAGGCATGTCAGCTTACAGAGGTTGATGGGTATGTAGGTGGAAGTTCTATTTATTTTTCAATTCAACGCGATACCATGACCTATTCATGGGGAACTGTGGATAGTGATATTCAGGAGCGGGTATTAGAATTGCCGATTTATCTTTTTGGTGAGGTGAAAGATTACGACCGTAAAATACAGGTTCGCACTGAATTATGCAAGACCGATTCTGTACGGGCAGTTGAAGGTGTGGACTTTCGGGCTATAACCAAGGAAGTGATTTTACCGGCTAATTGCGAGAAAACCTCCTTGCAAATTACGATGTTGAGGACTGAGGCTTTGAGAAAATATAACAGAATACTGACCGTAGTAATAGAGGAAAGCGAAGAGTTTGATTCTGAGTTTAATTGGCGTAAGGATAGTGATGGAAATCCTTATTTCATCGGTCATAGTATGACAATTATATCGAACGAAGATTTTCCAAAGCCTTGGTGGTGGAGAGATGAAAATGATTTCTTCGGAGTATGGAGTTTTAAGAAAGCCGATTTGATTTGCACTTTGTGTGATGTTTCCCGTAAGGAATTTATAAGCAGCAATGTTATTCCTGATTTTAAATTGAAATACTATGCGAAGAAGGTACAGCGTTGGCTCGACGAGCAAGAGGAACCGTATCTTGATGAAAATCTGGAACCGATGACAATGGGACCGGAGGCACAGTGATTATTTGGTAGAATATAAAATTGGAACATGTTATGAAAAAATGGTATTTATTTTTCTTGACGATAGTATTGATTGCCTGCTATGATGATGAAGGGAGTTACTCTTATAAAGAGTTGAATGATGTTACGATAGGGGGAATCATTGATAATGACTGGTATAACAAGTTTACTTATGTCGATACATTGAGAATAAATCCTAAGTTGACCTTAGCTTTGGGGGGCACGGAAGATCATTTGAAATTTGAGTGGCGTTTGATGCCGATTAAAGCTTCTTACAACAATGATTCTATTCCGAGCGAGGAGCAGTTGAAGAAGTATATCATCGGCAATGAGAAGAACCTGGCGTATCCTTTGAGAGAACAGGCTGGCGATTATCTGGGCTTTTTCTGGGTGACTGACACGCTGACCAATGTATCGTACAAAAAAGATTTTTTTGTACGTCTGCGTACAGCGGTGACTGATGGCTGGATGTTGCTTTGTGAGGAAAACGGTAAGGCCAGCTTGGATATGGTATCTCATATCTCAGCTACCGAAAATATAGTGTCTCGTGGTATTTGGTCGGAGTGTGACTTTGAATTCGGCAAACCTTATAAGTTGATATATAATTATAACAGAGCTAAGAGCAGCCGTTTGTTATGGTGCGAAGCCGGAACGTTCGATTTGGACAAGGAAAAGCTCCAACCGAGTGAAGAATCTGATTTAATTTATCAGTTCGGAGACAATCCGGAGAAGGTTAAGATTGCTGGTGGCGGATTGTCTAGGTGTACCGACCCTGCTCGTGAGATGCTTATTACAGCGGATGGCGATCTTTATTTTAGAGATGCCAGATATATTTCTCTTGGAAGTATTTTTGATTTTCCGAGAAACAAACTGAAGAAAACGTCAGAATATTTTAAAGTGTCTCCTTTTGTTGGTTATAAGGGCTTCTGGGAATGGCCGACAACAACTGCTGCCATTCTGTATGATGAAACGAACCGTCGTTTTGTAATGCTGGAAAGTAAGGAAGAGTATTTGACCGAACTGTTTTTTATTGGAGGGGATATGGATTATAAAGCCGAGACAGGCAGAGATATGGTGCACATGGAAGGGAATAACGAAGGATATGTTTTTGCCGTGCTAAAGGAACCGGGGCGGGATGAATACTATGTATATGGGATGGTATTGAATGGTGACTGTAAAGTTGAACGCAGCCATTACATGCGTCTGAATCTGGCAAATTCCGACAAGATAACCAAATTTGCGTTCCATCCGTTTTACAGGTTGTTGTTCTATGCGACAGAGCAGGGGGATATCTATCAGTTTAACATGAACACTCCCGACGAAAAGGCGAAAAAGATACTTTCTTTTCCCAATGAGCATATTTCAGTATTGAAATTCAATTTGCTCGTGCCTTACATCCAATATGCGGATTGGGAGCGGGAAAGGGAAAAATGGTTAATTATAGCCGGTTATGACAAGACAAAGGAAGAAACTGTTTCGGGAGCACTGAGAATGTACGAATTCCAGGAAGTTACATCTGCTCCGAAGTTGAAAATGGAATTTACGGATTTAGGAAAAATAGTGGATGCTGCATATCGGTTTAGAAATGACGAATCCAAGTAGTAATATAGAATTTAAATTGTAGAATTATGAAAAAATTATTGTTATTATTATCGTTGTCATTGGGATGCTTTGTATTGAGTAGCTGTTCATCAGAAGTCAAGAAGTATGTCATAAAAGGGCATGTTGATAAATATGAGTCGGATTTGCTTATGACAATGGTTAATGAAACGGGGAAAGTGGACACCATACACGAAGTGCGTTCTGTGAACGGCGATTTTGAAATGGAGGGTGTTATTAACGGACCGAAATTGGCTTTTCTTACAATCAAAGGTGTCAATGGGAGAATCCCGTTGTTGCTTGAAGATACTCTTTTTACGCTTAATATAAGAGCGAAAGATTTGGCGGACGTCCGGAATTACGATATTCAGGGCGGACGTCTGCAAGCTGGGAAAAATGCGTTGGATGATGTTGAAATAGAGGTTTTCAGTGATAGGGATTCTATTCTTGCCTGTTATTTTGAGGCAGAAAAAAATCATGACATTGCCGGTAAAATGCACGAAAGAGCGATGTTGGATCGTATGACTATTGCCTATGATAAGGAGGAGAACAAGTTTATTGAAGCGAATAAGGATAATATTTTAGGTTTGGCTATCGTATATTATCGTTATAATTACTTGAACTTCGACCGTTTGAAAGTGAAATTTGAGCTGCTGAGTGATGCAATGAAAAACACACCGGAAGGTCGTCTGATACAAGCCCGATATGATAAATTGGGGGTAGTAAAGGTTGGAAGACAGGCTCCTGATTTCACTTTGCCGACACTGGATGGTTCAACCGTCACTCTATATGATGTGAAAGCTCCGGTAAAGATTCTTGATTTTTGGGCGTCTTGGTGTGCTCCTTGTAGAAAAGAGAATCCGAATATGGTGAAAACATACGAGAAGTTTAAAGACAAAGGATTGGTTATTATCGGAATTTCAATGGATGCTCGTGAGGGGGATTGGAAAAAAGCAGTTGAAACTGATGGGCTGACATGGATTCAGGCATGCGATTATAAGAACACGGCAGGTGAAGTTGCCAGGGCTTATAATATCACGGCAATCCCTCGTGTTTTGGTGTTGGATAAAAACAATCGTGTCATCGCCGACGGTTTGACCGGGGAGATGTTGGATGAATTTTTGGCAAAACGGTTGAATTGAAATTTTTGAGATAATGAAGATCGTGAATACTGGCCGCTGTCATATCGTAAGAATGTATAACACCATGTATTCCGCAGACAGCATGGAGCTTATATCCATAGTAGTGTATACCTTGGGATGCGCAATAGCCCCAGTCGGGCGCAGCCTCACGATTATCCCGTCCCATGATGCAGCGCTTGGCTCTTGCGTTTTGACAAACTTTGACCGGTTTGGAGTCGATGCAAAAGACATCCTCGGATCCGTCAATGGCAACTGCCACATTTTTGCGGATTTCTTCTGCAAGCCGGGCCGGCAACTTGTGCCGGGCATTGAACTGCCTTCGGCTGATCAAGTTTGGCAAATCTGCCTTGCATTCATTATGCAGGCGATGAAACAAAAGATTTTCGCTATCGAAGCCGAACGCTTCGGCCGTAATGCCAAGAGCTATAACCTCAAGGTCGGAAAATTTGGGAACAACACCACATCGAGGTATATTTCCGAGTTCATTAACACGATTTCCGGCGAAATCCTTGCAGATACCGAGAATTCTAACGAAATTCGC
>OLGB01002844.1_pt1 | contig 17431 bp, 22 predicted proteins | sample 1605691 | NCBI WGS metagenome assembly OLGB01 (sample SAMEA3888925, study PRJEB22519) | human gut metagenome | biome: human gut; feature: human-associated habitat; material: faeces | place: Denmark | collected 2010 | reverse complement strand
CTGATTCCTTACCGCCATACGACATGCAGGCAGGTACCGTCCCGGAACGAGATGGCTGTCTGTGTGGAGAAAGGCGGGTTACAGGTTGATTATGGATGACTGGAACTAGTGGTTCAGGGGTTTCGGCTGCAAATGGGGCGGGGTTTCTCGCCGCAATAGCGCCGTTTGCAACGTTCGCACTACCAGCGGAGTGGTATGCAGCTAGCCGCTTTACGGGAATGACATTTCCCGGTGGCCGAGGTTTTTATATTCAGGCTCCCCGCGAGTCTGCAATACGCTGTTGCATCCAGCTTTCTACTTCGCTTTTATACCAACGGGAACTCCGTCCCAGTTTGATGGGTTTCGGGAATTCGCCATTCTGAATAAGCTTGTAGAACCACTTGTCGGTCATACCGGTGTATGTGGTGATGTATACCATGTCGATAAGTGGGTCTTCTGCGCAAATAATGGGGTTAATGGCTGTGGTCATGGAATGTCTCCCTCTGAAAATGAATGACGGGAGACGTCCGGTGTCGTTGAATCATGGACATGCCGGTTCTCCTCAGAGGATAGGGGTTGCCTGTAAAAAATTACCGACCCATCGCATCAGGCCGGCTGAATGTGTGCGAGGAAGGTGCTCAGCCCCGGCTGCAGCCGAAGTTACGCTCGCCATCATCGGTGACTTTGGTTTCACGTTTGGCAAGATAAGCGGCCTGCGCCAGTGCCTGTTGCAGCTGTGCAGGGTTCCCACGCTCCAGCCAGGACACCGGGCTTTTCGGAAAGCGGGCCAGTACGGCGTGAGCCTCAGCATCCACCTGCAGGGCGCTGCACCAGGCCTGCTTAATCATTCCGGCAAGCGTGTCCGGGTCGTTGTAATCCCCCGGTCCGCACCACGTATCCCGGTTCAGTAACAGCACCATGTGGTAATGCTTCTTCCCTTTGATTTCGCCAAATTCACGTACCCAGATAAAACGCAGCGTGGTCGGCCAGACGCGTTTGCCCTCGCGACGTTGACGCGCCTGAAGGGCAGCAATGCGGGCTTTCAGCGCATCGGTGAAGCGGGAGATAACAGCAGCATCAGTGGCCGCTGGCGTATCCGGCAGACGGAGGTCAACGCGCAGAGCCAGTACACGGGTGTAAGCGTTAAGTGCGCAATTGAACGTATCAGCAATACGTTGCTGCCAGTAAGGGTGGTAGGTGTAACTCATTGAAATGGACTCCGGTGGGTTATCGTTCATAACCATTACCGGTGCTGTAAAAAAGTACTTTCTGGCGTTCGTACAGTAACGACTCCACGGGTGCAGCTCACAGTCTCGCGGGAATACGTCAGAAACAACGAAGTCCCCCGAAAGCTGTATAAAAACGCCCCTCCCGTTACCGACACATAAGGGACATTCGTGAATAATGGCAATCAGAAGATGAAAACCAGAGGAAATATCGATGATTATTAACGTTGATGAAGGCGCCGCTATTGCGCTGGCACTGCTGGAAGAGAAAATTCACAACTGGCAAAAGACCGTTCCGCCATCCTGGCCTTCAACCTGACCTGTTTTTAATCGGCTGATTGAACGTCATGATGAGATGGCACTGGTGTACAGGGAGATAGAGTCTAGTAACCTCTCCAGGCAATAGTTCTGGATACTGATTGAGCAGATTATTCATGCCGGTAGCTTTGGCACCGATGAGCGTTTTGCGACACTGCTGGCTGATCATCAGGAGCTTGTAGTCCTGAATGACGATATTAGCGCCCTGAGCATGCAACTGGCTGAAATGCTGGAACGACGCTCAGCGTTGATAGATAAGAGCGGCCACTTTCATTGCGAACGCATGCATAAACTCACCGAATTTATCGATGATGCCGGAGAGGGAAACGGTCATTACCAGTTGTACCTGAAGCCAGAATTGCAGCGACTTAATCGTTTCGATCTCAAATACTGGCCTGACATTGCCGGTATCGTTCGCTCACTGGGGATGGAAGATGTGGAGATTACCTTTGCAGATGACGCGACAGAGGCGATTATCAACCGCCCGCAGGCCTTCAATGACGGATTTCTTCAGGAAGCTATTTGATAATATTAACGAGCAAAAAACAGGGAACTACTACTCTTTGCCGCGGATGTTTAACCTTTCGGATGCAGCACTGGCGACAATTTTTAATATCACACGCGATCTTCCACCGGATGAGCTCATTGACGCAACTTATGTGAAGCGTACCCGTCATCGACTGAAAGAACAGGGTTACAGTGCAGTATGGTAAAGCGAGCCGTCGTCATTACCCCTTTTTCATCGTGGGTCAGTGGGAGCTGATCCTGATGACAGGGGGAGCTGATGGCCCTCTGAGCATCTCACTTGCGATGCAGGCTCCCCTGACCGGATGCTGCACGCGCCCACAGTTCCTCATCGCTGAGCGTGGTTTCAATCAGTTCAACCGGTACACCGCAGTCATCAATAACCGCCACCCGGTAATCATCGATAGGTTCATAAGGCCCCAGAATAACTGTTTCTCCCGCAATCGCCTCAGCAAGGCTGTTGACCTTAAACGCCACATATGGAACGGTTTCCAGTAACGGATGCAGGGGTGAGTCATCGGTAAAACGATGCCACTGCACCCGAAACTTACCCGAATTATCGGTGGTGTACAGTCCGGCACTGGCACTGAACTTGCCTGCGGTATCACCGTCCTGAACCGGTATACCGAAATGATGGAATGCATACTCTACGTTTGCTTTCATAAAATGATTTTGTCCTTAGCTGATTCAGTACCAGGTAAATTACCCGAACAATACGAAACGCTTTAGCAAACACCATCCGTTTAAACGCGCTGTAACGCATCAGGTTCAAAATAATCTATTTATTCACAGCTTTTCACTACCGTGTTATTCAATACGGTTATAGCCTTACAGGAAGCCTCAGAGACATACATAATCATAAGGCTTCGCGTTTTAGCCAATAAAGCAAACTCAGTGCGTTATTTATTCTTCGTAAAGATACCCGCCAACCATTTTTAATAATTCACTACAGGCATTCCCTTTAGCGGATTAATTAAGTCAGGAGAATCAGCCCGGGCTATTACTCCAGATAAAGGTTACCGTCCCTGCAGGATAGTTCACTGACGTAAACCATGCCCGGATACGCACATCATGGATAAGCACATCATGGATAAGCACAAAGCGAATCGTAATAACTGGTGACGCTATTACCTGTCAGCGCCAGCGATGGTAAAAGAACGTTACGCCTGGTGAATAGCGCTAATAATGCTCACCCGATACTTAGTGCAGGTTAACAGCCATAACCTGCTTAATGAAGACTTATGCACCAGTGACAATATCTCTCAGTCTGATGATTGCCTGTTAACGCATTAATGCTTTGACAATCCCTCACTACCACAGATATCGAATAAACGGCAGTCTGTTATCACGTCGTTATTCTCGAATTTATAATCTTTACACATTTCGCTTTTGTAATAATCCAGCCCGAATAACCGTCACCCTCTCAATGCCGTCTGACACTCTGACAATGTCATTTCCATCACAAGGATATATGACTTCCCGCAATGATAAATTCCCGATTCAGTTACAGTTATCACAATTTACTCCCACGGTTAAAACTGTTCACTGATTTAGCATCTTTCAACATAGGTAATCATTATCGAGTAGTGACATCTTCTCTCAGACAGTATATCGACTGAACAGCATTATTTACCTCTTAACCTTAAGTAACCTTTGAAGTTAATCTTTAAGATAATAACCCACTAAGGTAATAATCTCTTCTTTAATATATTAATACCAATCCAACACACCACACCTGAAAGTAATACCAGAGCCAGCGGCACCAGACGGTGGCCACACGCGATAAAAGCGATGTACATTCACTCTGGAATTATCTCTTCAGCAAGCCTAATAAAAAACCGAGACATCACATGAGCTCAACCTGTTAATACCCTGCTCCAAAGAAGCTCTTACTCCTGCTATTGAGCCACAAATTATAAATACGAAGGGTGAACCCTGTGTGATGCCGTCAATACGCCCCGAGTCAAAACAGACGTCACTGATGGAGGTGAAGACGATAGCGTGCAGGAAGACGAACAGGAGGATAAGGTGAGTCTGCAGAGAGCCATGTAAGCATGAAAAAGGCACAAAAACAGAGACAGGAAAGAGTGAAAACATTAAAAACAACAATGATAATACCGTAGTAAAACTCTTAACCAACCCACATCAAACCGGTATATCACTTCACGATGACTACCAGATGTATTTTTTAGTGACGATAAAACCATTATCATGCTACTGTATAACCACGATAATCACCACAACAACCACTACTGTGTAGTTTAGTTTATGGGGTATTGATAATGGCTGTAAATTATGATGATGGCAGGAGAGGTCTCATAACGAGTCGGGACCTTAGAGTTTGCGTGTTTTATGCCGGATGGTTGAATGCCAGCAACAAAATTAACACCAGCAATGTTCCCAGGCAGGATGCAGAAAGCTGCCGACAGGCGTTAAACCAGCTAATTAATCGGGCCATCCCGGATAAAAACCAGCAGGCAAGACTGCTGTCTGAAATGGAGACAGCCCGTGATGAAAATGTGCTTCCACTGGATTGTTTTGACTGGCTTCGTCAGAATGAGCGGGCCACGTTCTGGCTATGGGCGTATCTCTGTAAGGCCGGGGATTATGAGTTTGGCATTGGCCCACCAGCAAATGCTGAATTCGGGAAAAACTGGTATCAGCGAATAAATCTGAGTTTATCTCCGGCAAGTCATCAGGAGAGAATGCATATTCTCATCGCCTTCTTTGACAACATTTACGTTTCCACACCTCCTGTGAATCACCTTAAGAAACAGGTGATGGAAAAACTGAAAGACCGGTGGAAAATCATATACAGCAAACCGCTACCGTTAAAATGGCTGCCGAATGAAGAAGATGCTGTATTATGGGCCTGGAACAACCTGCAAAAAGTTCAGCAGGAGAAAGCCGATAATATCGGTGGACTCTATATGAGTTTATCCACACCCGGATTAACGACCTGGCTCACGCCACTGAGTCATTCCGAGCGCAACTTGGCACTACGTGCCGCCCTGGATTTATGGGATGACGCACCGGACACAAAGCGTTTATTCCTGCTGAATCTGAATAAAGCCTGGAACCAGCATAAACTGCGTCAATCCCGTACCGATAAAAAAGCACTCAATACGTACCTGAAGAACGAAACCAAAATGCGTCTGGATTTTATGGCTGAACGCAGCGGGGTTCGTATCAGCGATATGCTGGAAACGTTGATTAATGACCATTACCGTAAAACCTATGGTGGTGAGTGAGAGCATCGCGCGGAAAAAAAGCAAATGGCGACGATAATGTAGACCGATAACTGCATTCAAAAAAATTTCAGACCTATATTACCTGTGTGAGAATGGCAGCAGAAATGCTGCCGTTTCGTTATTTCACTCACGGAGGTTAATGTGCCTGATAAGAAAAAACGGGGTTCTGATGCCCTGCCGCTCCCCTTGTTCCGTCTCCCCGGTGAACTGCCCTGCAAAATACCCGCGTGCATGTTTCCCCCGTTCCGGCGTTGCCATCGCCACATTCCCTGTTCCGGTATCAGGGCCGTTTTTATACACGGCCCACCTGTTTATTCAGGCGGCTTTATTGCCAGTAACAAGGGAGAAAAGAAATGCAGTGTCCGAATTGCGATTCGCAAAACATCCAGATGCGCCATATGGGTAAAAAAACAGGAGGGGTGACCGGGGCAATTGCCGGGGGGCTTGCCGGTCTTGAAGGGGCGACGGCCGGTGCGTTGATTGGTTCAGCGGTCCCGGTTGTCGGCACACTGGCGGGAGGACTAATCGGTTTTCTGTCGGGGGCCTGCGCTGGCGCAGTAGCGGGAGCGGTTGCCGGTGAAAAGCTGGACGGGACGGTATTTGATGAATATGGCTGCACGCAGTGTGAACATACCTTCAATGTGCCGTGAGGTTCAGTGGTATCATCCATAAGTGCCACCGGGCCCTGTAGCCCGGTGTTTTCTGAGCCAGAGCCGCCTCTGTTTTATCCCTCCGGCCAATCAAGGCGCTCATGGAGCAGATACTGCAACTCATCGCGACACACTTAACCCACTGATGCCCTGCTCACTGAGCGGGGCATTTTGTTTTATGACGCTTATCAGGAGATGACGATTCTCAACACTGACGATATCCCACTACCGTCCGGTCCATTTACCCACAGGCAGGCTGAGGTCATCGTGTCGGCGTAGACTGGCCCCCTGAATCTCCAGACAATCAATATCACTTAAATAAGTGATAGTCTTAATACTAGTTTTTAGACTAGTCATTGGAGAACAGATGATTGATGTCTTAGGGCCGGAGAAACGCAGACGGCGTACTACACAGGAAAAGATCGCTATCGTTCAGCAGAGCTTTGAACCGGGAATGACGGTCTCCCTTGTTGCCCGGCAACACGGTGTGGCAGCCAGCCAGTTATTTCTCTGGCGCAAGCAATACCAGGAGGGAAGTCTTACTGCTGTGGCTGCCGGAGAACAGGTCGTTCCTGCCTCTGAACTTGCTGCCGCCATGAAGCAGATTAAAGAACTCCAGCGCCTGATCGGCAAAAAAACGATGGAAAATGAACTCCTTAAAGAAGCCGTTGAATATGGGCGAGCAAAAAAGTGGATAGCGCACGCGCCCTTATTGCCCGGGGATGGGGAGTAAGCTTCGTCAGCCGTTGTCTCCGGGTGTCGCGTGCGCAGTTGCACGTCATTCTCAGACGAACCGATGACTGGAAGGACGGCCGCCGCAGCCGTCACACGGATGATACGGATGTGCTTCGCCGTATACACCATGTTATCGGAGAGCTGCCCACATATGGTTATCGTCGGGTATGGGGATAACGGTACGGGCACTATTGCGTAAAAATGTTGAACCTTATGAAGAACTGGGGCTTGCGGAAGATAAGTTTACTGACGATCAGTTAATCGATTTTATGCTTCAGTATCCGATCCTGATTAACCGCCCGATTGTGGTGACACCATTGGGAACACGTCTGTGCCGTCCTTCCAAAGTGGTACTGGATATTCTTCCGGATGCGCAAAAAGGCGCATTTGCTAAGGAAGACGGTGAGAAAGTTGTTGATGATGCAGGTAAACGACTGAAATAAAGATGAAGGGGGCAAATGCCCCCTTATTTGTTAATTCTCCAAACTCTTCCGCAAGTCTGTTCGAACCAGTTCATTATGATGATTACCATTGTTTTTTTGGATTTTACAATAGTATCATGGGGTTAATGGTATTTAAGTTTGCTTCGTCTGAAGCACCATATCACGATGGTAATGAATTTATACCTTTCATTATGCAACAGCAGATAATGAAACCGATGTATCAAGCTGATCGACCAATTCGCAGATTTGCGATTGTTCATAGCTCAGGACCGGTCGTTGCTTAACCACACTTACTACAAGTGGTTTAATCAGCATATTGGCCGTTGCTCGGTCTTGCTCTTTTGCGGCGAAGATAACCTCCAGGGTTTTTTGGTCAATTACTCTTGCCAGATTCGCGTTCAGGTTTTCAAGTTCGTGTTCTGTAAGCATGAAACTTGTTGCAAGCCATGTAACCTGTTCCTGGATGAGAGCCAGCACTTTTACTCGGTCGTCTTCAACCAGTGCACCCGCTATTTTTTTGGAAATAGCTGTGGCAATCATACCGCCTAACAAGCCACCAGCTGCGCGTCCTGCTAAAGCACCGAAAGGACCTAATGGACTAAGCATCATTCCGCCAGCAATAGAACCAATTGCACCCCCAGCCACACCAGATGAAGTAACTGCCAGATTTTTTATAAACTGTGCCCCAGAAATACGACCTCGCACCATTTTGATCATATCCGGACCAGTGGTCACGGCGACCAGTGCGAAAGAAGTAACCAGTGTGCCACGCATCATCTTGTTAAGTGTGTTGAGATTGTTAGCTCCGACTCCCTGTTGAAGCGCATTACGAACTGTCGGGCTGGCAGCGGCAAAATCAATATTTTTAAGTAACCCCTGAACGGCACTGATACGGTGTAATTGCTGTACCGTCACATAAACTGTCAGTGTGCGGGTAAATGTTTTACCTGCCTGTATTGCTGCCGTTTGCAACGCAGCCTTACGATCGCCGGTATTGAGGTAGAAAATAGAAGCTGTCAGACCGAAGCTGATACCTCCAGCTGCGAGGCTGATGATAGATCCTTCCGCAATGTCGTAAGTGATAGATTCGAACGTGCCAAACTTAGTAATGTTTTGTGCCTGGCTATAAGTCAGGTGTCCCTGACGTACAAGTTTTGTGGCTTCTGCAGGATCGGTAACGCCGGGGACTTTGCCATCGCGAATTTTGTTCTCCATCGTTTCAAGCGCTTTCGAATACTGGTCTTTCGGAACCTCTAACTGCATTGGGTTTCCGTTACTGTCATAATAGCGATAATTACCGTTTTGTCCGTCAAAACCAGCACCGACGCTACGTGCAGCGGTTGCACAGTATTTGGTCTGAATCTCTGAACCGTTAACCAGCCTGTCTGCACCATTTTTCGCATTATCATCACCGAGAATATGTGCATCTTTTAGTTGGATTTTGTCAGTAAGATGATTTCCCCGTTCGGCTGCAAAACCATGTCCTTGTCCTCCCAGTGCAAACATTTTTTCGTTAGTATTCCAGGCCTCCGGGAGTGTCATGAGAATCAGACCGTTTGTTGCTGCACTGGAAATAAATTCAGCCTGTGGTCGCTTGTGAATTTCAATGCAGAGTTTTTCCGTTTCCCGGCAAATATCAGAGCAATACCATTCCTGGCTCCCACCACCGCCTTGGTGTTTTGCGTTTTTAATCTCGCTCAAACCGCATGAAGTGCAGGTACAAAGCTCGTCGACATAGTGAAACGAGACAAATTTTCGACCATCCGAAAAAGAATAATAGTTCCCACCATCAAGATAACGGTTCAGGAGATCATCATTCGCAGCAGAGGGTAAATTCAGCCTATTACCAAAAAGGCTTCTTAGCTCATCTGATGAGTGTACTATTTTACTGTTTAACTGCTCATTAAATTCAGCCATCTTTCTTTCATACCAGGCATCATTTAAAAGCCAGTTTTCACCAGCCAGATCCTGCTCTCGAGTATCGCCCTGAAAAATATGCTGTGAGACCAACTTGAGATAGATAGTCTCTACGAATTCTGCTGAGAGGTTACTTCCTTCTTTTAGTTCCGTCAGCCAAAGTTTGTTATTGATCGCTTTTTGCTCATTTAACCCTGTATTGATGGCATTAGTTAACTTCTTGAGTTCCTGAATTTGGTTTGCCGCATAGAACTGTGTCAGTAAGGCTGCTATCCAGTATAGCAATCCTGTCCACCACATCAGTGAAGATGAGATATTATATTGCCAGGCTATAAACGGTGTAGCCGCAGAGCAGGCCATCAAAAAGTAAGACGCATAAAAACAGCAATAATACTCTTTAAGTTTGGCATTGATATCGGCTGGTATAAGCCCGTTTTGTAGAATAGCCTTGGTTTGTACAGGTACTGCAAGCAGGCCACTGGCAAATGCAGCGGTTAAAATAAACTTCATTGAATCAAATGAATAAGCTTCGTAGGCAATATGTTTACCATCAAGTCCCCACATAAAGCTAATCACCATTCCTGCTATGGCAAGAGGTACACCCAGCAGCCAACGTGAGTGAAGCGCATAGGTTACGCGCTCTACAATATAGCCCGCCAATAAAGGTGGGCCTGCAACAATCAATGCACTCAATCCTAATATCACACCTAGAATATTGAGAGATGCCTTAAACAACGCTTTTATAATAACAAAACCGATTATCAGTAAAATTAACGCACCAATTATCTGTAGCATTGTGGTTTTATCCTTGCTGTAATTTTTATTAGAGTGCTACGCCATCATAAATGTGTCAAGATCGTCCGCATTTTTGATTATCATCACCTCTTCAACACCGTGGGCCTGGGCAAGCGTGATGCTTGCTTCCAGCAACCGGCGATTGTTTTCCACGCTAAATGCAGCTGCGGTAAGCTCACCCAGCGCCGCGAACTCGTTCAAAATTCGGTTGAGTGCTTTCTGCTCAATCTCACTTAAGCGACATGTAAATTGCTCCATTTTTTTCGCCAGCACTTGGCGTGCTTTACTGTCCAGATTTTTAGCTACGGTAACCATAAACTTCCCTGAGATAGAACCAACCAATGCCCCCAAAACAGGCACAGGGATGATTGCCTGACCTGCGACAGACATTGCGCCAACGATGGCCGATTCCGCGCAGATGATAAGGCCAAGATCGGTAAATTCATCAGCATTAATCTCACCGCGCTGATAGGAGAGAGCAAGATTGCTTACACCTTTAGCGGCAGTGACCAGCGCGCTGGCGAACGGTGCTCCCAGAGAGGCATAATTGGTCAGGGTATAAATTGCTCCGGCGGATAAACCGCCAATAGCGGCACCTTTCAATGTATGTAAGCTGACATCCTGCCAGTCCTGTCTGTTGAAATCTCCACGAAATATATTTTTACCATCACGGTATTTGCTATATATACCTGTTACAAGAGCAAAGGTTCCACCGAAAGCGGCTCCCATTGCGGTTGCACGCATGCCTTCACTTAGGGAGGGTTGGTGATTGTCAATAATTTCTGCTTTTTTTGCCTCGTTCTGTTCCGCTAATTCCTGATCATGTTTATCAAGCGTTTCGTCAATTTTTCCCCACTGAACATCTTTGTAATCAGAAACTCCAGGACGCACGACATCATTAAAGGATCTTCCCGTTGTACTTTCAATTTCTGCAACTTTATCCCTGATAGCCTGTATTGTTTTTTCGCTCAAGCCCTCCACCGGCTTCCCATCAATAACATTCTGAATCGTTTGCCAGGAGTCTTTGGGGATATGGTAAAAGGATTCTCCCTGGGTAAAATTGGGATAGGTTTCCATGTGCTGAAGGACATGGTTCAGGTTATTATTAACTCCGTTGATAAACTTTGACTCCACGTCAACGCCATCTATCATATAATCCGCCGGAGCGGTTCGACCCACTCCGTCAAACGTGGCGCTAAGATCAGAGACATCCTGAACCCTTTCTTCTATTGCCTGGCGAGCATTGCGCACGCCAACTTCTACCTGCTCAGCAATTTCACCGTGTTTGGTGCTCATTGCGCCCAGGATGTTACCCGGTGACGCGATGAAATCACGCACCTTTTGCATTTGTTCGCCAGCCAACTCAAATGCACGCTCCTGCTGCGATAGTTTTAACAGTTCACTATCAATGCAGGTCTGATTAATGGCGTTAACCGCGCTGCCGATAAGCTGGTCGCCAACTGTATTATGGTTAATGCTCATTACTGGATTTTCTTGTTGATCAGTTTTGATAATGCATTGATATGGTTAATCAATGCCCCTAATTGATCTTTCTGATGGGTATTAAACTGGCAGGTGATGCTTCCAATTAGTAGAACATGTGTTTTTCAATAAACGTCCCGATGACTTTTTCGTGGATCTCTACTGAACGCGAGAAGCAGATTGTTTTACGAGCCAAGCGCTTAATGCGGGTGCGCAGCGTCAGGTTATTGCGCTTAATCCGTTGGGTGAATATTTTTCCGGTCAGATGCTTATCCTTCGGCACCTCCCGGCCATAGCTGCCCCAGTCGTCGCTGGTGATCATGCCGATGTTGAATGGCGTAAGCAGTGCCAGTAGTTCCCGGCAGGTTTCATCGGTACGGGGACCAAAAGTGTAGGCCAGTACACCCCCTGTTTTGGTGTTATACGCGTACCAGAGCCAGTGTTGCCGGGCTTTACTGCCAACGAAACTCCATTGCTCATCAAGTTCGCAGATAAGCGCCACATCAGCATGAGCAACGGGCGAAGACGTTATTCGCTTTGGCGTGAGTTTTTTAAAGTCCGTATGACGGTGTTAATGCCAATTTTCAGTGTTCTGGCGGTATCGCGAACCCCGGCGCCATTGAAGGCCATTTCAGTGATCAGCTCTTTAATGCCCGGCTTACGGGCCTCATAAGTGTAAGTGAGCTGAAAAACGCGGTGGCAGTCACGGCAGCGAAATCTGTCATGGCCTTTAGGGTTCTGACCATGGCGGTAGACCTGTGCAGACTGACAACGAGGACAATGAATGTTAACGCTGGCCATGAAAGAACCTCAAAAGCCCGCATTATACATCAGATTCAACTAATTAGAGGCATCACCTATCTGTGAGAGAAGGGATCTCAAATGCCAGAGTTATTGAATATGCTATTCATCTGGCATGGAGGCAAAAATTGAATCCACGCTGAATGTTTTTTTGGATATATATCATCCCCATGAAGGATTCAAAAAGGCAGCCGTGTAAGCTGCCTTTTTATTATCAATAAGAGGGTGGTGTTATGAAAAATAAATACGGTTATTCTTCTTTGCTAAAGCCGGTATCTGGATTACCTGAATGGGTTACTGAGCATTTATTGCAACAAATAAGACAGATAACTGAGTATGAACCGGTTATAGGTATTATGGGTAAAACGGGAGCAGGCAAAAGTAGCCTTTGCAATGCCCTGTTTGCTGGTGAGGTATCGCCTGTCAGCGATGTGGTAGCCTGTACCCGGGAACCTCTGCGCTTTCGCCTTCAGGTTGGCGAGCGCGTTATGACGTTGGTAGACCTGCCCGGCGTAGGGGAAAGTAGTGCACGCGATAGCGAGTATGCCGGGCTGTACCGTGATCAGCTTCCCCGGCTCGACCTGGTGCTGTGGCTGATCAAGGCCGATGATCGGGCGCTGGCGGTGGATGAGCATTTTTATCATCAGATAATTGGTGAGTCGTACCGGCATAAGGTGCTGTTTGTTATTAGTCAGTCGGACAAGACCGAACCCACTAGCGGTGGCGGTTACTTATCCACAGAGCAGAAGCAAAACATTAGCCATAAAATTTGCCTGCTGCATGAATTGTTCCAGCCTGTTTATCCTGTATACCCGTAGTGTCAGCGGTAACAGCGCTGACGGTTACAACGGGCAGGCCACGCTGAAAGTCGCCTTCTGATAGCACAGCCCCACTAAAACAGAGATAACCACTCTCATCCGGCCCCTGTTGCTTATGCAGCAGGGGCTTTTTGTTTTTAACGTTATGTAATCGACTTCACGCCAGCACACAGTCGCTGGCTTTTTATTTCGGAGAAACATCATGAACGCATTCAATAGCAATAGCGTTACGCCCTTTCAGGAACAATCGCCAGCGACAGGTATTACCGCCTCTGTTGTGCCCGATCGTCAGCGGCTCTCATTCTGGCCGACACACTTTGGTTCCATTCCGCAGTGGATAATCCTGAAGCCCCGCATTTTCGCCTGGATGGACCGCTTCTGTGATGAGTACAGCGGTGGTATCTGGTCCTTTTACACGCTCAGCAATGGCGGCGCGTTTATGGCTCCTGGTGCTGACAGTGACGATAAATGGCATCTGTTCAATGGCATGAACGGCAACGATGCGCAAATGAGTGCAGACGCTGCCGGTATCGCGGTCTGCCTGATTGAATACAGCCACCATGCCTGTCGCACCGCATGCGATGCAATGACCGCGCACTATTACCGCCTGCGGGACTATGCCCTGCAGCATCCAGAAGCCCACGCCATTCTGCGCATCATTGACTGACCGGAGGAACAACGAATGAAACAGCTTTCCTTTTTACCCGGCGAGATGACGCCACAGGATCGGCGTCTCATTCAGCGGGCGCTCAGGGTTCTGGACCGCCACCTGTATGAGCCCGGGGTGGTCTTCACCTCTACCCACGCCGTACGTGAATGGCTGCGACTGCATATGGCCGCGCTTGAGCGGGAAGAGTTCCGGGTGTTGTATCTGGACAACCAGAATCAGTTGATTGCCCATGAGACGCTCTTCACTGGCACGATTAACCGCACTGAAGTCCATCCCCGGGAGGTGGTCAAACGCGCCCTGTATTTCAATGCAGCGGCGGTGATACTGGCGCATAACCATCCTTCCGGTGAGACAACACCCAGCCAAGCCGACAAGGCTATCACTCAGCGACTAGTGCAAGCACTGATGCTGGTGGAAATCCGGGTACCGGACCATTTTATTGTCGGTGGCAGGCAAATATTCTCATTCGCCGAACATGGTCTTCTTTAACAGGAAGAAAATGATGAATAAAGACGCGACTCAAATCTGGGGTCTTAAATGAGAAATCACACCATGCTTCGGAGCCCGACTGGTGCAGGAAGGTAACCGTCTGCATTTTCTGGCGGACCGGGCAGGATTCAACGGTTTGTTCAGCGAGATGCAGGCCAGAGATCTGGAGGAAGCCTTTCCGCATTTTGTCGCGCATATGGAATTAATGCTGCTTTCCGGTGAGCTGAATCCCCGGTGCGTGCACTGCGTCACACTGTACCGTAACAAGCTGGCCTGTGAAGCCGATACGCTGGGTAGTTATGGGTATGTATATATCGCAATTTATCCCGCAAAACAGGTTAAAGACTGATTTTAGCCTTATCCCTGCATCGTAATCCTTCAAACCTTTTCTTCCTTTTATTAAGAGACTCAACTCATGCAAACCTCAACTGTACCGGCCACGGTGCTGGTTTCATCACGCCTGTCTCCCGTCCAGGTGTGGCAACAACTCTTAACGTATCTGCTGGAGCACCATTACGGCCTCACACTCAACGATACACCATTCCACGATGATTCAGCTATTCATGAGCACATCGAAGCGGGTATAACGCTTGCTGATGCGGTGAATTTCCTTGTGGAACGCTATGAACTGATACGCACTAACCGCAAAGGATTTACATGGCAGGAGCAGACACCGTTCCTGACCGCTACCGATATTCTCAGAGCAAAGCGAGCTACCGGATTAATGAATACGTAAATTCTTCGGGCCTCATTCCTGATTTTTACCTCTGTACTTTCCTCTCTTTTTATTACTCGCATAATGCGCCTGCCAATTCCGGCAGGCGTGTTTGCTTTTACGGACGATTAACGATGCAAACAGAACCCGACGTGTTAACAGATCACAACGAACTCATCCTTTCGACCAATATTGAACGTGTGGTCACTGGCCGCGATTCCGCACTGAAACAGATTGAACAACTTATTCAGCAGCTTGATGCCATTTCACGGTTAACTTCAGAAATTGGCGGTGGTACAGCGCAAGACTGGGCGATGAAAGCCGGGCACCGTTACGATAGCTGGATGACCGAAAAGGTAGATAAAGCGCTGCCTGCCGTCACCCGCAATATTGACCGTAGTATCTGGCGAGACTTGATGTTGAAGTCTGGCATGATGGCCTTGATGGATGCTCAGGCCCGTGACCAGTGGCATAAGAACCTGGAGGAGGGGGAGTTGCCTGCCATCAGCGAGGCGAATATCCTCAGTACTTTTGAGCAGCTACATCTGAACAAAATGGATGTATTTGAGCGTGGCATTATCAATGTCTTCAAAGGGCTGTCGTGGGATTACAAAACCAATAGTCCCTGCAGCTTTGGTAAAAAGATCATCGTCAACAATCTGGTGACGCGCAGCCGCTGGGGCTTTAGCTTAAACTGGGGCTGGCGGCGGGATCAATTAGCGGACCTGGAACGAATGTTATTTCTGCTGGATGGTAAACCGATACCCGACAACCGTGGCGATGTTACTACTCGCTTGATGGAGCATATTCGGGACAACCCTTCTAAGGATGTTTACGAAGATGATTTCTTCAGTATCCGTTATTTTCAGAAAGGAACCGCGCATCTGACGTTTAAACGTTTAGACCTGATAGAGAAGATGAATGACATTATTGCTAAACACTTCCCAGGGATGTTGGCAGCACGTTAGAATTTTGCTAAGTCAGCACACAGTGGTTCTCGACCCCGACTCCAGTCCCAAAATCAACGATTTAATGTGTTGGTATCGATGTTGGTACATTAACTAAATATTATTTTTAATTGTTTTCAAATCAAAGGATTAATTATCATGTGCGAGTCCGGCCTTCGCACCATACGATGCAATTAAGTCGCCTAAGGGCGGCTTTTTTTATTTCTGAAATCAGCTAGATACTCTAAATTCTGTTCGTTTCTTGTTCTCATAATATCTGATGGTATCTGTTGGCATATCGCATGATACAGGATACCGATCCGTATATCGGAAGTTCGATTTTAAGTGGTATACGGTTTTGAGCAATGTGAGCGGTTGAAAGAGGTAAAAGCCTGGAAGGTGGGGACGTCAGGGATGTGCCAAGAGGGGCGCTGTTAAGTCCGCACTGAACCGCCCCGGTTTTTTTGGAGAGTGTTTAGTCCGGAAGCTCAGGCTGCCAGATCATTATTTGTACTGGTAGCATAATAAGCTTTTTCGGCTTCTACCGGCGGTATGTGTCCTAGCCGTTCCAGTAACCTTCGATTGTTGAACCAGTCCACCCACGCCAGTGTCGCAAGCTCCACTTCCGTGTGGTTTTTCCAGCTTTTACGGTGGATCACTTCCGCTTTGTAAAGGCCATTGATACTCTCGGCCTGGGCATTATCGTAAGAGTCGCCTGTACTGCCTGTCGACGCCAACAGCTCCGCCTCCTGCAGCCGCTGGGTGTACGCCAGTGACACGTATTGGGAGCCCTTGTTCGAGTGATGGATTGTACCTGAGGGGCGACGTGCCCACAGAGCTTGTTCCAGAGCATCCAGCACGAACCTTGCTTCCATCGACGATGAGACCCGCCAGCCAACGATCGTGCCTGCGAACACATCGATGATGAACGCCACATAGGCGAAGCCATGCCAGGTGCTAACGTACGTAAAATCTGCACACCAAAGCTGATTGGGACGTTCTGCCACAAACTGGCGGTTTACCAGATCCGCTGCTGCCGCTGTTTTACGACCGATCGTGGTCTTGATGACTTTGCCACGGAGTACGCCCCGAAGACCTATTATTTTCATCAGGCGTTCAACAGTACACCGGGCGACGCTAAAGCCCTCGCGGAGCAACTGACGCCAGACTTTTCGTGCCCCATAGACACTGTAATTTTCTCCGTAAACGCGTTTTATCTCCTGGATGATTTGAGCATCGCACTTTTCTCGTTGGCTACATTTCTCAGGATGTAGCTGGCGTTGCTGATGCCAGTAATATGTCGACGGGGCAATATCCAGTTCGCGACATACCGGCCCGACCCCGTGTGTACCACTCAGACGCTGCATAAGTGGCATTATTTTTTCCAGTGGCGGGCGAGCTCCGCCTGAGCAAAATAAGCTGAGGCCTGGCGCAATATATCATTGCTGCGGCGTAGCTCCCGATTTTCACGCTCCAGTTCTTTTAAACGCTGGCGCTCATTGGTGCTCAGTCCACCATCATCAGTGCTGACGGGGCTGACACCACCACGGACATCATTTTTATGCTGACGCAACCAGGCTCGTAGGGTGTCGTAATGGCACCCGATTTTTGACGATATGGCACGAATGGCATCCGGCTCAGAGTCATACTCATCACGGTGCCATTCGTGC
>OLGB01002840.1_pt1 | contig 17455 bp, 14 predicted proteins | sample 1605691 | NCBI WGS metagenome assembly OLGB01 (sample SAMEA3888925, study PRJEB22519) | human gut metagenome | biome: human gut; feature: human-associated habitat; material: faeces | place: Denmark | collected 2010 | reverse complement strand
AAAATTTTTTCTGCTGCAATCGACAAATATATTTTTGACGTATTTTTTTTCTAATGGATGGGAAGATGATAAGAAATAGCTTATTGGCATTGGTGTGCATTTCTGTAGGTTTATTACAGGGGTGTACTAATGGTAAAAAACCGCAGAGCGCACTCATAAAAAAAGATGTCATTCAAAATGAACAGCCCGCGCAGGTTCCTGCTTTACAGCAGTGTATCCAGGATGCCGACGCTTTAGTTAAGCTCGATAAAAAGTTTCAGCAGGATTCAAACGAGCTGTATGGTTTAATCAATGACGCTAAGTTTTATGCTTCTGTTTCAGACCAAACCTCCGCCAGCGTAAAATCAACGATTACACCGCTTTTTGAATACAAGATAAACGATAAGTGTAATAGCATTTCGCAGAAATTAATTAAAGAGTTTGAAAGCCGGGCAAGAAAAGCTGAACTCAAGGATGGGCTGGCCAGATGATGGACGCTAAGGGGAAACTGAATATATGCAATCTACGAGGTCCTGCGATTGTATTTGCTCTTTTTACCCTTATTGTTGTGTTTCCTGCTCGTGCTGAGCGGGGAGACTTCCTTGATAATATATCGAAACTCGAAATAAACAATCCGCCGGCCTCAGGCGCCGCCAGCGGGGAGTCGGTCTCGTCTAAGCAAAATAACGATAGCCCTGATAAAAAAACGCCTCAGAAGCAGGACGTCGTCAGAAAAAAAAGTCATCAGAATAAAACAGAGAGTACGATTAACGCTCTGCGGAAACAGAATGCGGAGCTGAGCGCTGCCGCCAAAGCGGCGGAGAAAAAGCGCGCTGAAACGACGCGCGAACTGTCGGCGCAGATCGCCGAGCTGAAGGCTCAGAGTGAACAGCGTGTACGGAAAGAGAGCGGCGAAACTGCCGCCGTGAGCGCGCTGAGCAAAAAGAACGCCGAGCTGGCCGCCGCTGCCGAAGCGGCGCAGAAAAAACTGGATGAGACCACCCGCTCGCTGACGGCGCAGATTGCCGCATTGACGGCACAGCGTGCACAGAACGAAAGCGGGCAGACCACCGCGCTTGATGCGCTGAGCAAAAAGAACGCCGAGCTGGCCGCCGCTGTCGAAGCGGCGCAGAAAAAACTGGATGAGACCTCCCGCACGCTATCTGTGCAGATTGCCGCGCTGAAAACGCAGAAGGAGCAGAGTGAGAACCTGCAGAAATCGACGATCAATACGCTGACGGGAAAGAATCTGGAACTGCGCGCCGCTGCCGAATCTGCACAGAAAAAGCAGGATGAGACCACCCGCGCGCTGTCGGCGCAGATCGCCATGCTGAACAAGCAGCACGCGGAGAGGGAAGAGCAGCAGAAAACCGCGCTTGATGCGCTGACCAAAAAGAACGCCGAGCTGAACGCCGCCGCCGCAACCGCGCAGAAAGAAAATGATGTTTCAGTCGCTGCTTTAAACGATAAAAATAAAAAATTACAGTCTACGCTCGATAGCCTGGCCATCAAGCAAAGTGATTTAAGCCTTGCGGATAAAAGTCATAAAAATGCCTATGCGCTCGGCGTTTTCTACCTTACCCAGGCGCTATCCGATGTGAATAAAATGGCCGACAATAATGTCAAGCTGGCGCCTTCAGCGTTGGTTTCCGGGTTTAACGACGCTTATAATAAAAAACTTAAAATTAAAGAAAATGAAATAGAAAGTATCGTTAACATGCTTAACGAACAACTATCGTCTAAGTACGTCGATATTGAAAAAAGAATCATGGCTAAAATCAAAAACAAGAAATATGAGATTTTGCCTAATGGTGTCTATTTTGTGGTTGATAAAAAAGGAAAGGAGTCGTACAAGTCGAATGAGACTTTGTCTATGAATATCCTTGAGAAGAAGCTTGATGGTACGCCGATACTCAATACGATGAATTCAAAGATGGTTTACGATAAGCAAATCGATCCGCTAATGGCCAAAGTATTATCATCCGGATTAAAAGGCGGAACGGTCACGCTATATGGACAGGCCGGCTCGCTGTATAGCACCACGCCAGCGGACCTGAACCCGGATACCTTAATCTCCATTACCTTCGAACTCATTCCCTGAGCGATCGATAGCGGCTCCCCGCCGACTTGCGTATCCGCAAAGCCATCGCCCGCATACCAGGGGGGTAGTCAGATGTCCGGGACGGACATCATGGCTGCAACTATCGCCTGGCGGGCAGAATATTGCCCATCCCGCTTTCAAGCGATCGCTTCCGGCTGCAGTCAATCCAGCTGCATGAGGTTTGACTCAAAGACGGTGACGCCCGAGGCCTCCCCGGCGTAATGCGCCGCTTCGTCATACGGGGCGAGGTGTGAAAAGCAGGTGTGGTGAGAGAGGGCGGTACAATAATTACCAATTAATAAACCCACCGGCGGCACCTTTAGGATATCATCCTGTGTATGTCGTCTCCGCAAAATCACCGTTTTCAGGTAGCCTATGAGTGAGCATCTATCTCGTACCGCCGTTATTGTGGATGACCATCCCCTGGCGCGTATGGCCATACGTGGCGTGCTGGCAAAGCAGCACATTACCATTATCAAAGAGTATGAAGACGGGGCTACCGCCTTAAAGGCATTGACCAAAATGGCGGTGGATATTGTCGTTGTGGATGTTGACATTCCCGATATAAATGGCGTTGAGCTGGTGGAGAAACTCAGAGCGCAGCGCTTTAGCGGCACGTTGATCGTGGTGTCGGCAAAGAACGATCGCTATTACAGTAAACGCTGCGCGCAAGCCGGCGCGAATGCGTTTATTAGTAAAAAACAGGATATGGACAATATTCTCGCCGCGGTTAACGCGGCGCAAAACGGCTATAGCTATTTTCCCTTTTTCCTCGAAGAACCGTCGGCGGCGCTAACGGATAGCCAGCGTCTGGAGTCCCTTTCCGCGCAGGAGATGAAGGTCATGAGCTATATGCTCAGCGGCCTGGACAACTCGCAGATCGGCGAGGCGATGTTTATTAGCAGTAAAACGGTGAGCACATACAAGACGCGATTAATGGAAAAGTTAGGCTGTAAATCACTGATCGAACTACTCTCTTTTGCCCATCAGAATAAGCTGACCTGAAGATGGTACTACGGTTTGCGATCCTCCTTGTCCTCTGGGCCGTCAGCGCGCGCGCCGTATATGCCCAGAATGAGCCGCCCGTTGAGCTGGAACTAGCGGGGTATAGTTATATTACGCCGGTACCGGTTTATTTGAGTGAGGATGACAAGCGCTGGCTGCTGCAGAAGAGAGCGCTACGCGTTGGGGTTTATCAACCGGGACAGCCTCCGCTGGTGCAAACCACCCTCAGCGGACGCTACCGGGGAATGAATGCGGACTATCTGACGTTGATTCATTCCTCGCTGAATATTCGTATTATCGTGCTGGGCTACGTAAATCGCGCCGATGCGATTCGCGCGCTACGGGCAGGCGAGATAGATACGGTGTTAACCGGTCTTGAAACGCTTCCCTTCGCTGAAGAGGGGATCCAGCTCTCCGGGTCACTGGTGCATTCATGGCCGGAACTGGTGACCTCTTTGGGCAACGTGATGGGCCCTTTGCAAAGCCCGCAAAGTACACGCGTTGCGGTTGTTGATGGCTATCCTGATGCCGATTTTATTCATCAGTCGTTCCCTAACGCCGAAATAGCCAGTTACGCCAGCTATCAGGAGGCGCTGAACTCCGTTGCTAACGGACAAAATAGATGGTTTATGGGTGATTCGCTGACCACCAGCACCTGGCTTTCCCAGGAGTTCAGTCTGGCGTTGAGTACGGTTAAATATTGGCCTTCGCCGCAGAAAACGAGCCACTTTTTATTCTCAGAGAAGCAAAAGCGTTTGCTGAACATCGTCAACAGAACTATCAGCGCAATAGATGAAAATCAGCACGGGCAAATTGCTCAGTCGATGATCGATAAAGGCAATCTCTCGTTTCTGCTCGAACCGCTCAATCTCACACCTCGTGAAAAACAGTGGCTAAAAAAGAACAAAACGCTGCGAGTCATTATTAATCCGTGGTTTGCGCCTTACACCATGGCCGACAATAATCAGGAAGTACGCGGGATAGTCGGGGATATACTGAATCTGATTAGTCTGCAAACCGGTATGCAGTACGAAACGGTTGTCGTCAACTCGCATGAAGATATGCTTTCGGAGATGAAAAAGGGCAACTGGCATATTGTCCAGGCGGCGACCTATGACCTGAGTCGCCAAAGCAATCTCTCCTTCACTCATCCTTTTATTACCACCCAGTTTGTTACCGTTGTCAGAAAAGAGGACGCTCAGGCGATAGCGCTAAAGGCGGGTGCGAACGTGGCCATCAGCGCCGATCATACGTTACTGATGCAAATGAAAGCCCGCCATCCGGATATCCATTGGCAAGAAGTGGAAAACTCCAGCGTGGCATTGAATCTTGTGGCAACGGGAAAGGTGGACGCGGCGATTTCTAATCAGCTAACCGCACGTTATCTCAGCGAGCATTATTATCCCGATCGGCTGACGTGGCTGCCGCTACCCGAGGCGCAGCCGGCGGCAATCAGCTTTAGCGTTCCCCGTTCGGAACCGGAATTACGGCAGATTCTTGATAAAGCGCTTGATGATATTCCACAGAAAGAAATTTTACAGATAGTCAGCAAATGGATACGTCTGCCGGACGTCAGAATAGACACCTGGGAGCTGTATAACCGGCCATTCTATCTGGTCGCGGCTCTCGCTTCACTGCTGGTGCTAAGTACCTTACTTTGGGTGGTCTATCTGGCGCGGGAAGTGCGGAGAAGAAAAGAGTCGCAGCGTTTGCTGGAAATGGAAAAGAATAAAGCGCAGAAAGCGAATCAAGAGAAACGGGAATTCCTCTCCCATATGAGCCATGAGATCCGCACCCCGGTCAGCGCCATTGTGGGATTTCTGGAGCTCCTGCAGCTTCCAACGACAAGCCTCAGCCCAGAGGATAAAACGTCGGTTGAACACGCTGCGATGGCTTCACGCTCGCTGTTGAAACTGATTGGCGAGATCCTCGATCTGGAAAAGATAGAGTCTGGTTTGCAGGATATAGTGCCGAAGTGGGTGCATGCTGATGCGCTGATAAGAGAAAAAATATTACTTTTTACCGCGCTTGCGGCGCAGAAAGGGATAGCGCTGCGCTACGACTCGCAGCTGGATCCAAAAGAAGCGATGCAGCTTGATCCGCAAATGTTGGGACAGGTTCTGACGAACCTTATCGGGAATGCGGTGAAATTTACTCATCATGGCCGCGTTCAGGTATCGGCCAGCAAGCGCGATCGCACGCTGACGATCTCCGTAAACGACACGGGGCCCGGCATCAGCGGTGAAGAACAACAGTCGCTATTTATGCCCTTTAGCCAGGGGAAAGCGGGGGAGCTTCATCGCGGCTCAGGACTGGGACTGGCTATCGCAAGGGCATTGATGAAGCAGATGGGCGGCTCGATAGTTCTGCAAAGTGAACGCAATCGGGGGACCAGCGTGACGCTGAGCCTTCCGGTGCAAACATCATATGATGCCATCCCTGAAGTCGTTGAAACCGGGCCCATGACTACCGTTATCGGCACAGCGCTGCGGGTATTAATTGCCGACGATCACCCCTCCAGCCGTCTGCTGCTAAAACGTCAGCTGGCCTCGCTTGGCGTTGCCGCGGATGAAGCGGAAAACGGTGAAGAGGCATTACGCTATCTTCAGCAGGACCGTTACGATTTATTGATTACTGACCTAAACATGCCCCTGATGGACGGTATTGCGTTGACCCGGGAGGTGAGAAGATTTGATAGCAATCTTCCCATTTGGGGGGTGACCGCGACCGCGCAGCAGCATGAGCGCGAGCGCTGTGTTGCGGCCGGAATGACCGATTGTCTTTTCAAGCCGATTACCCTCGCGCAGATCTCTCGGCTGCTGGCCGGAGTGAACCAGATTCAGGCGGCGGTATTCGATGAGAAGCGGCTGGCGGTGCTGGCGCATGGTAATCGGGCGCTTATGCTTGCGGCGCTGCATGATGCACAGCGGGAAAATCGTCTCGATTTAGCAGCAGCCCGAGCGGCCGCACGCGATGAGAACTATCCGGCAGTGGGGCAACATATTCATCGCCTCAACGGCACTGCCCAGCTGCTGGGGGGCAATGAATTAATCAATATCGTCCAGCCTCTCGAAGCGCGGCTGCCAGGCGCTATTTCAGCGGCGGAACTGTTCGATATTTTAGACCGCATCGAAAGCGCGCTCAATGAGCTGGATCGGGCCATCGATAACTTCCAGCCATAGCCACTTTTCCTACAGTTGTAGGCGCTTCCTGACAAAATATTAAGCCACCGCTGATGTTGCTCTGTTGTTAACCAAGTAAAATTAGCCCTGTTCGGATGCAATATATTTCGTTAACGGTTAACGGAATATTGTCTAAGAAAAATCTAAATAGATGATTATAACAAGTTCTGGCTATCAAAATCCACAGGTTATTAAGTTGTGCCTATGGTTGGTAGTAGCTTTAAATTCCGTATTTTGATTTCATGTTGGTGTTTTGATTTGATTTTTAAGCGTTGAGGTGGATTAATGATCTATGAATTATGAAAAGGTAGTAGAAACGATCGTTTTTAACGACTTAGACGAAATCCATTACTTTTGTGCTGTTATAAAAATTTAATTTCTGTAAATTTTACACCGAAACACGAGAGGATTTCTGACGCTAAATAACAAAGAGGATTATGCCGAAAAGGTAAGTTTATGAATTTGTCAGATTCCGTTTTTTCTGATGATTACTTCTTTATCGTCGGCATCAGTGCGTTGTTAACGCCGGGGTTGATTGATGAAAATTACTCTATTATAGATATTGAGACGACAAGCCTGTCAGAGGTAAGAAAACATATCTTTCCCGGCAGGAAAGTTATTGTTTTTATCACCAACGATCTTGATTACTATGCATTAAAGCATATGGCAGATTTTGTTTTTATTGACAAGAAGTGTCGGTTGAATGAGATTCTATCAGGTTTACTGGTCAAGAACTCTCAATATAATTATAGAGTGAAATACTCGCTATCTCGTCGAGAGAAAGAAGTACTTTCTTGTATGCAAAAAGGACTTGATGTCAAAGAGATTAGCCGGCAGTTAGGGATGACGATGAAGACCTTTTATACACATCGGCGCAGCCTGATTTTTAAACTACAGCAAGGTAATCGTATTTCGCTGTATCAAAATATCGTGCGCAGCGAACTCTACAAGCAGAGTGTTTATGAATATGGCTAAATAGCCTGCTTCTTTCAGCATTTTTATGGAGGTAAAAGTCACAAGGATTTTTTATTACTTATTTATTTTTTTACAACTGGATTAACTACCTGGAATTTAAATATGAAAAAGATCGCACTGATTTCTGCTGTTATGTCTCTGGCCGTATTTCAGACGGCAAATGCCGCTGATGGGGTAATTAACTTTACCGGCAATATCACCGGTACCGCGTGCGTGGTTGATACCACGGCTATCTCTCAACCTGTTGATCTCGGCACCATCTCGACCGCGGCTTTCGCCGGAGGGAATGGCGCGACGGCGGCGGCGAAGCGTTTTAACATTGTGCTGAAATCCTGCCCGGACAGTATTTCCAGCGCCAGCGTCCGCTTTGATGGTACAACGAACGCGGCTAACCCCTCCATTCTGGCCCTGAACAATGGACAAACCGCAGCCAACGTCGGCGTCGCGCTCTATGAGCAGGACAGCGCAACGCTGATTCCGGTTGGTTCCGCCTCGACCAGCGTGAATCTGCAGGAAGATGTCAACAACACCCTGACTTACTTTGCTAAATATATGGCAACGGGCGCCGTTGGAGCAGGCACGGCAAACGCTTCGACATCGTTTACCGTGACTTACCAGTAAAAGCAGGGCCCTCTGTGGCCCTGATTTATTCTCTCAGGATCTTTTCATGTTTCAGAAAGTATTAAAAAAAATCGCCGTGAGTTTATTTCTCATTTCTACAGCAGCCATCAGTGGCGTGGAAATAGGCGGTACCCGGCTTATTTATAATGGTAGCAGTAGTCAGGCGGCCATCAGCGTGAGTAACCCGGATAATACGCCGTATTTAATTCAGTCATGGGTCAGTAACAGTGAAAATAGTGACGATGGTGACAGCGCTTTTATTACCACACCGCCTTTATTTAAACTCAACCCGCATGCGCAGAACTCCGTTCGCGTGATGTTAACCGGTAGTGCGCCGCCTCAGGATCGGGAAAGCGTGTATTGGCTGAATATTAAGTCAATACCCTCGTCGTCGGCGGATGCGAAAAACGAGTTGCTGATTGCGGTAAAAAGCAAGATGAAGGTTTTTTATCGCCCGACGGGATTAAAAGGCGACGCTTCGCTGGCGTATCAGCAACTCACTTTTTCAGCCGCCGGTGGGAAGCTGACCGTGCATAATCCGTCGCCTTATAGTGTGTCGCTTTACGATGTCAACGTTAATGGCAAAAAATTAGCAAAACCTCCAATGGTTTTACCATTTCAAACGCTATCGCTCTCTCAGTCTGCGGTAACGAGTAGCAAAGTATCGTGGCGTGCGATCAATGATTTCGGGGGTATCACGGCTGAACATAAATTCAACATTTAGGCTAACTATTCATGCTCCAGGTCAATACGCTGTCAGGTTGTGCGAAATTAACTCAGTTATCTTTGCTTTTTTATTTGTGTTTACGCATTCCGGCCGGGCTGGCTGACGATTATTTTGTACCAGATTTTATTGAGACTCGTGGACATATTCCTCGGGACATAGATATCTCCCGATTTAGCAAAGCCGACGGCCAGGTTCCCGGTGTTTATCATGTCGATATTTATCTCAACGGGAACTACGTCGACTCACGAGACATTACATTTATCGGTAATGAAAATGATTTATCGCCAGTTTTGACGAGAGCCGATCTTACCCAATGGGGCGTAAAGCTGAATGCGCAGCCCGGTTGGATGGCATTGGAAGACACGGCGACAGTTGAAAATATCAGCACGCTCCTGCCCGGCAGTCAGCTTAATTTTCAGTTTAATGGCATGCGGCTTGAACTCTCGATCCCGCAGGAGTATATCCGGCGGGATCCTCAGGGCTCGGTATCGCCGGAGCAGTGGGATGACGGGTTGAATATGCTGTTTGTGAATTACAACTTTTCTGCGGCGAATAACCGTGGCAACGGTGAGTCGCGCAACGACAGCTATTTAAACCTGCGTAGCGGTATTAATGTCGGTCCCTGGCGGCTGCGTAATTATTCAACGTATAACAACAGCAACGGGATGACCCGCTGGAACACCATTGGTACTTCGCTTGAGCGGGATATCAAGGCGTTGAGAAGCCAGTTTAGCGTGGGCGATGGTTATACCCAGTCCGGGGTCTTCGACAGCGTGAATTTTCGCGGCGCGCAGCTCTATTCAGATGACTCAATGCTGCCGGAAAGCGTGCGCGGATTTGCCCCCGTAGTACGTGGTATCGCGCAAAGCAACGCTCAGGTCACTATACGTCAGGGCGGGAATATTATCTGGCAGTCGTATGTTCCACCTGGGCCTTTCGTGATTGACGATCTTTACCCCACCGCCGCCAGCGGCGATCTCGACATCGCGGTACGTGAAGCGGACGGTTCCGTGCATCAGTTTATCCAGCCGTTTTCCGCGGTGCCGGTGATGCAGCGCGAAGGGCAGTTCAAATATGCGCTAGCTGTGGGGAAGTATCGTGCGGCAAGCCTCGGGGACAAGGAGCCGACGTTCCTGCAAAGCACCCTGAGCTATGGCTTGCCGAGGGATACGACGATATACGGCGGAACGTTGGCTTCTCAAGATTACTGGGCCGGCGCATTAGGGATGGGGAAGGGGTTTGGCGATTTTGGCTCGCTCTCTTTTGACTCCACGTTTGCTCGTTCACAGTTGCCTGAGAAAACGCAAGAAGGGGTGTCGCTGCGAGCGCAGTATGCCAAAGATTTCGCGACGACAGGTACGTCTTTGAGTTTGACCGGCTATCGCTACTCCTCATCGGGCTTTCGTGATTTTCAGGAAGCAAACGGCGATGTGAATCCGTTTCGCATCTCAAGTGATGCGGCCCGGCTTGATGACAGCTGGCGCTATCAGCGTAATAAACGCAGTAAGGCCCAGATAACGCTGAATCAGGGGCTTAGTGAATGGGGTAACATGAACCTTTCCGCCTGGCAGCAGTATTACTGGGGGGGCGATAGCGAGCGTAGCGTTAACGTGGGATACAACACCAGCGTAAACAATATTAATTACGGCCTGAACTACAGCTATTCGAAGGGACCATGGCGCAATGACAACGATCGTATCCTCGCGTTTACGATGCAGATCCCGCTTTCGCGTTTCCTGCCGGACAGCTGGATGACCGTTTCCGCTAACAGCAACAAGAGAGGCGATAGCGTTTCGCAGATGGGGTTATCCGGTTCAGCACTGGAAGATAAAAATCTGAGCTGGAACGTGCAGCAGGGCTATAACAGCAAAGATTCTGATGCGATGGGAAGCGCTTCTGCCACCTATAAAGGTCGTCACGGGGAATATCAGCTGGGCTACAGCTATTCCCGCGATAACCGGCAGGTTTCTGCTGGCGCGATGGGCGGGCTGGTGGTACATCCCTACGGCCTCGCCGCGACTCAGCCTCTCGGTGAAACGTTGGCGCTGGTAAAAGCCGATAACGCGGGCGGAGTGAAAGTGGCAAATAATAGTGGTATTTACACCGACAGCAAAGGTTTTGCCGTGGTGCCGTACGTTACGCCGTATCGGCAGAACAGCCTGTCGCTGGATACCGCGACGTTAAATCACAATACCGATGTGCTCGATGACACGCGTACGGTAGTGCCCACGAAAGGCGCTTTGGCGCTGGCGGATTATCCCACCGTCACGGGTTACAAAGTCATGCTGCAACTGAGCGGAAAAGCGATCCCGTTCGGGTCAACTGCCCAAATCAAAAACCGCGATAACGTCACCGAGGGCATTGTTGACGATCGCCAGCGGGTCTGGCTAAACGGCGCGCCGGATAACGGTACCGTGGAGGTTAGCTGGGCGGGTGAAAGCTGTCGCGCGACCTATCAGATAGCCCGACTCTCTGACACCGTGCACCACGTCACCGCACAATGCTATTGAGCCGGAGAGAAATTAGAATGAAACCTGTTTTAGCCACCCTGATTTTTGCTGCGCTGGGGCTGTTTTCCCGTACGGCCTGTGCCTGGGATTGCACCACGACGACGCCTTCAACGACCGTCTCGCCGCAGAATATTACGCTATCGCGCGATCTTCCCGTTGGCGCGGTTATCGGCACGCAGCTCGTGACGCCGACGATCAATGCGTTCAGCTGTTACAACTCCGCTGATGGTGTGATCTCCAATCAGACCTTAGGCGTGATGGCGAACGGCACATTTGATTCGATGGTGAACGGCCGGCGCGTGTATAAAACCAACGTTGCCGGTATTGGCTATGCCATTTCGGGTTCAACGACGAAATGCGCCGGCGGCAGCGCGGCGGTGACCGGGAGCAATACTATTCAGGGCGACGTAAATACCGCTAAGCTCTGCGGGAACAGCAGCGGAATGATCAGCCCGACGTTGAACGGCACCGTGACGGTGACGTTTTATAAAACCGCAACGGAAACCGGATCAGGAACGATAACGGCGCAGACGGTCGCTGCGCTGGTGTTGCTGAATAACTCAGTGCTGTGGCAATACCCCGAGGCTGAAGTCAGTATCAACGCATTCACGGTGACCACTCCGGCCTGTAAGCTGATGACGACATCAGTGCCCGTGGATATGAGAGAGGTGGATAAAAGCGCATTCAGGGGCAAAGGCTCCACGCCCGGGGATGCCTACACCCAGTCGTTCAACCTGCCGTTGACCTGCAACGCCGGCACGCAGGTTAGCGTTAAGATGGAGGGGAGTATTTTTGATGCCAGCAGAGGGGTCATCAATACGACCGGCGGCAATAACGCAGCCACGGGCGTGGGGATTCAGCTGCTTTATAACAATCTACCAATGACCTTGGGTTCCGATGTCGCCGTTGGAGCTTCCTCTGCAGGCGGTGGGTTCAATGTGCCACTCAAGGCGCGCTATTACCAGACCGGGGATAAGATAACTACCGGTACCGCTAACGGGGTGCTGTCCTTTACCATGACGTATCAATAGCGATAGTGCCGCTTCAGACATCGTTGCGCCCTGTATAGGGGCGTGATTTCATCTTTGGCGTCGTGGCATAAATTCTTTCACCGGTTAATGCTTTTCCTGCCTGGCGTGGGTGAGAGGACGGCTTTCTGTTCCTGTTTATCGTTGTTATCCGCTGCTGAACTCCCTGGTGTTGGCTGCAAAATGCAGACCGGATGTCGTCGCGGGCGTCATCAGCGGCCAGGCTGTGATAAATTTCATTAAGGAATATTATTCCGGGAAGACGGCGAAGCAGATATGACATTATTGGTGACTCCATGACATCGATAGATCTACACTGGATCGCTTCCCGGTGAGCCACTGCTAGCAGCGCTGAAATGGTAGTGTAAAGGGAGGCGAAAAGTATACTTAAATCTTCTGACTTAAATGCCTATGTTTCTCTTGGTTAATATCAATACCTTTTCCGGGTTAACCATCGTTACCCATCATTGAAAATATATTATTTGTGAATTTTATATTAACCTTGTCAGTCATTAATTATAACCATATTAATGCCCTGAGCTGGGCGGCTTACAGCCTGTAAACCATAAAAAAATAATTTTTTTTCACACTTCGCTATTCGCGATTTTTTCAGTGTCAGGAGTGATCTTTATTTCCGCTGCACATTGATTTGCATCAATCAACTCTGTCTATTCAGATATGAATTTAATTCATATTCCTCTGCCAGGTATACACTCAGCCTTTATTGTAAGCAAAAGGTTGTTATTACATACCGGCTTTGTTTGTCTGATGCGTTTTATTTTTACATTTGCCTTAAGATGTCTGAGGAAAGTCTTATAATGGACTTTGGGGCCGGCAGGTTGATATTTTTTGGCGCTTTGCTCTACTATATCCTGGTCATCACACGCCGTTATCTTTAACACATTATCCCTCACGGGAAGGGACCGCTATGGCTGATATGTTCCAGAATGAGGTGCCCAAGGCACGCATTAATTTAAAGCTGGCTCTGCACACAGGAGGCGCGCAGAAGAAAGTCGAGCTGCCGCTGAAACTCCTCACCATCGGTGATTTCAGTAATGGCAAAGAAGACCGGCCATTATCGGAAAGAGCAAAAATCAACGTCAATAAAAATAACTTCAACAGCGTACTTTCGGAATTCAGCCCGGAAATCAGCCTCACGGTACAGAACACGCTGGCCGGCGATAGCGCCGAAGAAAATATTCAGCTCCGCTTCGCCGATATGAAAGATTTCGAACCGGAGCAGGTGGCCCGCCAGATCCCCCAGCTCCGCGCCATGCTGGCGATGCGGAATTTATTACGCGACCTCAAATCCAACCTCCTTGATAACGCCACTTTCAGAAAAGAGCTTGAGAAAATCCTGAAAGACCCGGCGCTGACGCAGGAATTACGCGACGAAATGAGCGCGCTGGCCCCGAAATAAACGGCGTGCGTTATTTAATGGATTAACCGGGAATATGCTGATGTCTGTAAATACTGAAACCGCCCCCGCGCAGGGGCAGACCGCTGTACTGGAAAAAGAGAGCGTTTACGCTTCCCTGTTTGACAAAATCAACCTGACCCCGGCGTCCCGCCTGGGCGATATTAACGACTTTCTGGATGATGCCGCGCTGTCCGACGCCCCGGCGGGCGAACGACTGACGGCGGCGATGCAGGTGTTTATGGACTGCATCCGTCAGTCCGGAAAGACCGTGGAGAAGCTCGACAAGACCCTGATTGACCACCATATCGCTGAACTGGATTATCAAATCAGCCGCCAGCTGGACGCGGTGATGCACCATCCTGAGTTCCAGAAGGTGGAATCCCTGTGGCGCGGGCTGAAGCAGCTGGTGGACAGCACCGACTACCGCCAGAACGTCAAAACCGAAATTCTGGATGTCTCCAAAGACGATCTGCGCCAGGACTTCGAAGACGCGCCGGAGCTGATTCAGAGCGGTCTCTACTGGCACACCTACACCGCCGAGTACGACACCCCGGGCGGCGAGCCGATTGGCTCGGTGATCTCCGCGTATGAGTTCGACGCCAGCCCGCAGGACGTGGCGCTGCTGCGCAACATCTCCGGCGTCTCCGCCGCGGCGCATATGCCGTTTATCGGCGCCGTCGGCCCGGCCTTCTTTCTGAAAGAGTCCATGGAAGAGGTTGCCGCCATCAAGGATATCGGCAACTACTTCGACCGCGCCGAGTACATCAAATGGAAATCCTTTCGCGACACCGACGACGCGCGCTATATCGGCCTGGTGATGCCGCGCGTGCTGGGCCGCCTGCCGTATGGCCCGGACACCGTGCCGGTGCGCAGCTTCAACTACGTCGAGCAGGTGAAAGGCCCGGACCATGAGAAATACCTGTGGACCAGCGCCTCGTTCTCTTTCGCGTCCAACATGGTGAAAAGCTTTATTAATAACGGCTGGTGCGTGCAGATCCGTGGCCCGCAGGCGGGCGGTGCGGTGAAAGATCTGCCGATCCACCTCTACGATCTGGGCACCGGCAACCAGGTGAAGATCCCGTCGGAGGTGATGATCCCGGAAACCCGCGAGTTTGAGTTCGCCAGCCTCGGCTTTATCCCGCTGTCGTACTACAAAAACCGCGACTACGCCTGCTTCTTCTCGGCCAACTCCGCCCAGAAGCCGGCGCTGTACGACACCGCCGACGCCACCGCCAACAGCCGCATCAACGCGCGCCTGCCGTATATCTTCCTGCTGTCGCGCATCGCCCACTATCTGAAGCTGATTCAGCGCGAGAACATCGGTTCCACCAAGGACCGCCGCCTGCTGGAGCTGGAACTCAACACCTGGGTGCGCAGTCTGGTGACCGAAATGACCGATCCGGGCGACGAGCTGCAGGCCTCACACCCACTGCGCGACGCAAAAGTGGTGGTGGAAGACATCGAAGACAATCCGGGCTTCTTCCGCGTGAAGCTGTACGCTATCCCGCACTTCCAGGTGGAAGGCATGGACGTCAACCTGTCACTGGTTTCCCAGATGCCGAAAGCCAAATCGTAAGGCGAGGGGAAATCAGGGATGAAAATTTACCGCCCACTTTGGGAGGATGGGGCCGCTCTGGCCCCGCAACAATTCCAGCAGCAGGCCCGCTGGAGTGAATACGTTGCCGACATGGTCGCCCGGATGGGGTTTTCTCATCCCTGGGGCGTGGTTGCGGCAGAATTTGATGATGCTGCACTGGCGCTCGCGCGCCTGAATGCCATCCGTCTGGTCGTACGTTTCCAGGATGGCACGATGGTTGATACGGATCTGGCGGATAATATTCCGCCGGTCTGTGATTTGTATGCCGCAAACGGCTCTGAGGCTGTTGAGGTGGTTGCCGCATTGCCGCTGCTGAGCGCCAGTGGTGGCAACCTTGATAACGGACAAGACAGCGAGCGCCCGCGTCGCTGGAAAGCTGAGCGTGTGGTGGTGCAGGAACTGGCCGGCCATGAAAGCGGGGAACTCGCGATCTTGCGTCATGCGCTGACCCTGCGTCTGTCCAGCCAGGAAAACACGGCATACCTGACCTGTCCGGTCGCTCGTCTGGTGCGTAATGCGCAGGGGCAGTGGAGCCGGGACCCGTCCTTTATCCCGCCAATGCTGTCTGTTGCTGCCAGTCCGTGGCTTGCCACCGAACTGGGTGACCTGCTGGTCCGTCTGCAGGCCCGCCGCCGTCGCCTGATGGCCATGCGTCGTGAGAGCAATGAGCGGATGGCAGACTTTGCGGTCGCGGATGTCTCCCTGTTCTGGCTGCTTAATGCCCTGAACAGCGCCGAGCCGGTGCTGACGGAACTGCTGCAGACACCGGATCGTCATCCGGAACTGTTGTACCGCGAATTGTCCCGTCTGGCCGGCAGCCTGCTCACCTTCTCTCTGGAACACGACGCCGGCGATCTTCCTGCTTACCAGCACGATGCACCGGAACGGGTATTTCCGCCGCTGCTGGCACTGCTCGATAAGCTGCTGGAAGCGAGCCTGCCGTCACGGGTGGTGAGTATCCACCTGGAGCACCAGGACCAGATCTGGAAAGGTGCCCTGCACGATGCGCGCCTGCGCGAAGGGGCGGACTTCTACCTTTCCGTACGCTCCTCCATGCCGAATTATGAACTTCAGACGAAATTCCCGCAGCTGTGTAAAGCGGGCAGCTTTGATGATGTTTCGGATGTGGTGAATGTGGCCCTGAGCGGGATGGTTATCAAGCCGCTGACCCATGTGCCGGCCGCTATCCCGTTACGTCTTGAGAACCAGTATTTCTCGCTGGATCTGAGTAGTGAGGCGGCGCGGGCGATGCTGGAAGCGGGAAGTTGCACCTTCTATACCCCGCGCTCACTGGGGGATGTGAAACTTGAACTCTTTGCGGTGCTGCGCACATGAATACATCAGAAATGAGTCAAATTGAGCGTATTTTCTACCCGGGCTGGCTGATGGCCAGCCAGCTGCGGGGCGGACAGGAGGTCCGTGACGGGGAAGGGCTCTATCGTCGGGCCTGCCGTCTGGTGCAGGAGGCGAAGGCTGCGCTCACAGAAGCCGGTTACAGCGACATCAGCCGTGACCATATGGTGTATGCCCTGTGTGCACTGCTTGATGAGAGCGTGATGAACCGGGGTACAACCGATGATGGCTATCTGACCTGGCACCGTGACCCGCTACAGGCACACTTCTTTGGTACCCTCAATGCCGGTGAGGAGCTGTGGGAAAGGATCCGAGATCTGCTGAAAGATACTACCCCTGACGCCGCCGTCCTGACCTGTATGTACCGGACCCTGCAGCTGGGGTTTGTGGGTCAGTATCGCGCCCAGGATGATGAGCGTCGGGAAGATACTGTTCGCGCGCTTGCAGAACGGGTGCCGGCCTTCACGCTGGCACAGGACGCCCCGATTGTGGCCCGGGCATCACGCCTGCGCAGCGGTCGTCGCGGGTACTGGCTGACCTGGGTTGTGGCCGTTGTCGCCCTGGCCGCGCTCTGGTTCTTCCTCTCGTCTTCGCTTACCGGGCTGGTAAGCCAGACCGTCAGGCCGGGGTAAGCGATGCGGGATGCGTACCGAAGTCTGTTAACTGTCCTGGGTGCCGTACTGGCGCTGTGGCTCATTCTGGGATTCTGGCCACTGTCCACGGGCAGCCGTGTGGCACTCAGCCTGCTGGTCGTTCTGGTCTCCGGGGTGATGTTCTGGCGTCAGCGCCGGGCTTCGCAGGCACGTGCGACCGCTATCCGGGAAATAGTGGATGAAAACCTGCCGCCGGAAGATTTTCAGGGGGCGGTGATCCTCGTCTGCGGCGACAACAGCCCGCTGTTTGTGTCCGGCTCCTGTCACCGGGAAACCCGGCAGGGCTGGTATCTGTGGGTAAAGG
>OLGB01002803.1_pt1 | contig 17594 bp, 14 predicted proteins | sample 1605691 | NCBI WGS metagenome assembly OLGB01 (sample SAMEA3888925, study PRJEB22519) | human gut metagenome | biome: human gut; feature: human-associated habitat; material: faeces | place: Denmark | collected 2010 | reverse complement strand
GGCCAGGCGCAATAGTCTGCGGCGTACCCCGCCCCCGGCCGGTGGTTACCGGAAGCGCCGGTACCGCCGAACGGCGCGGTGCTGGCGGCGCCGGTTAAGGGTTTGTTCCAGTTAACGATCCCGGCCCGCGCCTCCAGCAGCAGCTGGTCGAATTTGTCGCGTTCGGCGGAGATCAGCCCGCAGGAAAGCCCGAAACGGGTCGCGTTAGCGAGGGCAATCGCCTCATCGAAATGGTCATAGCGCCAGACGCAGAGCAGCGGCCCGAAGACCTCTTCGTCGGCCACCTGCGCCACCGCGCTCATCTCGATAATACCCGGCGTCAGCAGCGAGGTTCCGGCCTGCAGCAGGCGCGGCTCCAGCAGGGTTTTTCCGCCGCTGGCCACGTGGGCCAGCCAGGCCTGATGTACCTTTTGCGCGGCCTGCGCTGAAATTAACCCGCCGAGGAACGGCTGAGGTTCAGCGTCCCACGCGTCGGGAATCAGCGTTTGTGACACCGTCACAAGCCGCTGAAGAAACGCATCGCCGATCTGGCCGCGTTTTACCAGCAGCCGCCGCGCGCAGGTACAGCGCTGTCCGGCAGTAATAAACGCCGACTGAATGGTCAGATGGACCGCGGCGTCGATATCCTGTGGGTCATCGACGATCAGCGGGTTGTTGCCGCCCATCTCAAGAGCGAGAATTTTTTCCGGCTGCCCGGCAAGCTGGCGATGAAGTTGAAAACCCGTCGCAGAGCTGCCGGTAAATAGCAGGCCGTCGATGTCCGCCTGGCCGCTCAGCGCTTCGCCGGTTTCCCGCCCGCCCTGGAGCAGGTTAAGCACGCCCGGCGGTAGGCCGGCTTCGGCCCATAGCTTCACCACCGCCTCTCCGCTTTGAGGCGTCAGCTCGCTGGGTTTGAATACCACGGTATTTCCCGCCAGCAGCGCCGGAACGATATGCCCGTTAGGCAGGTGTCCGGGAAAATTGTAGGGGCCAAAGACCGCCAGCACGCCGTGCGGCCGATGGCGCAGCGTCGCCTCTCCGTCCGCCATCGCGGTCTGCGCTTCCCCCGTACGGCTATGATACGCGTTCACCGAAATGGCGATTTTGTTGATCATCGCGGTAACTTCCGTTGCCGCTTCCCAGCGCGGTTTGCCGGTCTCCTGGGCGATAATCCGGGTTAATTCGCCTTTGTTCGCTTCCAGTAACGAAGCAAACTTTTCCGCTATCGCTTTCCGGGCGGCAAACGACTGACGCGCCCACGCGGGAAACGCCGCGCGCGCCGCGGTGACCGCCAGCGCCACCTGCCCGGCATCGGCATCGTTGCCCTGCCACAGCAGCGCCTGGCTTACCGGGTTATGTTTACTACGGGCCGGGCCGCGACCGCTTTGCCAGTCGCCGTTAATCCATAAACTCATGATTTTTTCTCCTCAGGGCACAAACGAACCAGGCGAATCTGGTCGCCAGGGTGGCATTTCAGGGCATCCAGCTCGCGCGCGCTTAGCACCAGGCGGTCGCTCTCCGGGTCGGCGTGAACCAGCATGGCGCGAAACTGCTGGTACTGCTCATTAGCAACCAGACAGGCCGGCCACTCGCCCGGCGCGGGCTGGCCTTCGACGACGGTGACCAGCCGGCTTTTGCGAATGGCCCGCACCCGGTCAATTTCGCACTCCAGCGTCGGGCCGCCGTCGAAGATATCGACGTAGTTGAGATAGCGAAATCCCTCTTTCTCCAGCACCGCGCGTGCCGGCGCGGTTTGCGGATGGACCTCGCCGATGACCGCTCGCGCTTCGTCGCTTAAAAAGTCGATATACAGCGGGTGCTTCGGCATCAGCGCGGCGATAAACGCCTTCTGCCCGGTGCCGCACAGGTAGTCGGCGCGGGAGAACTCCATCGCGAAGAAGCGTTTCCCGAGACTCTCCCAGAACGGCGAGTAGCCGTGTTCGTCAATGACGCCGCGCATTTCCGCCACGACCTTATCGTTGAAACGTTCGCGAAAGGCGGCCATAAACAGAAAACGCGATTTCGACAGCAGATAGCCGTTGCCCTCTTTACGCCATTTTGGGTCCAGGAACAGCGTACACAGTTCGCTGCTGCCGGTATGGTCGTTACTGAGAAACAGCGTCGGCAGGGCGTTGTAGACGTTAAGCTCTTTCGATGCGTGCACCTGGGTACCGACGCGATAGTTGTACCAGGGGTCGTTAAGCCCCACGGCCACCTCAATGGCGCAAATTCCCGCTACCGCGCCGCTGGCGCAGTCCTCAAGAACGAACACATAACCCTGCTCGCTTTTCGGCAGCTCGCCGCGCCAGGTCATCTGCGAACGTTCAATGCGCGCGGCCAGCGTGGCTTCATCGGCCGGCAGCGACGTCAGGCCGCCGCCGGTCTCGCCCGCCAGAGTCATTAGCCCCGGCAGATCGCCTTTTTCTACAGGACGGATCACCATCATGATGAGACCCCCGCGAGAAAGCGTTTGCAGGCCAGTTCGAAGCGATCCAGCCCGGCGTTGATCTCTTCTTCGCTGATAATCAGTGCCGGAGCGAAACGCACCACGTTGGCGCCGGCGATCAGCATCATCAGCCCCTCTTCCGCCGCCTCATTACTGATGGTCTTCGCCTTGCCGGCATATTCATCCTTCAGCACGCAGCCGATAAGCAGCCCCAGGCCGCGAATCTCTTTAAACAGGCCGTAACGCGCGTTAATCGCGTTGAGCCGTTCGCAGAACCATTGATGGCGCTGCTTAACGCCGCTGAGCACTTCGCGGGTGTTGACGATGGCAAACACTTCTCCCGCCACCGCGCAGGCCAGCGGGTTGCCGCCGTAGGTCGTGCCGTGGGTGCCGACGGTCATCACGCTGGCGCAGCGCTCCGATGCCAGCAGCGCACCGATCGGGAAACCGCCGCCCAGCGCTTTCGCGGTGGAAAGCACGTCCGGCGTCACGCCGTAGTGCATATAGGCGTACAGCTCCCCGGTACGGCCGACGCCGGTCTGGACTTCGTCGAAAATCAGCAGCGCGTTGTGCTCATCGCACAGTTCACGCAGGCCGCGCAGGAAGTCCGCATCCGCAGGCACGACGCCGCCTTCACCCTGCATCGGTTCAACGATCACCGCGCAGGTATTGTCGTCGATCAGCGCCTTTGCCGAGTCGAGGTCGTTATAGATGGCGTGCTGAATCTGCGGCGGCAGCGGCGCAAAATCCTGCGAATAGGCCGGCTGGCCGCCCGCGGAAACGGTAAACAGCGTGCGGCCGTGGAAGGCATTCTTGAACGCCACGATGCCGCTTTTCTCGCTGCCGAAACGATCGTGGGCATATTTGCGCGCCAGTTTTAGCGCCGCTTCGTTGGCTTCGGCCCCGGAGTTACAGAAAAAGACCCGGTCGGCAAAAGTGGCGTCAATCAGCTGCTTAGCCAGACGCAATACCGGCTCATTGGTATAGCCGTTACCGGTATGCCAGAACTTTTCCGCCTGCCCGGTCAGCGCTTTAACCAGCCGAGGATGAGCGTGGCCGAGGGCGTTCACCGCAATGCCGCCGGCAAAATCGATATACTCTTTTCCCTGCTGATCCCACAGGCGTGACCCCTCGCCGCGTACCGGAATAAAAGCCGCTGGCGCGTATACAGGCATCATCCATTCATCAAAGTTGCTACGCGTAATTGACTGAGACATATCGACCTCTTCCGGTAAATAAAAAGTTTAAATAATGTTAATGAATATGGTTATTACGCTGTAAATGTAGATTGCACGGTTCGTGCCAGCCAGAGGTAAAAATGCATAAATCGAGGTCGTCAACGAAATATCAAGAAGTTACGAAAGACCGTTATTCACATAAAATGCATAAAAAGTGAATAAAAATACTAAAAGAGGCTTTTGCAGTGGAATAAAAAGAAAGATTATGCAGGGGTAAGATATAATTCTGTAATTGTGATCCTTGACGAAATTTATCGGCAATAATTGCCCTTTTTTGGCGCAGCGCGTTCCAGAATGGTGCACAGTTTGTGCAAACAGGCTACCAACCGCTGCAATCGGCAGAATAAAGCGCCTTTGCGCAGCCAGCCCGGCGAATTTCTGCTACCATCCCTGCACTATTCACCTTGCACAGTGGCAGCGACTATGAAATTTGTCTCTTTTAATATCAACGGCCTGCGTGCCCGCCCGCATCAGCTGGCCGCCATCATCGATAAACACCAGCCCGACGTCATCGGCCTACAGGAAACCAAAGTTCACGACGATATGTTTCCTCTCGAAGAGGTGGCAAAGCTGGGCTATAACGTCTTTTATCACGGGCAGAAAGGCCATTACGGCGTCGCGCTGCTGACCAAAGAGACGCCGATCTCCGTGCGTCGCGGTTTCCCAAACGATGGTGAAGAGGCCCAGCGCCGCATCATCATGGCGGAAATCCCTTCCCCGTTTGGCAACGTGACGGTGATTAACGGCTATTTCCCGCAGGGCGAAAGTCGCGATCATGAAACCAAATTCCCGGCGAAGGCGGCGTTTTATCAGAACCTGCAAAACTACCTTGATACCGAACTGAATAAAGAGAATCCGGTACTGATCATGGGCGACATGAATATCAGCCCGACCGATCTCGATATCGGCATCGGTGAAGAGAACCGCAAGCGCTGGCTGCGTACCGGCAAGTGTTCCTTCCTGCCGGAAGAGCGCGAATGGATGGAGCGCCTGCTGAGCTGGGGCCTGGTGGATACTTACCGCCATGCGAATCCGCAGGATAACGAACACTTCTCGTGGTTCGACTATCGCTCTAAGGGCTTTGACGATAACCGCGGGCTGCGCATCGACCTGCTGCTGGCAAGCACCCCGCTGGCGCAGCGCTGCATCGAAACCGGTATCGACTACGAAATTCGCGCAATGGAAAAGCCGTCCGACCACGCGCCGGTATGGGCGACCTTTAAAGTCTAAATATTCCCTCCGTCAGGCTCTCCCGTCCGGAGAGCCTGAGCCATATCAAAAAAGCCGCCGTCAGAGATTGTGAACGGCGGCAAACTATTATACTGTCGCGCGCACTTCAGACCGCCCGCGCCATACAGGAGAACCCAATGCAAAAGAAGCCGTCATAAAGCAGAATATAAGCTGCTTTTTGTTGTGGTGATATTGAGCATTGTCGCCTGTCTTATTCAGCAGTCGGGTTTTGCCGGGCTGGTTACCCATTTTGATCCGCCAGAGCGGCGCCTTCGGCTATACGCTCTATATTCTGCTGTTTATCGTCGCCACCCTGTTTTTGCTACCGGGCACTCTTTTAGTGATTGCCGGCGGGGTGATTTTCGGTCCGCTGGCGGGAACTTTGCTATCGCTGCTGGCGGCGACGCTCGCCTCCTCCGCGTCGTTTCTGTTCGCCCGCTGGCTGGGCCGCGAGCTGCTGCTTAAATACGTCGGGCAGACGGCGATATTTCAGGCCATTGAAAAAGGCATCGCCCGTAGCGGCACCGATTTTTTAATTCTGACCCGGCTCATCCCGCTGTTTCCCTATAATGTTCAGAACTACGCCTATGGCCTGACGGCGATTCCGTTCTGGACATTTACCTTTATTTCCGCCCTCACCACCTTGCCCGGCATATTTATCTATACGCTGATGGCCAGCGAGCTTATCCGCGAGGGTATCACCCCCCTGTTTATACTGAAGCTGACCCTCGCGGGGCTGGCTTTATTTGTCCTGATTCAGGCGGCGAAAAGCTATGCCCGCTATCGGCGAATCGAGACATCACGGATACAGGCTAACGATGAAAAATAGCAACGCGCGCTACCGGATAGCCATCGGCATGACGCTGTTTGCGCTTCTGCTGGCATGGTGGCTGATACCCGGCGTCAATGAGTTTATGCAGCGCAGCCTCGCCGCTTTTGCCACGCTCGATCAGCAGGCTATTGAACGCTTTATCGACTCCTGGGGCCCGCAGGCGGCGCTGGTCTCCTTCGCCCTGATGATTTTGCAGGCGATTATCGCCCCGCTTCCCGCCTTCCTGATCACCTTCGCTAACGCTTCCCTGTTCGGCGCCTTCTGGGGCGGCGCGCTGTCGTGGGTGAGCGCGATGGCCGGCGCGGCGCTGTGCTTTTTTATCGCCAGAGCGCTCGGCCGCGACGCGGTGGAAAAGCTCACCGGCAAGAGCGTACTGCAGAGTACGGATGGCTTTTTTACCCGCTACGGCAAACACACCATATTAATCTGCCGTCTGCTCCCTTTCGTTCCCTTCGACCCGGTGAGCTACGCCGCCGGGCTGACGTCAATGCGCTTTCGCCACTTTATGCTGGCCACCGGTCTCGGCCAGCTGCCCGCGACGATAGTCTATTCGTGGACCGGCAGCCTGCTGACCGGCGGCACATTCTGGCTGGTGACCGGTTTATCGATCCTGTTTGCGCTGGCGATTGTGGTGGTCGTCGCGAAAGCGCTCTATCTTGAACAACAAAAGAGGCGTTCACGATGAGCTTACCCCCTCTGAAGTCCATTCCGCTGATTCTTCGCCCGCAGGCCTGGCTGCATCGTCGCCACTACGGCGAGGTGCTCAGCCCTATCCGCTGGTGGGGCCGTATTCCGCTGGTGTTTTACCTGGTGTCGATGTTCGTCGGCTATCTGGAACGCAAGCGTTCGCCCCTCGATCCGGTGCTGAGATCGCTGGTCAGCGCCCGCGTCGCGCAGCTGTGCCTGTGCGAGTTTTGCATTGATATCACCAATATGAAGCTGGCGGAACGCAGCGGCGGCAGCGCTAAGCTGCTGGCGGTCGCCGAATGGCGGGACAGCGCGCTATTCAGCGACCGCGAGCGGCTGGCGCTGGAGTATGCCGAGGCGGCCAGCATGACGCCGCCGGTGGTCGACGATGCGCTGCGCGACAGGCTGGCAGGCCAGTTTGACGCCCGCGCGCTCACCGAACTCACGGCGCTGATCGGTTTACAAAACCTGTCGGCGCGCTTTAATTCGGCCATGGCGATCCCCGCCCAGGGATTGTGCCGGATCCCAACCGATTCAAAACCATAAGGAGTGGTTATGCGCAGTGTGCTGGTCTTCGCTTTGCTGTTGCTCTCCCCGCTGGCCGCCAGCGCCGGCTGGCAATCCCTACAACAAGAAGCCCGCGGCCAGACGGTGTGGTTTAACGCCTGGGGCGGCGATCCGGCGGTGAACCGCTATCTCGACTGGGTCAGCGGTGAGGTAAAGCGCGACTACGCTATCGACCTGCGCATCGTGCATATTGCGGATGCCGCCGACGCGGTAAAGCGCATCCAGACCGAAGCCCGCGCCGGACGCAGTAAAGGCGGTTCCATCGATCTGCTGTGGGTCAACGGCGAAAACTTCCGCACCCTGAAAAACGCCAGGCTGCTGCAAACCCGGTGGGCGGAAACCCTGCCCAACTGGCGCTTTGTCGATACGCAAAAGCCGGTGCGCGAGGATTTCTCCATCCCCACCGACGGCGCCGAGTCGCCGTGGGGCGGCGCGCAGCTCACTTTTATCGCCCGCCGCTCACAAATGCCCGACGGGCCCACCTCTCCGCAGGCGCTGCTGGCTTTCGCCGCCGCGCATCCCGGCAGCGTCACCTACCCGCGTCCGCCGGATTTTACCGGTACCGCGTTTCTTGAACAGCTGCTGCTGACGCTGACTCCGCGGCCCGACGCGCTACGCCAGCCGCCTGAGGAGGCCACCTTCGCCGCCGTGACCGCGCCGCTGTGGCACTATCTTGATCGGCTTCATCCTCTGCTGTGGCGCCAGGGCCGCGACTTCCCGGCTTCGCCCGCCCGCATGGATGCCATGCTTAAAAATGGGACCCTCAGGCTGTCCATCACCTTTAACCCGCTGCACGCGCAGCAAAAAGCGGTCAGCGGCGAGCTGCCGAAAGACAGCTACGGTTTCGGCTTCCGCGAGGGGATGCTTGGCAACGTCCACTTTGTGGCGATCCCGGCCAATGCCCGGGCGACGGCGGGGGCGAAAGTGGTCGCGAATTTCCTGCTCTCGCCCCAGGCCCAGCTGCGCAAGGCCGACCCGACGGTGTGGGGGGACCCCAGCGTGCTGGATCCGGCGAAATTAACCGAGACTGAGCGGCAGGCCTTTAACGCCGTTGTGCCGCAGAATATGCCGCCGATGCTGGGTGAACCGCACGCGGCCTGGGTTGACGCGCTGGAGCAGGAATGGCTGCGCCGCTACGGCACGCACTAAGGCTGCTGGCCTGGGCCGCCGTCGCGCTGATCTATCTGCCGCTGCTGCCGGCCGCTGCGCTGATGGCGCTTCCGGCGCTCCGCCGCGCGCGCTGGCTGTCGCTGTTTGCCGACCCGCAATTCAGCCAGGCGCTGGCGGCGACTCTCGTCTCAACTCTGCTATCGGTTGGCGGCGCGCTGATCATCACGCTCACCGTCGTGGCCGCACTCTGGCCGTCGGGCGGCTGGCGGCGGCTGGCCGCAAGGCTCCCTCTGCTGCTGGCGGTACCTCACGTGGCCTTCGCCACCGCCGCCCTGCTGCTCTTCGCCGATGGCGGCTGGCTCCCGCGCCTGTTGCCCTTTTTTACCCCGCCGGTTGACCGCTACGGCATTGGACTGGGCCTGACGATGGCGCTCAAAGAGAGCGCGTTTCTGCTGTGGGTGGTTTATGGCCTGTTAGGCGAGAAACGCCTGGCCGGACAGGCGACGGTATTAAAAAGCCTCGGCTACGGACGCTGGCAGTGCCTGAAATGGTTAGTCTTGCCCACGCTGCTTCCGGCGCTGTCGATAGCGCTGCTGGCCACCGCCGCCTGGAGCCTTTCGGCGGTCGACGTCGCGCTGGTGATTGGCCCGGGGAACCCGCCGACGCTGGCGGTGCTGGCCTGGCAATGGTTAAGCCAGGGCGATGAGATCCAGCAGGCGAAAGGCGCCCTCGCCAGCCTGGTACTGCTGCTGACGCTCGCCATCATGGCGCTGGCGGCGTGGGGAGTCTGGCGTCTCTGGCGACGGCGGATCCCGCAGGTTCAGGGGATCCGCCACCCGCAGCCGCGGACGCTCGCCGGGAAAAGCTTCGCCCTTCTTCTGCCGCTGTGCGGCGTGGCCTGCGCCCTGCTGCTTGCCGCGGCGGCGCAGAATAGCCAGCCGGTCAGCGATAGCGTCGGCAACAGCCTGTGGCTTGGACTCTGCTCAGCGTCGCTCGGCGCGGTTATCTGCCTGCTGTGGCTGGCGTCTGGCCCTTCCCGTTTCGACGGATGGATCTGGCTGCCGCTGATTTTACCGGCGCTGCCGCTGGTAGACGGCCAATATCAGCTGGCGCTGTATACGTGGCTGGACGGCGAGTGGGTCGCCGTTTTATGGGGGCACCTGCTGTGGGTCGTGCCGTGGATGCTGTTTATTCTGCGTCCCGCGTGGCGCGCTCGCGACCCGCGCATGGAGCTGCTCGCCCGCACCCTCGGCTGGCAACGAGGCCGCATCTTCTGGCTGGTTACCTTACCCGCCCTGACGCGTCCTCTGCTGACCGCGCTGGCGGTGGGCTTTTCGGTAAGCATCGCGCAATATCTGCCGACGTTATGGCTGGGGGGCGGACGGTTCCCGACGCTCACCAGCGAAGCCGTCGCGCTGAGCAGCGGCGGCGAGACGTCCACTCTGGCCGCGCAGGCGCTATGGCAGCTACTGCTGCCGGCGCTGTTTTTTGCCGCCACCGCGCTGCTGGCCTGGCTGACCGGCCGCTATCGACAAGGATTACGCTAATGTTGATCGTCAAAAACCTGACTCTCAGCCTCAACGGAGAGCCTCTGCTGCGCAACGTCGACTTTTCCGTTGCTCCCGGCGAGATACTGACCCTCATGGGCCCCTCGGGCAGCGGTAAATCAACCCTGTTCGCCTGGATGGTCGGCGCGCTGGCGGAGAATTTTCGCGCCGCCGGCGAGCTGTGGCTGGATAACCAGCGCTGCGACAGTTTACCCACCGAGCGACGGCGCATCGGCATCCTGTTCCAGGACGCGCTGCTGTTCGACCACTTCAGCGTCGGGCAAAATTTACTCCTGGCGCTTGCCGCTGACGTCCGCGGCCCCCAGCGCAAAGCCCAGGTCGAACAGGCGCTGGAGCGCGCCGGTCTGGCGGGGTTTTATACGCGCGATCCGGCCACCCTTTCCGGCGGCCAGCGGGCGCGGGTCAGCCTGCTGCGCGCCCTGCTGGCCCGACCGCGGGCGCTGCTGCTGGATGAGCCGTTTAACCGCCTCGACGTTGCGCTGCGCGCCGATTTTCGCCGCTGGGTGTTCAACGAACTGGCGCGGCAGGCGATCCCCGCGGTGCTGGTCACGCATGATGACCAGGATACGCCCGCCGGCGGACGCTGTTTGCATATGGGGCTCTGGCAATGAAAGCCTGCGCTATCGCAAAGAATTCTCCGCGTTGTTCGCGGAGAATTGCCGCTCAATTTTCTACTGCCGGGCATTTCGATGAAACGTGTTTCTCAATTGACCGCACTCGCCCTGCTGATGGGGCTTGCTGCTGCTTCCACCTCCGCCGCTGACACCATGCCAACGCTAACGCTTGCCACGCTGCAACAGCACAACGGCGTCGCTATTGATACGCGCCTTAGCGCTTTCTATAACGGTTGGCCGCAAGGCGCCAACGGCCCTCAGGGCCATGAACCGCAGGCGCTCAACCTCGCCGCCAGCTGGCTTGGCTCGCTGAACGATGAACAGCTGAGCGCCTGGGCTAAGCTGCACAATCTGCAGGCCTCTACGCCGATTGCGCTGTACGGCAACGCCGACGACAACGCGAAAGTCGCGGCGCGCCTTAAGGCGGCAGGTTTCACTCACCTCAGCTCGCTCGGCGACGCCCTGAGCCAGGCGGACCGCCTGCAGAAGCTGCCGCATTTTGAACAGCTGGTGTATCCGCAGTGGCTGCACGACCTCCAGCAGGGTAAACCGGTCACCGCCGCGCCTGCCGGGCACTGGAAGGTGTTCGAGGCCGCCTGGGGTGCGCCGAAGTTTTATCTGCTGAGCCATATTCCGGGCGCCGGGTATATCGATACCAACGAGGTGGAGAGCGAGCCGCTATGGAATAAAGTCTCCGACGCGCAGCTTAAAGCGATGCTGGAAAAACACGGTATTCGCCATGACACCACGGTGATTTTGTACGGTCGCGACGTGTATGCCGCCGCCCGCGTGGCGCAGATCATGCTCTACGCCGGGGTGAAGGATGTGCGCCTGCTCGACGGCGGCTGGAAAACCTGGTCCGACGCCGGGCTGCCGGTCGAGCGCGGAACGCCGCCGAAGCAGAAGCCCGAGCCGGAGTTCGGCGCGCCGATCCCGGGTCAGCCGCAGCTGATGCTCAATACCGAGCAGGCTCGCGCCCTGCTGCACCGTCAGGACGCCTCGCTGGTAAGCATTCGTTCCTGGCCGGAGTTTATCGGCACCACCAGCGGCTACAGCTATATCAAGCCGATGGGGGAGATTGCCGGGGCCCGCTGGGGCCATGCCGGAAGCGACTCCACCCATATGGAGGATTTCCATAATCCGGACGGCACCATGCGTAGCGCAGATGATATCGCCGCGATGTGGAAATCATGGAATATTCTGCCGAACCAGCAGGTCTCTTTTTACTGCGGTACCGGCTGGCGCGCCTCAGAAACCTTTATGTACGCCCGGGCGATGGGCTGGAACAACGTCTCGGTCTACGACGGCGGCTGGTACGAGTGGAGCAGCAACCCGAAAAACCCGGTCTCGCGCGGGGAACGCGGCCCGGAAAGCAGTATGTAATTCGCCTGTTGGCCATATGCACCGCCGGGAAGGATGCTTCCCGGCGCATTTCCCGAAGACGGCGCTGGCGCACCGGACCGCTGACGACTGTGGCCCCGTAGCCCGGCTAAGCGCAGCCGGGAAAAACCCGCCCATCAATCTCTTACCTGCTTCAGGGTCAGGTATCCGCTCCACACCCGCGTAAAGGTCGTCAGCCAGCACAGTGCGCCAAACATCCACGCCAGCCACGCAAACCACGCCGGAAACAGGCAGCTCAGCACAAACAGCGCGATAGTTTCCGTCCCTTCCGTCAGCCCGCCGAGATAATAAAACGATTTGTGGGCGTAGCCCGGATTATCGATTTGATGCTTAGCCGCCAGCGCGGCAAAGGCGAGAAAGCTGCTGCCGGTGCCGATAAACGCGAACAGCAGCCAGCCGCCCGCCAGCGCGTTGTGCGCCGGATCGGCAAGAATAAAGCCAAACGGCACCAGGGCGTAAAACAGGAAATCGAGAGAAATATCGAGAAAACCGCCCGCATCGGTTAATCCGCGTCGCCGGGCCAGCGCGCCGTCCAGGCCATCCAGCAGTCGGTTGAGCACGATCGCCGCCAGCGCCGCCGGATACCAGCCCAGGGCTAAAAACGGCAGCGCCAGCACGCCAATCGCAAAGCCAAAGAGCGTCAGGCCATCGGGAGAGATAGCCGGACGATCCAGCAGGGCGGCGGCGGCGTTGAGGACAGGTTTCAGGCGGGGATGCAAATGACGGTCAAGCACAAAGTCTCTCCAGCGAATTCAGGGTTGTTTGACGGGGACAAGGACGGTGATAATAGGCCATTATCCCGTACAGAACGATGATTCACATGCTAAAAACCCTTGATGTTGTTGCCGCCATTATCGAACGCAACGGGCAAATTCTGCTGGCGCAGCGGCCGCCCCACGCGGATCAGCCGGGAATGTGGGAGCTGGCCGGCGGTAAAGTCGAACCCGGCGAAACCCAGGCCCAGGCGCTGGCGCGCGAGCTCCGGGAGGAGCTGGCGATCGACGCCCGGCCGGAATGCTACATCGCCAGCCACCAGCGCGAAGTGTCCGCCCGCCTGATACATCTTCACGCCTGGTGGGTTCCGCATTTTAACGGCGAACCCATCGCCCACTACCACAGTCAGCTGCGCTGGTGTTCACCGCAGGAGGCGTTAACCTTCCCTCTTGCGCCAGCCGATATTCCCCTGCTCGAAGCCTTTATCGCCCAGCGCGCCGCTCTCCATTCCCGCTAATTTTATCGGGTGGTTGTCATCGTTTTTGATTATGACCACCGCCTGATTATAAATTTTGCTTTCTGAACAATTTTTCCTTGCTTAACTAACGATTTCCGATGGTATAGTCGGAAAATCGGCTTTTTCAAGGGCCGAATCATAATAAATAGACGCAACCACAACCATAAGGGGAACTTATATCTATGGATCAGACGTGCACTCTGGAAGGTTTTCTCGCCCGCGTTCAACAGCGCGATCCAAATCAAACTGAATTTGCTCAGGCGGTCCGCGAGGTGATGACCACCCTGTGGCCATTCCTTGAGGAAAATCCGCGCTATCGTCAGATGAATTTGCTGGAACGTCTGGTTGAACCGGAGCGTGCTATCCAGTTCCGCGTCGTTTGGGTTGATGACCGCAATCAGGTTCAGGTTAACCGCGCCTGGCGCGTGCAGTTCAACTCCGCCATCGGCCCGTATAAGGGCGGTATGCGTTTCCATCCCTCTGTAAACCTGTCGATTCTGAAATTCCTCGGCTTTGAACAAACCTTCAAAAACGCTCTCACCACCCTGCCTATGGGCGGCGGTAAAGGCGGCAGCGACTTCGATCCTAAAGGAAAAAGCGATGGCGAAGTGATGCGTTTCTGCCAGTCGCTGATGACTGAGCTCTATCGCCACCTCGGTCCGGATACCGACGTGCCGGCCGGTGATATCGGCGTGGGCGGTCGTGAAGTGGGCTTTATGGCCGGAATGATGCGTAAGCTCTCCAACAACAGCGCCTGCGTCTTCACCGGTAAAGGCCTCTCCTTCGGCGGCAGCCTGATTCGTCCGGAAGCCACCGGTTACGGACTGATTTACTTCACCGAAGCGATGCTTAAGCGCCACGGTTTGGGCTTTGAAGGGGCTCGCGTCGCGGTGTCCGGGTCGGGCAACGTGGCGCAGTACGCGATTGAGAAAGCCATGGAGCTCGGCGCCCGGGTGATTACGGCTTCCGACTCCAACGGTACCGTGGTTGACGAGTCTGGCTTTACTAAAGAAAAACTGGCGCGCCTGATCGACATTAAAGAGCGCAGCCACGGCCGCGTGGCGGATTACGCGCGCGAGTTCGGCCTGACCTACCTTGAAGGCAAGCAGCCGTGGTCCGTGCCGGTGGATATCGCTCTGCCGTGCGCCACGCAGAACGAGCTGGACGTCGACGCTGCCCGCCAGCTCATTGCCAACGGCGTGAAGGCCGTTGCGGAAGGCGCCAACATGCCAACCACTATCGCGGCGACCGATCTGTTCCTCGAAGCGGGCGTGCTGTTCGCGCCGGGTAAAGCGGCCAACGCCGGCGGCGTCGCCACTTCAGGTCTGGAAATGGCGCAGAACGCCGCGCGTATGGGCTGGAAAGCGGAGAAAGTGGATGCCCGTTTGCACCATATCATGCTGGATATCCACCACGCCTGCGTTGAGTACGGCGGTGAAGCGAAGCAGACCAACTACGTACGCGGCGCGAATATCGCCGGTTTCGTGAAGGTCGCCGACGCAATGCTGGCGCAGGGTGTTATTTAAGTCCACTCGCTGAATGAACCCCTGTATATGGGTTCGGAGCATAATTGAAAAACCCCGGTTTCCCGGGGTTTTTTATTGCGGACTTTCCGCCGCAGGGCCGGCGGCGCTTTTTTTATCTTTCGCTTTGGCTCTGCCTTTCCCCTTGCTAAAGCTCTTCTTGCCGTCGCCCGGGGCCACAATTCCGCGGAAGCGGCGTACCGGCGTGCTCCTGGCCTGGTCGATAAGCTGGAACAGGGTACCGACCAGCGGCTGCATAAAGTCCTGATAGCGGCACTGTTTCTCGCTGATTTGCGTCAGAATCGATTCCCAGTGGGCGGTCATATCCGGGCGCGTCGCCATTTCAGGCAAAGAGTGGAACAGCGCCTTCCCGGCGTCGGTGGAGTGGATATAGCGCCCTTTCTTGGTTAAGAAGCCGCGTTTGAACAACAGTTCGATAATCCCGGCGCGGGTTGCCTCCGTACCGAGTCCGTCCGTTGCGCGCAGGATTTTCTTCAGGTCTTTATCCTGCACAAAGCGGGCAATACCGGTCATCGCCGATAGCAGCGTCGCATCGGTAAAATGACGCGGCGGCTGGGTCTGACGCTCCACCACTTCGCCTTTTTCGCACAGCAGCTCGTCATCCTTTGCCACCACCGGCAGCGGCATGCCGTCGTTCTCTTCATCGCGCTCTTTATTGCCCAGCAGGGTTCGCCAGCCCGCTTCCGCCAGAAAACGCGCTTTGGCAACGAACTTGCCGTTGGCGATATCGAGATCGATCTGGCATTTGCGGAACACCGCATCCGGACAGAACTGCATCAGATACTGGCGGGCAATCAGGCCGTAAACCTTTTCTTCGTTGTCGCTGAGTTTTACCTGCGAACTGCGGGCGGTCGGAATAATCGCGTGGTGGGCATCGACCTTTTTATCGTCCCAGCAGCGGTTACGGATCTCCGGATCCACCACCGGCTGCGGCAGCAGATCCGCCGCGTGCACGCCGATCGCGTTCAGCACCGCATGGCGCCCGGCAAAATGCTCCTCCGGCAGATAGCGGCTATCCGAACGCGGATAGGTAATCAGCTTATGGGTTTCGTACAGCTTCTGGCAGATATCCAGCACGTTCTGCGCGCTAAAGCCGAAGCGCTTCGCGGCTTCAATCTGCAGCGCCGAGAGGGAGAATGGCAGCGGCGCTGGCTCAGAGTCCCGCTTATCGTTATAAGCGGTGACCGTCGCCGGCTGGCCCTCAATGCGCTTGACGACGTGCTCGGCAAGCGAGCGATGCAGCAGTCGCCCCTCTTCATCCTGGTACGGTTCACAGGCCTCGCTGGGCACCCAGGTGGCGACAAAACGCTCATCCTTGGGGGTAACGATATGCGCCTTGACGTCGAAGAAGTCTTTAGCGACGAAGTTTTCAATCTCTTCATCGCGGCGTACCACCAGGCCAAGCACCGGCGTTTGCACGCGCCCGACCGAGAGTACCCCCTGGTAACCCGCGTTACGGCCAAGGATGGTGTACGCGCGGGTCATATTGATCCCGTATAGCCAGTCGGCGCGGGCGCGGGCCAGCGCGGAGACGCACAGCGGAACAAATTCGCTGTTGGCGCGCAGGCGGTTAATCGCCCGCTCCACCGCCTGCGGGTTAAGATCGTTAATCAGACAGCGCTGCACCTGCTGACGCTTTTCCGGCGCCAGCTGCAGGTAGTCAAGTACCTCATCCACCAGCAGCTGCCCCTCTCTGTCCGGGTCACCCGCATGAATGACTTCCTGCGCATCGCCGAGCAGACGCTTAATCACGTTAAGCTGTTTGGTCACCGACGGTTTAGGCTGCAGCTGCCACTTTTCCGGCACGATAGGCAAGTCGAGCAGGTTCCAGCGCGCATAGCGCGCATCGTAGACGTCGGGCTGGGCCTGCTCCAGCAGGTGGCCGATGCACCACGTGACCACCTGCCCGTTACCGCACTCAATGTAGCCGTCGCCTTTGCGATGCGGTTTTGGCAGCACATCGGCGATGGCGCGACCGAGACTCGGTTTTTCTGCAATAAACAGCCGCATGAAATCAACGGATCTCGATCATGGGGCGTCCGCCGCGGGCGGTAACCAGCTCGCCGATAGCGGTAAGCGTGATACCAAACTCAGCGGCGGCAGCCTGCACCTCAGCCTCGGCTTCCGGCGTTACCGCCAGCAGCAGACCGCCGGAGGTTTGCGGATCGCACAGCAGATCGCGCCACGCTGGCGGCATGTCGCCCATCAAATGGCCGTAGCTGGCAAAGTTACGCCCGGTACCGCCCGGCACCGCGCCCGCCGCGATGTAGGCTTCGACGCCGGGCAATTTCGGGATATCCGCATAGGTAAGCTGCGCCTGTACGCCCGCGCCGCGGCACACTTCGCTCAGGTGGCCCAGAAGCCCGAAGCCGGTGACGTCGGTCATCGCCTTCACGCCGTCAATGTTGGCGAACGCCGAGCCGACGAGGTTCATCTGGCACATGGTTTCCGTCGCCAGCCCCTGGTGCTCAGGCTTCAACAGCGACTTTTTCTCCTCTTCTCCCAATTCCTCAAAATATTGTAATAAATGTTCCTGACCAACAGGCATTAATTTCTGCTTTGCTTCTTCGTAAGTCATCCTTTTTTCTCCTTTCCTTAGCGCCATGGCGCCATCCTATCCTCATTGTACCATTTTCCATAAAAAGTACAAGAGAAACTTATTGTGTTTGCCCTTGAAAAATGATATGATTATTGTTATATGTTTATTGGATTTGTACAAGATAGAATGGAGGATATTATGACACAGAGCGAAAAAGCGTTAAAGCTGCATGAAGAATGGAATGGAAAAATTACAACCACACCAAAGTGTGAGGTAAAATCAAGAGAAGATCTTGCCATTGCCTACACACCGGGTGTTGCAGAACCATGTAAAGTAATTGCAGAGAACAAGGAAGAAGCTTACCGCTATACCATCAAGTCAAATACGGTTGCCGTTGTTTCCGACGGAAGTGCCGTTTTGGGCCTCGGTAACATCGGCGCAGAAGCCGCTATGCCGGTTATGGAAGGAAAAGCTGTTTTATTCAAAGAATTTGGCGGGGTCAATGCTTTCCCAATTTGTTTAGATACACAGGATACCGAAGAAATTATCAAAACCGTAGTCAATATTGCCCCTGCTTTTGGCGGCATTAACTTGGAAGATATTTCCGC
>OLGB01002802.1_pt1 | contig 17595 bp, 19 predicted proteins | sample 1605691 | NCBI WGS metagenome assembly OLGB01 (sample SAMEA3888925, study PRJEB22519) | human gut metagenome | biome: human gut; feature: human-associated habitat; material: faeces | place: Denmark | collected 2010 | reverse complement strand
GTGTCCCGCCGGACAGCTTGTATATAATACCACCGCCGCAAGCGTTTGTCAACACATTTTTCCAAATTTCAACAAAATTGAATTCTAAACTTATATGTGGTGGATATTCTCACGAGAATATACTATTTGCGGTGGTTTTATTTTGATGTTCATCATATATTCACAACATTAGTACATATTTTGCCTGCTGTTCCCGCAAATGATCTGGTTTACACGGCGGATTTCTGCTTTATAATGGGGATATACCTATTATAAAGGAGTGCCGCCAAGATGACACGTGAGAAACTGCTGAACCAAATTGCCGCCTATATACCTTATAATGAGCAGGAGGCCGCCGACAGGGAATTGATCCTGCATTGGATACAGGACCATGATGACGCCTTTACGCGGCAGAATAAGGTGGCACACATAACTGCCTCGGCCTGGGTAGTGAACCGGGACCGCCGCAAGGTGCTGTTGGTGTACCACAACATATACAATTCCTGGTCCTGGCTGGGCGGGCACGCGGACGGCGAGACTGACCTGCTGGCGGTAGCCTTGCGGGAAGTCAAAGAGGAAGCTGGTATTGCCAATGTGCGTCCTGTATCACCGGACATCTATTCGCTGGAATCCCTCACTGTGGACGGGCATGTCAAAAAGGGGCAGTATGTATCCAGCCACCTGCATTTAAACGTCACTTACCTATTGGAGGCCGACTCCGATGAGGCCGTATCTATAAAGGAAGACGAAAACAGCGGCGTGGCCTGGTTCACGCCTGAAGAAGCGTTGGCAAAGTCCACCGAGCCATGGTTTGTCACCCACGTTTATGCAAAGCTGATCGATAAACTAAAAAGCAGTGATCTGTAAAACGCGCTGCACTTTCGCCATCCATAAAATATCTGTATAACAAAGTGCGCCCTGCTGTCGGGTAGTTTCACCGGACAACAGGGTGCGTCTTTGTATTTAGTTTCGGGGATGTCTGTTACTTACCCCAGACTTCCTCAGCAATCTCTTTCACCAGTTTGAGTTTGTTCCACTGCTCGAGGTCGGTCAGCTTGTTGCCGATCTCGCAGGAGGCAAAGCCGCACTGCGGGCTGAGGCAGAGGCGATCCAATGGGATGTACTTTTCGGCTTCGTGGATGCGGGCGATGACGGCAGCCTTATCCTCCAGCCGCGGGGACTTGGTGGTGATAAGGCCTAGCACGACTTTTTTGCCCTCGGCCACGTACTGCAGCGGCTCAAAGTTGCCGGAGCGCTCGTCGTCGAACTCCAGGTAGAAGGCGTCCACATTCTCGTGGGCAAACAGGATGGGTGCAATGGGAGCGTAGCCGCCACGGCTGGCCCAGGTGGAGTGATAGTTGCCGCGGCAGACGTGGGTGGTCAGAGCCAAGTCAGCAGGGCGGCCCTCCAAAGCCAGATTGTTCAGGCGCAGGTACTCGTTGGCCTGGTCTTCCAGCTTGACGCCTGCCTGGGCGATAAAGGCCTGATAGTTGGGGTCGCAGAACATGCCCCAAGTGCAGTCGTCGAACTGGATGCTGCGGCAGCCTGCATTGTACAGGTCACGGATGACTGTGCGGTAGGCGGCGGCAATGTCCTGCAGCAGCTGCTCATGGTCGGGGTAAACAGCGTCGGTGTTTTTGCCGTTATCCTCGCGGTAAAGCTCGGCCAGCAGCTGGGCGGGAGCAGGCATCGTCTGTCGGGCGATGTAATTCTCGTCCTCGAACTGTTTAACGAACTTGTAATGCTCGACAAAAGGATGATTTTCGCCGCTGATTTTGCCGCTGACGCGGATGGAACCATGGGTGGTTTCCTCGCCCTGGAAGTAGTAGCCGTGGTCCAGCTCGATCTCGTCGATACCGGCAAAGCCCCACATAAAGTCCAGATGCCAATAGCTGCGGCGGAATTCGCCATCGGTGATGGCGTGGTAGCCGGCGCGCTTTTGCTTTTCGATGAGCAGGGTGATTTGTTCATTTTCCACAGCGGTCAGCTGCTCGCGGGTGATCTCGCCGGCCTTGAACTCGGCGCGGGCGGTCTTGATAGCCTGCGGACGAAGGAAGCTGCCCACAAAATCGTAACGGAACGGGGAGCGCAGTGTAGCCATAGTTATGTACCTCTCTATGTGAAATTTTATTGTATTCGTCGATAGGTACAGTATACAGCACGATGCGCTTGTTGTAAAATATCGGCTTTTGTGGGTTTGATATAGGTTAAAACTATACCACGGTTTATTGCGCTGTGTGCTTTTGCAAAATCTCAATATACCGTTTGCCAAACAGCCCCGGCTGGACCTGCTTGTGGGTCAGGTAGCCGATTTGCATAGCATCGTCCACCAGCAGGGGTACGGCCACGATATTGGGACCGTTCAATGACTCACTGATGACGCCGCTGCAGATGGTATAGCCGTTCAGGCCGATGAGCAGGTTGAACAGTGTGGCACGGTCACTGACGAGGATGTCTTTTTTGCTGTCCCGGGTGCTTAAAATTTCTTCGGAAAAATAAAAGGCGTTGTGCTCACCCTGCTCATAGGAAAGGCGCGGGTATGGGGCCAGGTCGTCCAGCGTGACGGCGGGCTTGGCCACCAGCGGGCTGGACGCGCTGACAAATACATGCGGCTTGGCCGTAAACAGCGGCGTAAACTGCAGGTCATGCTCCCGGATGACCTTGCGCAGGACGGTCTCGTTATCCTTATTTAAGTAAAGCACGCCGACCTCGCTGCGCAATAGGGCCACATCCTCGATCAGCTCGTAGGTCTGGGTCTCGCGGATGCGGAAGTCGTACTCCGGGCCGCCGTACTCCCGCAGCAGCTCCACAAAGGCTTCCACTGCAAAGGAGTAGTGCTGGGTGGACACACAGAATTGATGCTTGACCGGTGCCGCTCCCAGGTACTTTTCTTCCATTAAGTCCATCTGGGCCAGCACCTGCCGCGCATAGCCGAGGAATTCCTCACCTTCCGGCGTCAGCACCGCGCCGCGGTTGGTGCGGCGGAAGATCGTCAGGCCCAGCTCTTCCTCCAGTTCACGCAGCGAGGCTGTCAGGCTGGGCTGGGCAATATAAAAGCGGCGGGCGGCTTCGCTTAAAGTGCCGGCCTCTGCAATGGCGGTCACGTACCGCAGCTGCTGTAAGGTCATGGTCACACTCTCCTTATTATGATAAATACATGATTTGGTTTTTAGTATAGCACACTTTTGCCGGGGTGTGCAGTTATACAAATTTTGTATGTCAGTTATGCGCATAATACATTTTACACAGGTGCCGGTCCCCGCTATAATGGTCCTTGGACCTGAAAAGGTAGAGGAGTGGGAAAAATGCGTTATACGGAGTTAACGAAGAAAGAATTGCAGCGGGAATACACCAAGCTGACCCGGCGCTATACCGATTTTGTGCGGGAGCCGCTGGAGCTGGATATGGCCGCCGAGGATACCTTTGGCAAAAGCGAAAGCCGCCGCGCGGCACGGCATTTCGGCACGGTGCTGGGCAAAGAACTCAGCGATACCGGCGCTGCACAGCCCGCCCCGGTAGAGGATGCGGTTGCCGCCCTGGCTACCATGCCGGGCTGCGCCTCCCGTACTGTAGAGCTTTGCCGCCAGGCGGGTGTCCGGTTCGATGCCATCGACCACAGCACCGTATTGGCGCGTATCATTCCTGCGGACGCGCGGTCAGAAGAGTTGACCCACGCCGCCAGTGTATTTGCCATCAGCGCACGCCTTGCAGCCCTGGAAAGCCTGCAGAGCGTGTTGCGTTCCTAACCCTGTTACCCCCAAAAAACAAGGAAAGCCAACCGCGCCTGTATCGTGTGCACAGCGATGCAGGCGCGGCTGGCTTTTTGTTTACTTTTGCTTGTTTTTCGCTGATTCCAACAGCTGGTGGCGGAACTCCCGCGCGGCGGTATTCAGCGGGCGGCGGGGGTCGTAGACCAGGCAAACCGAGCGGGACGGGATAGCCTCCTGCAAATTCATCTGCAAAATGCGCTTGCGATGCAGGTTGCCGCGGGCCATCGGCTCCGGCACAAAGGCCAGGCCCAGGTCACTGCGCACCAGCGTCAGCATTTGGTCGGTGGTGCCGGCTTCGATGTCGGGTTTCAGCTCGGCGTTATGCTCTAAGAAAAGCTGGCGATAGAAGATGCGGCTCATACTTCCGTTTTCCAGCATGATGAGCGGGTAGGCAATCAACTCCTGCAGGGCGAGGGTGCGCCCGGCCAGCTCAGCAAAGCTGGGGCCGCCGACCAAAATCTCGTTGAAGGGCATCAGCGCGACCCGTTTCAAGTCACTGCCGGTCTCGGCAGGGGTGGTAACGACGGCAAAGTCTACCTCGCCGTTTTTTACCGCCTGCACGGCCTGCAGGGTGGAGTGGTTCGTGATGCGCAGCCGGATACCGGGGTACCGGGCGTGAAAGCCCCGCAGCTGCTCCGACAGATAGATGTTCAACGCGGTCTCGGTAGCGCTGATGCTGATCGCGCCGTGGGAAAGGCTGGCGCTGGCGCTCAACTCCTCCTCGGCATCCTGGATCTGCACGGCGGCGGAGGAGATGCGGGCGTAAAGGTTCTCGCCCTCCGGCGTCAGCGTGACGCCCCGATTGGAGCGGATGAACAGCACGCAATGCAGCTGGTCTTCCAACTTGTTCATCGTATGGGTGATGTTGGGCTGGTTGCTGCCCAGCACGCGGGCAGCCTTGGTAAAGTTTTGGTACTTGGCCACGTAGTAAAAGATTTTGTAGTAGTCCCAATCCACATACATGACGGTGTCCCCTCCCCTGTTGTTTCTTACTGCCAGCCGCGGGCCTTGGGGTCCAACATTTCGGCAGCCTGATAGAGCAGCGCGTTGCAGACGGCCGCCGCCACGTTGCTGCCGCCCTTGCGTCCCATAGCCACAATGGCCGGGACACCGTACTGCCCGCATATGGCAAACAGCCGCTCCTTGCTTTCCACTACATTGACAAAGCCAACGGGCACACCAATGACCAGCGCGGGACGCAGACCGTTTTCGATTTCCTCGGTAATGGCCAGCAGGGCCGTGGGGGCGTTGCCCACGGCCAGCACCGCGCGGGGGTATTCCTGCGCGGCCTTGTGCATGGCAGCTACGGCGCGGGTGGTGCCAGCTTCTTTGGCGGCGGCCGCCACGGCGGGGTCAGCCATAAAGCACACGGCCTGCCCGCCCAGCTTGGCAAGGCCCGGCTTGGTGATGCCCGCCAGCGCCATGTTGGTATCGGTGATGATGGTCACGCCCTCGTGCATGGCGGCAATGCCTGCTGCCACCGCAGCGGGGGTAAAGTGCAGGTTTTGCGCGTAGTCGAAATCGGCCGTAGTATGGATGACCCGCTTGACGACCGCCGCATTCTCCGGCGGGACCTCCAGCCTACGCTGGGCCAGTTCCTCGGTGATGATGCTCATGCTGGTGCGCTCAATATCGGCGGGCAGGTGATGCTGCGGGGTCATATGCGTTCCTCCTTTGGGCCGGTCAGCCCCATGGCGGCGTAGACGGCGGGCATGTCCAGGGCATGGCGCACGCCGTCGGCCAGCAGGTCAAACTGCTGTTCGCGGTAGGCCTGCATCGTGACGGGCGCAGCGCTTTCCATGGCAATGCCCTTGCGGCGGCAAAGCAGTTCGGCCAGCCGCTCGGTCAGCTCGCCGCTGTCAAACAGGCCGTGCAGGTAGGTGCCGAACACATTGCCCTGCACGCAGCCCTCGGGCGTGCCGTCCGCCAGAGTGCAAAAGGGTGCGCCCTGCTCCTGTATAGATGTACGGCCGGTGTGGATCTCGTAGCCGGTGAGTTCCGCCCTTGCAAAGGGGGCGGCGGTTGTGGCTGTGGATTGAGTGCGGCGTTTTTCGTTGGTGAAAACCGTCCGGATCGGCAACAGGCCCAGGCCGCGCAGAGTCTGGGGATGGCCGCTCTCGGTGCCAGTGGAATCATCCAGCGTTTCCCCCAACATCTGGTAGCCGCCGCAGACGCCCAGCACCGGCATGCCGCCCGCCGCCAGCTTTTGCACAGCGGCTTCCAGCCCGGATTGCCGCAGCCAGAGCAGGTCGTCCACAGTGTTTTTGGTGCCGGGCAGAATCACCAGGTCCGGCGCGCCCAGCTCCCGCGTGGTCTGCACGTAGCGCATGCCCAGCAGGGGGTGCTGTTCCAGCGGCATAAAATCGGTAAAGTTGGAGATATGGGGCAGGCGTAAAATCGCCACATCCAGCGGCTTGACGGCGTTTTTCTGCTGTAGGCGGTCAGAGAGGGAGTCCTCGTCCTCAATATCCACCTTTAAATAGGGCACCACGCCCACCACGGGCAGGTGTGTCTTTTCTTCCAGCATCGACAAGCCTGGGCGCAAAATTTCCACGTCTCCACGGAATTTGTTGATGACAAGGCCTTGTATGCGTGCCCGCTCCTCCGGCTCCAGCAGTTCCACCGTGCCGTACAGCTGGGCAAACACGCCGCCGCGGTCGATGTCGCCGGCCAACAGCACCGGCGCGTCCACCAGCTTGGCCAGGCCCATATTGACGATGTCATCAGCTTTCAGGTTGATCTCGGCCGGGCTGCCTGCGCCCTCGATAACAATGATGTCAAACTCCTCGGCCAGGCTGTTGTAGGCCTGCAAAATGTCGGGGATCAGGGCACGCTTGTGGCGGAAATACTCCTTGGCAGGCATGTTGCCCCGCACCTCGCCATTAACGATGACCTGGCTGCCGATGTCGCTGCTGGGCTTGAGCAGGATGGGGTTCATCCGCACGTCCGGCTCCACGCCCGCGGCCTGGGCCTGCACCACCTGGGCACGGCCCATTTCCAGGCCATCCCGGGTGACAAAGCTGTTCAGCGCCATGTTCTGGCTTTTGAAGGGGGCAGTTTTGTAACCGTCCTGGGCAAAAATACGGCAGAGCGCCGCGCACAACAGGCTCTTGCCCGCACCGCTCATCGTGCCCTGCACCATGATGCATTTTGCGCCGCTCATGCCAGCACCTCCCCCATGATTTGCAGCAGTTGGTCATTCTCAGCCGCCGTGCGCACAGCGGTGCGGTACCAGGCAGCGTCCAGCCCCGGATAATTAGCGCAGCTGCGCACTACTGCGCCGTGCTGGCGCAGAGCTTCGCCAAAATCAGCCGGGGCCTTAAACAGCAGATAGTTGGCCTGCCCATCGATGACATACAGCCCCAGCGCCCGCAGGCCTGCCGCCATTTTGGGGCGTTGGTCAGCAATCAGGGCACGGACGGAATCGGCGTAAGCGGTCTCCTGCAACGCTGCAATGCCCGCGGCCTGGGCCAGGCTGGACACAGCCCAAGGCTGGCCCGCCGCCTGCATTTTGGCTAACAGATCGGCGTTGCTGCACAGTGCATAGCCCAAACGGACGCCCGCCATGGCGTAGAGTTTGGTAAAAGCTTTTAAGATGATTAGATTCGTTGCCTCGTGTAAAATTTTTTTTGCAGTCAAAGTGTCCCGGTCGGGCAAAAAGTCCAAAAAGCATTCATCCACTACCAGAGCGGTCCCGCAGGCGGCACAGCGGTGCAGCAGCTTTTCTACCAGTGCGAGCGGCGTTACCTGCCCCGTGGGGTTGTTAGGCTGGCAGAGAAACACCATGTCTGTTTCCGGCGTTACAGCGTTGATAAAGGCACCCGTCACTGCGAAATCGTTGGCGGCATCCAGCGTAAACCGCGTAACTTCACAGCCGACCGTATCCAGCGCCGCCGCGTACTCGGCAAAGGTGGGCGCAGGCAGCAGGGCGCGGCACGGGCGGACAGCCAAAGCAAGGCGGAAGATCAAATCCGCCGCGCCGTTGCCGCACAACAGCCAATCGGCGGGCACATCCTCGGCCACGGCCAGCTTGGCCCGCAGTTCCCGGCAAAGGGGGTCTGGGTAGCGGTCCGCCGTGGGCAGTGCCGCCGCGATAGCCGCCGCCACCCCCGCAGGCAGCCCCAGCGGGCTGACGTTGGCCGAAAAATCCAGCGCGTCCCGGCCAAACTCAGCCCGGTAGCCGGCCCAATCGCCGCCATGTACCAGTTTCATCTGCATTCCCTCACAAAACAAAAAGCAGCCGCACCGCCAGCCCCAGTGCCAGGGCCAGCAGGCTTTCGGCGTACATCATGCGGTTGGCCCGCACGATGTCCTGCGGCTCAATGGGCCGCAGCGGGTCGCCGATCGTCGGCTTATTGTAATATTCGCCAAAATAGTAGGCCGGGCCTGCCAGCTGCACACCCAGCGCCCCGGCGCAGGCGCTCTCAGTCTGGGCGCTGTTAGGGCTGGCGTGGTTACGTCGGTCCCGGCGCCAAATTTTCCACGCACCGGCGGCGCTGCCCCCGGTCAGGGCCGCAGCGGCCACCCACAACAACCCGGCCAGGCGGCTGGGCTGCCAGTTGGCCACGTCGTCCAGTTTAGCGGCACAGCGTCCAAAATAGAGATACTTCTCGTTTTTATAGCCCAGCATGCTGTCCATCGTATTGATGGCTTTGTAGGTCAGCGCCAGCGGTGCACCGCCGATCAGCATGTAGAACAGCGGAGCAATGACGCCGTCGCTGGCGTTCTCGGCCACAGTCTCCACCGCCGCTTTGGTCACGCCTTCGGCAGTCAGGCTTTGGGTATCGCGTCCCACGATGCGGGCCACCGCCTTGCGGGCAGCAGGCAGGTCGCCTTTTTGCAGTTCCTTATACACGTTCATGCTTTCCTGCTTAAGGCCTTTGGCCGCAAGGGCCTGCCCGCACCAGAACATTTGCAGGGCCAGCCCCAGCGCCGGGTGCAGTTTGGCCGCCAGCCAGCAGGCCGCGCCGGTGACCAGCAGAGTGCCCAGCGGCAGCACAGCAGCCACGATACCCCCGCCCAGCAGCTCACCCCGCGGTGTTGTGGGCAGGGCGGCGCGCAGGCGTTTTTCCAGTGCCGAGATGCACCGGCCCATCAGCACCACCGGGTGAGGCAGCCAGGCCGGGTCCGCAAAAATGGCATCCAGCACAAAACCGCCCAGCACCGCCCAAAATATCAGCATATACTCTCCTTGGTGTACTGCACGGTCTTGACCAGGTGCAGTACGTGCTGCGCGGCCCAATCGCGTGCATCCAGCACATAGCCGCCCGCGTTGGGGCCGCACCACTTGTAGTAGCTTCGTTGGGGCAGGGCGTAACGCTCCAGCGCGGCCATCTGGGTACCGCCATGGGCCAAAATCACCAGCATGTCCTCACCGTCCGCCAGCGCCTTGTCCACCAGCGCCGCAAAAGTCTTGCAGATACGGTTCGAGAATTCATCCTTGCGCTCACCGTCCGGGCAGGAGCTTTCGCAGTTGGCGGCGACCCAGGCCTGATAGTCAGGATCGTGCTCCATCTCCACGTAATTGCGCCCCTCAAAACTGCCGAAGCACATTTCTTTCAGCCCGTCCACCGGCACAAGCTTTGCCTTGGGGAACAGTACCTTCGCCGTCTGGGCTGTGCGCTGCAGCGTGGAAATATAGACGACCTTCGGGTCAATATCGGCGCGGCGCAGCTGGGCCAGGCCCTCGGGCGAAAGCGGGATGTCCCGCTGGCCCTGGTAGCGCTTTTGGGCGTTGTACTCGGTCAGGCCGTGGCGCAGTAAATAAATCAACATTTCGGCAGTTCTCCTTTCAATACCGTGGGCAGGCCGCAGAACATTTCCACCACGCAGCTTGCCCGCGCGGCCAGCAGGCAGGCCAGACGGCCGGCGGCTTCCCGCGCGGCGCGCTCGGCCGGGTCGATGGGCACAATGCCGCCGCCAATTTCGGTGGCGATGACCACATCATAGGCGGCCAGTTCGTCGGCCAGTTTTTCTAGATCCGTGGCGTTGGCGGCCAGATTTTGCACATCACAAATCTGCCGTCCGCCGAACTTTTGGGAAAACGCGCGTTTACCGCTGTAAAGGGGTCCGGTAACAAAAAGCATTTACAGCACCCCCAGCCATTGGCAGGCGGCCAGCGCCGCCAGCATCCAGATCTCGCATTTTTGCAGGAACCACCCGGCCAGATCACCGGTCACACCGCCAAACTGTTTTTTGGCAACAACGTAGTACCGCGCAAAAACGCAGCCTGCGGCCAGCACCAGCGCCCAGCCGCCCAAAGCGACGAGGGCCGCGCCCAGCAGCACACAGAGCACCGTCAACACGCGGCGCACGTTGGTTTTATCCGCCGCCGTGGCAAAAGTATGGGCCAGGCCGGTGTTTTTTGCCATGGGGAATGCTGCCACCGCCAGCCCGGAGAGCGCCCGCTCCCCCACCAGTGCTAATGTCCACAACACACCCACGCGCGGGGTAAACTGCACGCAGACACACAGAGCCAAGTAGGCTATAAAGTAACTGCACAGCCGGATAACAGCGAACGCACCGCAGTGGGGGTCCTTTAAAATTTCCAGCTTTTTGGCGGTGTCTCCATAGCTGGAAAGGGCATCGCAGGTGTCGGCGTAGCCGTCCAGATGGATGCCGCCCGTAACCCACACAGGCATCAGGCAGAACACTGCCGCGCGGGCAAAATCCGGCAAAGGCAGGGCACCGCACAGGCACCACAGCGCGCCGATCACCACGCCGATGAGCGGAAATGCGCAGAGAGCGTACCGCATGTTTTTCTCGTTCCAGGCAAACTGCGGCATCGGCAGCGCCGAAAACATGGCGAACGCCACCGCGATCGTCTGCAAAGCTGTCATGGGTTTAGCCCCCTTTATAATAACGTGGGATGCCGCATACAACCCGCACCACGGCGTCGGCCCGGGTAGCGGTTGCGTTGTTGATCTGCGCCAGCGCCAGCAGGTAGCGGTCGGTATCGTCGGCATAGTCGGCCCCGCCGCGAAAGACCTCGTTGGATACAACAATCAAATTATCGCACTGCGCGGCCAGTTTTGCAAGGCCGTTTACAACGGCGTCAGCCGTTTTCTCCCCTGCGCCGTCGGGGGCGTAGAGTTCGTTGGCCGTTAAATTGCCCAGGTCCTCCAGCAGCACTGTACCGCGCCGGGGCAAAATCAGCCGATCAAGATGCAGTGGGCACTCCACCGTGTCAAACTGTTTTTGCGCCCGCATGGCGCGGTGCCGGGCCACACGGGCAGCACACTCAGCGTCCCACACCTGCATGGTAGCCAGGTAGGTGCGCGGCAGGGGGCTTTGCAGGCAAAGCGACTCTGCAAAGGCGCTTTTCCCGCTGGCCGAGCCGCCGATGACCAGCGTCAGCATTGCGGGGTGTACGGCGTGATGCCGCCCTCGGCAAACGAATAGCAGCCGTTGTAGACCGCAAGGGCCATATCCCACAGCGGCAGGCTGGCCACTGCGCCTGTGCCTTCGCCCAGGTGCAGATTGGCGGTGATAAGCGGTTTTTTATCGAGTTCTTCCAGTACCAGGCGGGCGGCCGGCTCGCTGGAAACATGGCTGGCAAACACAGCCTTGGCCGCAGCCGGGCACAGCCGCACAGCGCACAGCGCCGCCACGCCGCTGATGAAGCCATCCATAAGGATAGGTACATTTTCCAGTGCACCGCCTAAAAATACACCGCACAATCCGGCGATGTCAAAGCCGCCCAAGGCCGCCAACACGCCCAGCGGGTCGGCCGCATCGGGACGGTTAACGAGAATGCCGCGCCGGATAGCATCGATCTTGCGGCGCAGGCCTTCGTCGGAAAGTCCCGCACCACGGCCGGTCATCTCCTGCACGGGGCGGCCCAACAGTACGCTGGCCACGGCGCTGGAGGTGGTGGTGTTGCCGATGCCCATCTCACCGGTGGCCAACATCTGTACGCCCTGGCGTTTTTGCGCCTGTACCAGCTCGATACCGCAGGCGATGGACTGCACAGCCTGAGCGCGGGACATGGCCGGGCCTTGGGTGAAGTCCGCCGTGCCGAAGGCGACGCGGCAGTTGATGACCCCGGCCACCGGTGTTCCGGCAATGCCCATATCCACAGGCACAACGGCGCAGTGGGCGGCCGCTGCCATGCGACAAACGCTGGTACGGCGGGCGGCAAGATTTTCCAGCACCGCACGGGTCACGCTGGCGTCTGTTTGGCTGACACCCTGGGCCACCACGCCGTTATCGGCGCACAGCACCAGCACGGCACGGTTGGCAAGATCCGGCGTCTCTGTCCCCATCAGGGCGGCGGCATCCTCCACCATCGTTTCCAGCCGGCCCAGACCGCCCAGGGGTTTGGCAAGTGCGGCCCAGTGGGCGTGCGCGGCGGCACGGGCGGCTTTATTAGGCGACGTCACCGTTTTTAATAAGGTTTTCAGTTCGTTTTCGGTCATGGTTCTTCCTTTATATAGCGGCAGGCCGCGGTCACAAAGCGTTGCGGCAAGGGTGTGCCCGCCCAGTACAGGTGCGGAAATCCCGCATACAAATGTGCGTTGGCGAAGCCGCAGGCCCAGCTGCGACCGTTGGTTTTGACAGCGGTGAAGTCAGTGCCGTTGGCGGTCGAATCCCAGTGGTGGAACTCGTGGATCGGCAGGGTCTCCCCTGCCGCAAACAACATGCTGTCGGCGTTGGAGGTCAGTGCGGCATAGCCGAACCGCACCAGATGGCCAATTTTGACGCCTTGCCCGGGCAGAACACCCGCCATGGGGTAGGTTTTGCCGTCCGCATCCTCCAGCGTTTGGCCCAGGTAGAGGAACCCGCCGCACTCGGCCACCGTAGGCAGGCCGCTTTCCACAGCCGTTTTTACGGCGCTGCGCATGGCGGTGTTGGTTGCCAGCTGGGCGGCGTACAGTTCCGGGTAGCCGCCCGGCAGGTACAGGCCGCCGATATTGGGGGGCAGTGCCGTATCCTCCAGAGGGCTGAAAAAGCACAGCTCCGCGCCTTTTTCCTGCAAAGCTTCCAGTGTTTCGGCGTAAGTAAAGCAGAACGCGGCATCCCGCGCCACAGCAATACGCACGTTAGCCGGGGGCACGGTGCGCGGGGCCGCGGCAGGCGCGGGGCAATCAAACAAGGCGGAAAAGTGCGGCCAATCGATGGTTTTCTGTGCAGCATCCGACAAAATTTTTATTTTATTCTGCAGTTCTGCAATCTCCCCTGCGGTTTTCAACCCCAGGTGGCGGCTCTCGATGGCAGCCTCCGGCAGCGGCGGCAGGTAACCTATCACCGGCAGGCCGGTCTCCTTTTCTAACATCGGGGCCAGCAGTTTGTACAAAGTTTCGCTGCAATCATTGAGCAGTATGCCCGCCAGATGATGCGGTGTACGGAACGCCATGAGCCCCCGCAGCTCGGCCGCCAGGGTCAGGCTGGCACCCTTGGGCCGCACTACCAGCAGCACCGGCAACCCTAGCGTGTCCGCCAGATGCCAAGCACTGGCGGTGGCACTGGTGCCGCCCAGGCCGTCGTAATAGCCCATAGCGCCTTCCACCACCGCCGCGCCATGGCCTGCCGCGTTTTGGGCGTACAGGCGGCACACCGTAGCCGGGGTGGAGAAAAACAGGTCAAGGTTATGGCTTTCCACGCCCAGCACAGAGCGGTGGAACATCGGGTCAATATAATCCGGCCCCGATTTAAAGGCACAGGGATACTCCCCCCGCGCCTGCAACGCCGCCAACAGGGCGCAGGCGGCGGTCGTTTTGCCGCTGCCGGAGCGCGGCGCCGCCAAAACCAGCTGCAGCATGTTACTCCCTCACAATTAAAAAAACCGGGTTGTTGGCCATCAGCAGGTGCAGGCTGCCCGCCGCTTTGCTGCGGCTGACGGCGATCTGCGTGACCTGGGCAGACAAACCGTGGGCCGCCAGTGCGGCGATGGCCTGCTGCAAAGTTTCCAGTGCAATGGCGCTGATGCAAAGCCGCACGGCCGGGTTGGCGGCCAGCGCTGCATCCATAATGGCCGCCAGATTGCCCTTGCTGCCGCCGATGAAAACAGCATCCGGGGCGGGCCAATTTACCAGCACTTCGGGGGCCTTGCCTGCGGTCAGGTGCAGGTTTTCGGCATGGAATTTAGCGCGGTTCCGGCGGATCAGCTCGCAGGCATCGGCATCACACTCAGCGGCGTAGACCTGGCCCGCAGGGGCGGCCAGCGCCATCTCCACGCTGACGCTGCCAGTGCCCGCGCCCACGTCCCACAAGATGTCGCCGGGACGCACGGCCAGTTTGGCCAGTACGGCGGCGCGGACCTCCTGCTTGGTCATCGGCGTTTTGCCGCGGATGAAGGCTTCGTCCGGCAGGCCGGGTACGCGGCGCTGCAAGGCAGGGCAAGGCTCCACCAACAGCACACTTAAAGCCGCAAACTCCTGCCGGGCAAGTTCCTGCGCCGTGCCGCGCACAAGGCGCTGGGCAGCGGTGCCCAGGTTTTCCCCCACCGTTGCCTGCACGTTCCCGCAGCTGCTTTGCGTTAGTTTTTCGCAAAGGGTGGCGGGTGTCTCGCTGCCGCCGGTCAGGAAAAAGGTCGGTGTATCGGCACTGCACACCAGGGCCGGGGTGCAGGCACAGCCGTGGGCGCTGACCAGCTTCCAATCCTGCCAGGGGCGGCCCAGCGCGGCGGCCAGCAGCTGCACGCTGGAAAGTCCCGGGCAGACCATGTAGGGCAGGCCCGCCGCATCCAGCGCACGGCACAAGGCCGATGCGCCGGAGTAAAAGCCGGTGTCGCCGCTATAGGCCACGACCACGTGGGCGGCTTCGGTCGTTCGCAGCAGTGCGCAGATTTCCTCGATCTTATAAAGCGGCGCACAGTTCCCGGTGCAGCCATCGGGCAGGCTTTCCAATAGGCGGCGGGCACCGATAATAAGCTCCGCTTCCCGCAGGGCGTTTAGCCCCTGCATCGTCAGGCTGCCAGGGGTGCCGCTGCCCATGCCGACCAATGTAATTTTCATAAAAGCTCCCTGCATCGTTGCAAAATCGTTTCGGCGGTCTCGCCCTGTTCCTCGGGGCGGCGCAGCACGATCAGCTGTACACCGCACTGGGCGGCGGCCTGCGCCTTTTCTGCAAAGCCGCCCGCCGCGCCGCCATCCTTGGTGACCATATAGGCAATATGGAATTGGTGCATGACCGCCACATTCAATTCACGGGTAAACGGCCCCTGCATAGCAATAATGTTGCGGTGTGGGATGCCCGCTGTCTCGCAGGCGGTAATACCCGCCAGCGTAGGCAGCACGCGGGGGTAAAGCCGTGCGGGGTCCAGAGGTGCAAAGGCGGGCAGTTCCTTAGCACCGGTTGCCAGCAGGATATTGCCCGGTTTGCCCGCCAGGTACGCCGCGGCCCGGGCGGCGGTTTGCAGCACCACACTGCCTGCAGGCAGGTCACTGGCGGGGCGCAGCAGGCGGTGATATTCCACACCCACTGCCGCAGCCGCCGCGCAGATGTTGCGGGTAGCCTCGGTGGCATAGGGGTGGGTAGCATCCACGCAGAGGGCCGCGCCCTGCAACAGTGCCGCCATGGCATCGACATCCAGGCGGCCAGTGCACACTGTGATGCCGGGGGTACGCCCCTGTTCTTCAGCCCCTAACTCTGTTGCCACACAGACCGTAGCTTCTATCCCAAGGGCGGCCACGGCGCGGGAAAGCTCCCGTCCCTCGGTCGTGCCGCTGAAAATGACTACCTTCATACGCCGCGATACCCCCTGGGTGTGACCATTTTGCCGCCCAGCGCCCGGGTGGCTGCGTTGCCGATGTACACGGTAGTGAACATGTCCACCGCCGTGTTTTCCAGCTCAGCCAGCGTCAGCAGGCTAGCAGCCTGCCCCTCGCGGCCAATGTTGCGCACGATGCCGCAGATCGTCTGCGGTGCCTTGCCGTTTTGCAGTAAGATCCGCACGGCCTTTTGCAGGTAATCTGCCCGGCCCTTGGAGGACGGGTTGTACAGTGCCGCACAGAAGTCCCCCATCGCCGCGCAGGCCAGCCGCTTTTCGATGACGGTCCAGGGCGTGAGCCGATCCGAAAGGGAGATCACACAGAAATCGTGCGCCAATGGAGCGCCCAGCACCGCGCCGCCGCTTAAGGCCGCCGTCAGGCCGGGTACGATCTCCACTGTCACGCTTGGGTAGCCCTGTGCCAGTTCCAGCAGCGGGCTGGCCATACCGTACACGCCTGCATCGCCGGAGCAGACCAACGCTACCGTCTTGCCGCTTTGCGCAGTCTCCAGCGCCCAGCGGCAGCGGTCGATTTCCTTCGTCATGCCGGTGGTATACACTTCTTTGTCCGGGTACAGGGGGCGCACCAGGTCGATATAGACCGTGTAGCCGCACAGCACGTCGGCGGCCTGTAAGGCGGTTTGCGCCTGGGCAGTCAGGTAGCGGGCGTCGCCGGGGCCAAGGCCCACCACGTACAACATTGCGTCAGCCATCGTTCCATCTCCAATCCAGGGTAAAGGGGCGTAGTGCCACGGCAAAAGTTACACCGTCCCGCGCCCATTTGTGCGCCCACACGGGGCCGCCTGCGGCCAGCACAGCGGCGCGCTCGCAGACGTTATCCACGCCGGTGATGCTTTGCACAAAGTCTGAATGGGCAAACTGCCCCGGCACGGCGCGCAGTTCGTCGGCGGTATAAAAGGTAACGGGCCAGCCCTGCTTTTGGCCGAATTCCGCCAGGCCAAGTTCATCCTTTTTTAAGTCAATGCTGGCCGCGGCGGCAATGCTTTGCGGGGCCAGTTTCGTTTCGGCGCAAAAGGCAGCAAATGCGTCCGCCAGCTTGTCGGCAGGTGTACCCCGCTTGCAGCCGATGCCCAATACAGCAATACGCGGGATAATGTGCAGGGCGTTGGGCGTCATCGTCGGGGTTATCGTCAGGGCAAAACTTGCCTGTACGGCATCACCAGCCGGTTCCACACCGGCTGGCGGTGTGCCCTGTATCGGCCAATCACTGGCAAAACGCACGGTACGGCCCGCCAGCAGGGCGCTGCTTACCTTTTTGATGCGCGCCGGCTCGGCCACAAGGCAGTGCTGGTGCTTGGCCCACTCGTCCACGGCAAACACACCGTTGGCGTCGGTGGCGGTGGTGATGACCGGCACCGCGCCGCATGCTTTCGCCAGCCGACGGGCCAGATTGTTGGCACCGCCCAGATGGCCGGAGAGCAGCGGGATCGCAAAGCGGCCGCACTCATCCAGCACTACAACGGCGGGGTCGGTGGCCTTGCTGCGGCAGTGAGGCGCGATGGCTCGCACGGCAATGCCGACAGCCCCCACAAAAACAAGCGCGTCACTTTGTGCAAACTGCGCAGCAGTCCAATTGGCAAGGGTCACGCCGTTTTCGCCGCAGCGGGCCACAGCACCGGGCTGGGCCGCCGCAAGCTTCCGGGCCAGCGCCAGCCCCTTGCTGGTAAAGGCAAGATACGCGCAGGTCATTGCGGCGCTCCTTTGCGGTATTCGGTGGTAAAAGTGGGGTCATAAAGCTTGCTGCGGTCGTACTGCGCGGCCAGGAAGTCCCCCACCACGATCAGCGCGGTTTTGGTAATGCCTGCCGCGCGGGTACTGGCGGCCAAGGTGCCCACGGTGCAGTGCACGGTCTTTTGCTCCGGCCAGGTGGCTTTGTAAACCGCGGCGGCGGGGGTCGCCTCAGTGTAAGCCCCCTGCAAAAGCGCGGTCTGCACTTTGTCCACCAGACCAATGGACAGGAAAATGACCATAGTGGCCCCATGCACGGCCAGGCTGGCCAGGCGCTCGCCCTCGGGCACCGGGGTGCGACCCTCCATGCGGGTGATGATGACCGTCTGGCTCACGCCGGGCAAGGTATATTCGGCGTTCAGGGCCGCGGCTGCCCCGCAAAAACTT
>OLGB01002797.1_pt1 | contig 17617 bp, 19 predicted proteins | sample 1605691 | NCBI WGS metagenome assembly OLGB01 (sample SAMEA3888925, study PRJEB22519) | human gut metagenome | biome: human gut; feature: human-associated habitat; material: faeces | place: Denmark | collected 2010 | reverse complement strand
TCAGGGTGAGACAATGCACAGTCAAAATTCTGGATCAATACATCAAGATTTGCCGGATGATTAGGAGCTTCCTTCATTTTCAAGTAGCGTTCCCGGACAGACTGAGGCATTCTGCCCTGACACATATACTCTCCGACGATAACATTGCTTGCGTCAATGAACTGCTTAACCTGACTCAGGATTTTCCGGAAATAGATATCACTGCCACCAAAGCCTGCAGTTCCAAACAGAAAAATCTGTTTATTCTTTAACTGCGATAATAGCTGTAATGTCTTGGTATCTGCATTACCCTTGTCTGTCCAAAATCCGATATAGAGCAGTTCGGAAGAAGGGATCACTGTGTCGGACACACCGAAATACTCACATTCATCCTGAGGTAATGCCTCGTGGATTGCATCAGCCAGCACCTTGGTATTACCTGTTAAGCTGCTATAAACGATGGAATATTTTTTATTCTTCATATCATGTTGTCTCCTTTCATAGGATCATGAAATCATCATATCGCATTCCTATTTTAGTTCGGAAAGCATGATTTGTCGAATGAATTTTCCATAAACATTTTACAGAGCGAAATGGATAGTTGCTTTTCCTGCCGCTTGTGATAAACTTGTTCATAAGTGGGGGAAAGATCATGGACAGAACCCCGATAAGGAAATAAAAGCCGGGCTGTCCCGGTATCATTTAATGAGGTAGAAAAGTTGACAGAAGAGAAATATACAATCCGAAAGTATAAAAGAATTTTATTTTATGTGGTGATATGTGTGCTGCTTGCGGCATTCCTTTTGGGACAATATATTTACCCAAGTGAAAGGGAAACGGTCACGGAGGAAAGCATTACTTATACCGGAACCTTTTACCGGGTGTTGGCAGACGGAACCAAAGAGGAAATCCCGGTTCCGGGCAAATGTGATGTGCCTGCCGGAGAGCCTCTGGTCATCCGGTCAGTGCTCCCACAGGATTATCATGAAAATACGATCGCCATCAGGTCCTCTCTGGAGAATGTGCGCATTTACATCGGTGGGGAACTGAGGGCGGTGTATGATACGGAGAATACCAGACCTTTTGGGAAAAATTCTGCCAGTGGGTATGTGTTCTGCGAGACATCCGGCGAGGATGCGGGGCAGGAAGTGCGGATTGAACTGCAATGCTTTACGAAAAAGTATTCCGGTGTCGTCAACACGGTATATTGCGGGGATAAATCAGATATCTGGGCATATATGTTCCACTGCTATTTTATGGTAACTCTGATCGCCTGCGCCATGCTGTTTGCCGGACTGGTCGTGCTGATCATTAGTCTGGTGCTTGATATTATATATAAGACGAGATTTGATCTGGAGTACCTGGGATGGTGCATGCTCCTGGGAGCAGTGTGGATGCTGGGAGAATCGAAGCTGCGCCAGCTGTTTGTTTCCAATGCTTCTATTCTGTCGAATATGTGCTTCTTCGTTGTGATGCTCTGCCCGGTTCCGATCATGTTCTATATTGACAGTGTGCAGCAGGGAAGGTACCGGAAGGTCTATCATGTGGCAGAGTGTATCACCTGTGTGAATTTTGTACTATGCACGGCCTTACAGCTACTGAATATCGCAGATTTTATCTCGACAATGTTCTTGTCCCACCTGGTGATCGCAGGAACGTTCCTGACAATATTTATCACCATTTGCCGGGATCTCATCAAGGGAACGGCGAAACATTACAAGCTTCCGCTGATCGGACTGGTAGCTGCCATGATTGCAGTCATGCTGGAGGTGACAGCGGTGTATCGAGTGGTGTCACTGTCAGGGATCTTTATCGCAACCGGACTGGTGGTCCTGCTGGTCGTTACGCTGATCCAGACAATGGACCGCATCCGCGAGCTGGAGCTGGCCAGGCAGAGAGAGGCAAGGGAAAGCCTGGATTATCTGACTGGTCTTCCTATGCGTCATAAGGGTGAAAAGCTGATCCTTGAGAAAATGCAGGAGCATGATGGCTGTCTGGGATTTGTCGATATGGATAATCTGAAGAAGATCAACGATGTCTATGGACATAAGGCGGGGGATCGTGCTCTCAGGCTGGTAGGAGCAATGCTCACAGAGTGCATGGAGAACGCAGTGGTCTGCCGGCTGGGAGGAGATGAATTCCTGTTCTATCTGCCGGAGGCATCAGAAGAAGAGATGAACATGCGGATGAGAAAGCTGTTTGAAAGCTTTGGTGCGGCAAAAAATCTCACGGCGGAGACTTCACCGGCATCCTTGTCCTGCGGTCTGTGTATGTGCAGACAGGGAGGAATCTTTGAAGAATATTATATAAGAGCGGACAAGGCATTGTATTATGTCAAACAGAATGGTAAGAACAGTTACCGGTTTTATGAGGAGCTGGAGGAACAGCAGACGGATGCATAGGCCAGAAAAATGACCTGGAGGTAATCGCCGGAGCATTGCTGGAGAGCGGAAGCATAATTGGAAACAAAAGAATGAAATTAGAATCCGTAAAAACATTTCAGGTTTAACGGATGAATTAAAAGCATTTGTTAGCTGTCAATGAATTGCTGGATGAAATTAATGCAGAAAAAGCGCAATAAGTCGGGAAGCGATTAATCCAAAGTGAGAGGATGCTTACAGGATACGATGACTATGTCGTTTTCTGCAAATGACAGTACAACATCATAAATTCTTCCGTAATTTGGCACAGATTGATAAGGATAAGCAGATTATTGTATTTGATAATGAGATCCCACCAACCGATTTAACAGGGATTACTTATCAACACTTTACAGGTAACGTAGAAATTGATTTCCTAATAGTAGGAAAGAGTATAGCATGAGGAGGTGGATTTGATGGCAAGTACAATTCAGGTAAGAGTGGATGATGAATTAAAAGCAAAGTCAGATGAATTATTCAAAGATTTGGGTACAGATACGACAACAGCAATCCGTATGTTTTTGATTCAGGCATTGGCAGTAAATGGTTTTCCTTTTGAGATTAAAAGGGCAAGTGTAACTCCGTATAAGGCATTAACTGAGTCTGAACTTTTAGAAAAGCTGGAGAAATCCCGTGAACATGCCGCACAGGGAATGTTTAGAGATGCTGATGAAGTTTCTCATGATATGAGGGCAAAGTATGGATTATAAGGTTGTAATTACAAAAGATGCAGAGGACGATCTGGATCGTTTTGTTAAATATCTTATTTTTGAAAAAAAGAATATGCAGGCGGCATAGAATGTCTTAGATGATTACGATGCTACAATAGAAAGTCTAAAGCATGTGGCAGGCAGTTTGAAACTTTGTGATAATCCAAGACTTTGTCTGTTAGAGTATCGGCGTATTAATTTTTTGAATCATAGATATTTCATGTTGTATCGAATCGTTGATCATGTGGTATTTGTTGATAATATCTTTCATGAGTTGCAGGATTATGAGAATAGGATGTATTAGCGTAGAAATAATTTTAATGAGACCTCAGCAGAGATGCTGAGGTCTTTTGGACTTTACTCTATTTGCGCCACCGGAAAATCTCCTGTTGTGTTCCACCACCGAAAAAGGTATAATACCTTTGATAACAAGCGAAACACAAACAGGAAAGACAGAGGTGTATCATGTATCAATTTAGCAGCCGGGTGCGTTACAGCGAAGTGGATAGCGAAAGAAATCTGACGATCCCCGCATTATTGGATTATCTGCAGGATTGCTGCACATTTCAGTCCGAGCAGCTTGGCGTAGGTGTGGATTATCTGATGAAGCAGCAGGCAGCGTGGGTGCTTTCTTCGTGGGAGATCCGCATATACAGACGACCGCGCATGGGAGAGCAGATTTCTGTTGGTACATGGCCATATGATTTCAAGGGATTTTATGGATACCGGAATTTTACCATCACAGGTGCAGATGGAGAGGTGCTTGCGGATGCCAATTCGGTCTGGGTATATATGGATCTGAAAACGATGCGGCCGGCAAAGATCGGAGACGGCATGAGGGAAGCCTACCTGCCGGATCTGGGCGAGCAGCTTGGCGGCGAGTGGTCGGAGCGCAAGATACGATGTAACAAAACCTTTACACCGGAGAAAAAAGAGCCGGTCCGGGTAGCCAGATTTTTTATCGATACCAACCACCACATGAACAATGGAAAATATATTCTTGTTGCAGAGGAGTATCTGCCGGAAGGGTTTGAAATCGGAGGATTGCGGGCTGAATATAAAAAAGCGGCAGTGTCAGGCGATACGATCTGTCCGGAAGTGATAACAGAAGAGAAAAGTGTAACAGTCACGCTGGCAAATGAAGAAGGCGTGCCATACGCAGTAGTGCAGTTTATAAAGGCACAGGATTGAAATGAGGGACATATGAGATTAGGAGAATATCAGACATTAACGATCATAAAAAAAGTAGAATTTGGCGTGTATCTTGCCGAACATGAGGGCGACGAAAGACGCGTGCTGTTGCCGGCAAAGCAGGTTCCCGAAGAAAGTAAATGCGGAGATACCATCGAAGTATTCTTATATAAAGATTCTAAGGACAGGCTGATCGCAACAACGAACAAACCTGCACTCACATTGGGCGGGCTTGCTGTATTAAGAGTCGCAGAGGTTGGAAAGATCGGCGCGTTCTTAGACTGGGGACTGGAAAAAGACCTGTTTCTTCCATATAAAGAGATGACGGCAAAGGTGCAGCCGGAGGATGAGGTTTTAGTTACGCTTTATATTGATAAGAGCCAGAGACTCTGTGCCAGCATGAAAAAATTATATGACCTGCTTTCGACAGATGCACCATATCACAAGGGCGATGTGGTGACCGGAAGGGTGTATGAGTTCAGCGATAACTTCGGAACATTTGTTGCAGTGGATGACAAATATTCCGCCATGATACCATCACACGAAGATACCAGCAAACTTCGCATCGGAGATGAGATCGAGGCGAGAGTTGTCAATGTAAAACCAGATGGAAAGCTTGACATTACCATGCGGGAGCGTGCTTATTTGCAGATGGATGCAGATGCCGAAAAAGTCATGGGTGTGATCGAGGAATTTGCAGGTGTGCTTCCGTTTACCGATAAATCTTCCCCGGAAGTGATCAAAAGGGAGACAGGACTTAGCAAAAGCGCGTTCAAACGTGCCGTTGGACGATTATACAAAGAGCGCAGGATTGAAATAAATGAAAAATCAATTCGCAAAACAGATTAAAATGTGATATGCTAAAAAATAATGAAGAAAAGGAGAATATCTATGAAAAAAGTGATCAGTACAGATAAGGCACCAGCAGCAATCGGACCTTATTCACAGGCAATCGAAGTAAATGGAATGGTTTATACATCAGGGATCATCCCGGTAGTGCCAGAGACAGGAGAAATCCCGGAAGGCTCTGTGGCACAGGCAAAACAGGCATTCACAAACCTGTCTCATCTGTTAGAGGCAGCAGGGAGCAGCATGGGTCAGGTTGTAAAAACAACCGTATTCATCAAGGAAATGAATGACTTCGGAGCGATCAACGAGGTATATCAGACCTTTTTCCCGGAGCCATATCCATCCAGAAGCTGCGTAGAAGTAGCACGTCTTCCAAAAGACGTTATGTTAGAGATCGAAGCGATCGCTACAAAATAAACCAGAGTAAAGAAAAAGGGCTTTTCAGTGGAAACATTGAAAAGTCCTTTTTATGTACCTTAGATATACATATCAATATTGCTGCCAAGATGTGGTGTCACCGACTGTTCCATCATCTGTATCATGGAGGTATTTAACGCCTCGTTCATTTCAAGCTGTTTGCCTAATACAGCAGTTCCGACTGCATAAGCAAGGCTTCCCTGGCTGACAGAAGACATGGAATCATAGGTAGACAATGTACTCAAAGCAGAAGATACATTTGCTAAATCCATACAAATCCCTCCTTTTTTGTTTATTATGGCACAGCAGATGGAAAAAAACAATCGCAAAGCAAGAAATTTACAAAGAATTTAAATATTTTTCAGGGGAAAAGTGTTATACTGGTGACTAATGAGTGTTGAGAAGAATGGAGATGGAAACGATGAAAGATACGATCATTATCGGAAGCGGTCCGGCAGGACTGGCAGCAGCGATCTATGGGGAACGTGCAAGGCTGGATGTATTGACGATCGAGAAACAGCCGATGAGCGGTGGGCAGATTTTAAATACCTATGAGGTGGATAACTATCCGGGACTGCCGGGACTTGGTGGATTTGATCTGGGAAGTCGTTTCCGCGAGCATGCAGACCGGCTTGGAGCCAAGATCGTGACAGAGAACATTTCTTCCGTAGATCTTTCGGGAGAGGCAAAAAAGATTGTGACGGACAAGGCTTCCTATGAAGCAAGAACCATCATCATTGCAACCGGAGCAAACCATAGAAAACTAGGTGTTCCGGGCGAGGATGCCTTATGCGGCATGGGCGTTTCCTACTGTGCGACCTGCGATGGAGCATTTTTCCGGGGCAGGGATGTCGTCGTTGTCGGGGGCGGAGATGTGGCATTAGAGGATGCGCTGTTCCTTGCAAGAGGATGCAGAAAGGTATATCTGGTCCACAGAAGAGATGCGTTCCGCGGAGCAAAGATCCTACAGGAAAAAGTTTTTGCCACAGTAAATATAGATGTTATCTGGGACACAGAAGTAACTGCAATCAATGGGAAAACGTCAGTGGAAAATGTTACCCTTTATAATAAGAAGAAAGACGAAACAACAGAGTGCGCGGTAAGCGGTGTCTTTATTGCAGTTGGCATCGCACCGAATACGGAGTTGTTTTTGGGACAGGTTGCAATGGATGAAGCGGGTTATATCAAAGCGGACGAGGACTGCGCAACCAGTGTTCCTGGCGTATTTGCAGCAGGAGATGTGCGGACCAAGCAGTTGCGGCAGGTGATCACAGCGGCATCGGATGGCGCAAATGCGATCACATCGGTGGAACATTTTTTGTATCGATAAAGTAAAAGCTGTGTCAAATTTATGCGAACAATTAGGGGATATTGGTTGACATAGAATGACTGCTTTGCTATAATAAACACGTAATATATTTAACAATTTTGTAATAAAAAGTAATAATTGGAAAATATTGGAGGCAATTTACGGATGAAGAAAGGAATGGTTCGGATAACAGGCTGCTTGCTGGCAGGTGCATTGCTGATGGGAAGCCCAAGTATACAGACATACGCAAGTCCGCTGGCAGGGGCAAGTCAGGCGGTTGATATTGCAGTTGAGATGGGAAAGAGTCCGACAGCCGGTGTATCAGAAACATTGGGACAGATTTTACAGGACAGCAGTGAAAAAGCAATTCAGCTTGCTGCAGCAGAAGAGGAGCAGGTCAGTGAAAATGACGTGCCTGTTGTTACTTCAGAGTATTCTGACATTGCGATTGCCCAGGTTGATAATTATGTCAATGTTCGTACAGAACCGAATACGGACAGCGATGTGGTCGGAAAACTTTACAACAATTCCGCAGCAACCGTATTAGAGACGACGGATAATGGCTGGTATCGCATCAAATCCGGTAATGTAGAAGGATATGTAAATTGTGAGTACGTGGTAACCGGAGATGAGGAACTGGCAAAAAAAGTCAGTACCAGATATGCCAAGGTAAATACCACAACGTTAAAAGTAAGAACAGAGCCGTCCATGGATGCGAAAGTCCTTACCCTTGTTCCAATCGAAGATGACCTTGTTGTAATTGATGAGTCAATTGACGGATGGGCAAAGGTTACCACAGAGGAAGGCGATGGCTATGTTTCTAAGGACTACGTCATCCTGACAACAGAGTTTGTTCAGGCAGAGTCCAAGGAAGAGGAAGCAGCCAGACTGGCAAAAGAAGAAGCAGAACGTAAACAGGCAGATGCAGCAGCAAGCGCAGCCAGAAAGAAAGAAAGCTCCTCCGGCAGCAAGAGTTACTCTTCACCGGGCAGTTCCAATGGACAGGCAGTTGCAAGCTACGCATCACAGTTTATTGGAAACCCTTATGTATATGGTGGTACCAGTCTGACAAACGGAGCAGACTGTTCCGGATTTGTTATGAGCGTATATGCGGCATTCGGTGTAGGACTTCCACATTCTTCCAGTGCATTAAGGGGATGCGGATATGAAGTAAGCCTTTCCGATGCACAGCCGGGTGATATCGTATGCTACAGTGGACATGTTGCAATTTATGTAGGTGGCGGCACGATCGTTCATGCAAGTACACCGGAGAGCGGTATCAAGTTCTCGAGCGTAAATTACAGAAGCCCGATCTGTGTAAGACGAATTTTCTAATGTACATAAAAAGGACATCTCAGAGATGGGATGTTCTTTTTTTATGATAATAGAATGTTCGCGAAGCGTGCGCCGCAAAAATAACTGTGTAATTTCTGATATAAGTTCTTTTGTATGAAAATACACATACTGTTTCCCAAATGCGTCACTGGATTAAAATGGAAAAGTGACTTTGTTAAAAAGGGTGATATACAAGGTGCACAAAAAAATGAAACGGTCAGAAAAAAATAAACAAAATGAAAAAGTTATCCAAAAAGTTATCCACATAGAAAAACCCCTAAAAATGGAAAAAATGGAGTTATACACTAAGTTATTCACATTATCCACAGAAAAGGGGATAAAAAAAGTGGTTTACATAGTAAAAAAATCGAATGCATGTTTTGTATAGAAATAATAAAGTTGATAAAATGAGTTTGAAATTTTGAAAAAAGATTGACTTTTGAAATATGAAAAAATGAAATAAAAAGCATGTGAATATTCTGTCAATTCTAAAAATAGGAAATATAGACCTTCTTGAAAAAAGAAATGAAGTTTGCTATACTACTCCATATGTTTTTGAAACACTGTGGAAAATATTTCCCACAGTGAAATAAGTATAGGTGTAGTGTATGATAAAAAAGATAGATATAATGGGCATTCTTCTGGATGATTATACGGTGCGTGAGGCACTTCATCAGATTGAGAGCTTTTCGGATGATAACGTGCTAAGGAGTATTGAGAGCATTTCCATGCAGATGCTTATGGAAGCAGAGAAGGATGAAGAGCTTCGAAATGCGATATCATCCCTGGACTTAGCAATCGTCGGGCAGAAAGAGATACTGGAAGTTGCAGGGGTTGGAACCATGCAGCGGATCAAAGAGACCGAAGAAAATGATTTCTTCTATGAATTTTTAAAACGGCTGGAACGCAACCATAAACGACTGTTTCTGCTGGGCGAGACTGAAGAGAAGAATAACAGGATCAAAGAAAAACTGATAGAGCAATATCCACAGCTCTCCATCGTGGGAGAGTATGCGCTGGAAAACTGCATCGGCGACCAGGCGGCGGTCATCAATGAGATGAACGCAGCAACACCGGATCTGGTACTGTCAGCACTTCCGTCCCCGACACAGGAGCATTTCTTCTGGGAACACAAAGATAAGATCAATGCGAGGATCTGGTACGGAGTGGGTGATGTGGAGATAGACGGCAGGACGGGCGTGAAAAAGATGGTCACAAGCCTGTTACACCGCGGCAGATTAAAGAGCAGTATCGAAAAATATGAGAAGAAAAAAGAAGAATAATATGGCTTTGTGAACTATGACTATGGGAGAAAAAGCCATATTTGGAAAAAAAGTTGAGGAAGTGCATAAAAACTGTGCATTTCCTCTTTCTTTTTTTGCTGTTTTGCATTAAAATAAAAGCTAGGTAATTTTCCGGTAAGGGAAGAAGAACAAATTTATTGTGAAAGTTGCCTAGGCTATTGTCATCAATAAGAAGGAGCGGGAGATTATGATTTCGAATCAAATACTTCAAAATACGATCGACGGGTTGAAAGGGATTACCAGGATCGATCTATGTATCATCGATGTAGAGGGAAAGGTGCTTGCGGCTACATTTCTGGAAGCAGAAGAGTTTGTAGAGCCGGCATTAACATTTGTAGAGTCACCGGCAGACAGCCAGGTGGTAAATGGATGTCAGTTTTTTAAAGTATTTGATGACCATCAGCTTGAGTATATTCTGCTTGCCAGAGGAGACAGTGATGATGTCTATATGGTCGGCAAGATCGCGAGCTTCCAGATCCAGAATCTGTTAGTCGCATACAAAGAGCGTTTCGATAAGGACAACTTCATCAAGAATCTTTTGCTGGATAACCTTCTTCTGGTTGATATTTATAACAGGGCAAAGAAACTGCATATCGATACCGAGGTGCGCAGGGTCGTCTTTATCGTTGAGACAAACCGCGATAAAGACGGCAATGAATTAGAGCGTATCCGCAGTATTTTCGGTGGAAAGACCAAGGATTTTGTTACGGCAGTCGATGAGAAAAATATCATCGTGGTCAAAGAAGTGGCAGAGAATGAGGGATACGAGGAACTGAACAAGACTGCAGAGGTGATCGTCAACCTGTTCCGTTCAGATGCAGAAAATGATATTCATGTGGCGTATGGTACGATCGTCGGGGAGATCAAAGAGGTATCCCGTTCTTACAAAGAGGCAAGAATGGCACTGGATGTAGGAAAGATCTTTTTCGAGGATAAAGATGTTATTGCATATTCCACCCTTGGAATTGGACGTCTGATCTATCAGCTTCCGATCCCGCTGTGCAAGATGTTCATCAAAGAGATCTTTGATGGAAAATCACCGGATGAATTTGACGAAGAGACCATTACAACAATCAATAAGTTCTTTGAAAACAGCCTGAATGTATCTGAGACATCCAGACAGCTTTATATTCATCGAAATACTCTGGTATACCGCTTGGACAAGCTGCAGAAAGCAACCGGACTGGATCTTCGGGTGTTTGAAGATGCCATTACCTTTAAGATCGCACTCATGGTTGTAAAATACATGAAGTACATGGAGTCATTGGATTATTAAACAGTGTGAGAAGATGCGCTGGAATGGAGAGTACTATGATTAAGCTAGAACATGTCAGCAAGGCTTATTCTGCAGGGATCCCTGCATTAAATGATGTGAATTTAAATATTGAGGAAGGTGAATTTGTATTTGTGGTCGGGGACAGTGGTTCTGGAAAGTCCACACTGATCAAGCTCCTGTTAAAGGAGCTTGAACCGACAGAAGGCACAATAACGATAAACGGAAGAAAACTAAATAAGATCAAAAGAAGACAAATCCCGAAATTCCGACGTAATATTGGCGTGGTATTTCAGGATTTCCGCTTGTTAAAAGACCGAAATATCTATGACAATGTTGCATTTGCACAGAAAGTCATCGGAGAGTCAAACCGTTCCATCAAAAAGAACGTGCCGTTGATGTTATCCATGGTCGGACTTGCGGCAAAATATCGTTCCTACCCGAAGCAGTTATCCGGTGGAGAGCAGCAGAGAGTCGCGATCGCAAGGGCACTGATCAACAGACCAAAGATCCTTTTAGCAGATGAGCCGACCGGTAACCTTGACAATAATAATGCCTGGGAGATCATGAAACTGATGGAAGAGATCAACAACAATGGAACAACAGTTGTTGTGGTTACGCATAATCTTGAGATCGTAAAGGCGATGAACAAGAGAGTTGTCACCATGAAAAAAGGAGTCATCGTGGATGACAGTGCAGATTCCATGGATTATGAGTTAGAAAGCACAGGTGAAAATCAGGATGAGGATTAGTACATTTTTTTATACAATCAAACAGGGGCTGGTCAATATCTGGAAAAATAAGATGTTTTCTCTGGCATCCATTGCCACGATGACAGCCTGCATTTTCCTGTTTGGTCTTTTTTATGCAATTGTAACCAATTTTCAGGCGATGGTAAAAGATGTGGAGGCTGGCGTTGCCGTGACCGTGTTCTTTGACAAGGACATATCTGACCAGCGCATTGAAGAGATTGGAGAATTGATCGGAGAACGTGTTGAGGTCTCCCATTATGAATTTATCAGTGCAGACGAAGCATGGGAAAACTACAAAGAGATCTATTTTGACGGAAATGAAGAGGCGGCAGCCAGTTTTGCAGGGGATAACCCACTTGCCAATTCTGCCAGCTATTCCATTTACATGAATGATGTATCCATGCAGGGAACCCTGGTCACCTACTTAAAATCGATCGACGGGATTCGTGAAGTGAAGCAGTCAGAGATGGTAGCAAATACCTTAACTGATTTTAACAGCATGATCGGCTATATCTCAGCTGGCATCATCCTGATCTTACTTGGTGTTGCTATTTTCCTGATCAGCAATACGATCACGGTTGGTATTTCTGTACGCCGGGAAGAAATCGGCATTATGAAGCTGATCGGGGCAACCGATTATTTTGTCCGGGCACCATTTGTCGTAGAGGGTATTGTGATCGGAGCCATTGGTGCAGTGATCCCACTTGGCATTTTATATGTTCTTTATCAGAAGATCGTGGAATATATTGGAGATAAATTTAACTTTATCAGCAATATGATGAAGTTCTTAAGCGTAAATGAGGTGTTCCATACATTGGTGCCGGTAGCACTGGTTTTAGGTGTGGGGATTGGATTTATAGGAAGCCGGATTACCATTCGGAAACATTTGAAAGTATAAGATGAAAAGAATGAAAAAAAGAGTCCACTTATATAAAATAGTTGCGTTTGGTCTGGCATTGCTTCTTGGAACAGGAGCAACTCTGCAGGTGGCAGCAACCTCTGCGAAAGAATCATCGACGACTTCTCTAAAGGAAGCAGAAAGCGAAAAACAGCAGTTGGAGAAGGAACTTGCAGATGCAAAGGATGCGATTGAAGACCTGAAGCAGTCAAAGGGAAATGTCGAGAGTAAGATTTCTGCTTTGAACAGTAAGCTGATGGATATCTCAGAACGGATCACAACACTGGAAGGACAGCTGGAAGAAAAAAATAATAATATTCTGCAGACACAGCAGGAACTGGAAGATGCAGAGGCGACCAAAGAACAGCAGTATGAGGACATGAAACTCCGCATACAGTTCATGTATGAAAATGCAAACACCTCCTACATGCAGTTACTGTTGGATGCAAAGGATATCTCTTCTTTACTCAATTCGGTTGAGTATATTACGGAGATCCAGCAGTATGACAGAAAAAAGCTGGAGGAATATACGGAGACAGTCGCTTATATTGCAGGAGTGGAAGAACAGTTAAAGCAGGATTATGAAGAGCTGCAGCAGATGAAAACATCCGTAGAGGAGGAAAAGGCATCCGTGGCGGCTCTTATGAAACAGAAAGAGACAGAACTTGCAGGGATTGCAGATGACATTGTCGATGCACAGAGCGAGGCAGAATATTACGCGGCTGAGTTGCAGGCGCAGGAAGAATTGATTGCAGAAATTAAAAGGATCGAAGCAGAAAAGGCAGCGGCACAGAAACAGAGTGCACCTTATACCGGAGGGGTGTTTGTGTGGCCGTGTCCGAGCAGTATGCGTGTGACCAGTGGTTATGGCAATCGTACCTCTCCAACCAGTGGAGCATCGACCTATCACAGAGGGATTGATATTGGTGCAGCCGGGGGCGCAGACATTGTCGCGGCGGCGGCTGGTACAGTGACATCTGCAGCGTACAGCAGCGCAGCGGGAAATTATGTGATGATCGATCATGGCGGCGGATTGTATACGGTCTATATGCACGCATCGGAGATTGTGGTGTCACCGGGACAGCAGGTTTCACCGGGGCAGGTGATCGCTAAGGTGGGAAGTACCGGTATTTCGACCGGAAATCATTTACATTTTGCAGTATCATTAAATGGAAGTTATGTCAACCCAGGTGATTATTTAGGCGGTTGATGCCGTCTCACATGGGGAAGAAAGGAAAGAAATGGATAGACAGGATATAGAGAATAGCCAGAATACCGAAAACAGTGTGCAGGAAGATGATTTAAAACCGATCGAAGATTTCTACGCCGGAAGAAAAAAAGGCATTGGAAGAGGTATCCTATATGGTGTTGTGGGAACCCTGCTGGCAGGAACACTGCTTTTTACCGGAATATGCAAGGTGGCTGGAGTAAAACTTCTGGTGACCGGAGGCAATACATCAGAGACAAACGGAACACTGTTAAACAGCCATACCGTCCAGAAACTCAATGAGTTAAAGGGTTATGTGGATCTTTACTATTATGATGATGCAGATACGGAAGCCTTAGAGGATGGCATGTATGAGGGACTGATCAGCGGACTGGGAGATAAGTATTCTGTATACTATAATGCGCAGGATAATGCCCAGATGCAGATCGACACGACCGGACAGTATTATGGGATCGGTGCAGGACTCAGACAGGATCCGGATACAATGGTGGTATCTATTTCAAAAGTGTATGAGGGAACTCCTTCCGAGGAAGCAGGGTTATTAGCAGACGATACGATCATTTCAGTAGACGGAACCGATGCGACCAGCATGGAGGTGACAGAACTGGTAAAACTGATCCGTGGAGAAGAGGGTACGACAGTACACCTTGATGTATACCGTGCAAGCACAGGAGAAAATCTTTCCTTTGATGTGGAGCGTGCCAATGTGACACTGCCGAGCGTATCCCATGAGATGCTGGACAATGGCATCGGATATATCCATATCGATTCGTTCGAAAAAGAGACTGCAACGCAGTTTGAGAGCGCGATGGCAGATCTGGACGGTCAGGGAATGAAAGCACTGATCTTAGATGTGCGCTACAACGGTGGCGGACTTGTTCCGGCAGTTGTTCAGATTTTGGATGACATTTTACCGGAAGGGTTACTGGTATATACCGAAGATAAAAATGGAAACCGCCAGGAGTATACTTCAAGCGGCGACACCAAGATTGATATCCCGCTTGTTGTACTGATCAATGGAGACAGCGCATCTGCATCTGAGATCCTGGCAGGAGCGATCAAGGATTACGAATATGGTACACTGATCGGGACAACGACGTTTGGAAAAGGTATCGTACAGACGATCTTCCAGCTTGAGGACGGGGATGCGGTAAAACTGACCACTGCAAAATATTTTACACCAAAGGGAAATTATATCCACGGTGTGGGAATTGAGCCGGATATTGAACTGGAATATGAATATTTAGATCCGGAAGGAAACGAATATCAGATGCAGTATGATAACCAGATACAAAAAGCGATCGAAGTGCTTACGGAGGAAATGAAATAACATATGAAACGGGTGTTGATGCGGGTCGTAACAGGAAGCCTGTTGGCAGCCTGGATGGTGGTGGTGTTTCTTTTTTCCGCACAGCCGGCGGTGCGCTCGGAGAAAATGAGCGGCGGTTTTGCCTATCGTATTGTGAAACAGGCAGACCGGCTGTTTGACCTTGGGATGACAGAAAAACAGATGGAACAGCAGGCAAAGAAGATCGATTATCCGGTCCGCAAGGGAGCTCATATGACAGAGTACGCGGTGCTCGGATGCCTTGCCTTTGCATTTTTCTGCAGCCTTACGCCTCTGATCCAGAGGAAAAGAGAGCTGTGGGCATGGTGCTTTGCAGTCGTGTATGCCATGACAGATGAGATCCATCAGTTGTCTGTACCGGGGCGTGCCGGGAGATTTACAGATGTCTGTATTGATGCCACCGGGGCGGCGATCGGAATCATACTGTTGTTTCTGATCCGAAAAATCTGGCAAACCTGTTGCGAAAAGAGAAAGCATCTTATACAATAAAAGCAAGGATGCCCTAAAAAACGGGCAGAAGATTAAAATGAAAGAGGTGATACTGTGGTAGAACTTGATCAATTTAAAGTGACCCTGAATTCATACAGGGAACCGCTGCAGGAAGTGAGGGATTCACTTTGACCTGGCTAATAAAGAACAGCGGATCCAGGAATTAGAAAGGGAAATGGAGGCACCGGACTTCTGGGATGATCCAGTCGTTTCCCAAAAGAAAATGAAAGATTTAAAGAGCATGAAGGACGATGTGGCGACCTATGCTTCTTTAAAGACACAGTTTGAAGATATTGAAACACTCCTTGAGATGGGATATGAGGAAAATGATGCTTCCTTAATTCCGGAGATCGAGGAGAACTTACAGGAATTTATTAACACTTATGAGGGTATCCGTATCAAGACACTTCTGTCTGGCGAGTACGATAGTGACAATGCCATTGTTTCCCTTCATGCGGGTGCAGGCGGAACCGAGTCCTGCGACTGGGCGGCCATGTTGTACCGTATGTTTACCAGATGGGCGGCAGACAAGGGATTTTCAGTTGAAGTGCTGGATTCACTCGATGGGGATGAAGCCGGGATTAAATCCATTACCTTCCAGGTCAATGGAGAAAATGCGTACGGCTACTTGAAATCAGAAAAGGGTGTCCATCGTCTGGTAAGGATCTCGCCGTTTAATGCAGCGGGAAAACGTCAGACTTCCTTTGTGTCCTGCGACGTTATGCCGGATATCGAAGAGGACGTAGACATCGAGATCAACGAAGATGATCTGCGCATCGATACGTATCGTTCCAGTGGTGCAGGAGGACAGCATATCAATAAGACGTCTTCCGCTATCCGTATTACGCATATCCCGACCGGAATTGTGGTGCAGTGTCAGAATGAGCGTTCCCAGTTCCAGAACAAAGATAAGGCAATGCAGATGTTAAAGGCAAAGCTTTATATGATGAAGCAGGAAGAAAATGCACAGAAGTCATCAGATATAAGAGGTGATGTTAAAGATATTAATTTTGGCAATCAGATAAGAAGTTATGTATTACAGCCATACACAATGGTAAAAGATCATAGAACTAATAAAGATATTGGTAATGCAGCAAGTGTGTTAGATGGCAATATAGATCCATTTATTAACGCATATCTTAACTGGATATCGACAGGAAAGAAAGCTGATGAAGAATAATGAGATAATTAATTTATAATAACTATAAAATGCAGTGGCATTAAGAAAGGAGTAATTATGGCAGATTATATCAGACCGGTAGTATTTACACTTGGAGGTCAGAAGTTTGGAGTGGATATTAACCTCGTTCAGTCAATTGAAAGACAGGTAGATGTTGTTCCAGTTCCTAATGCTATGAAGTACATAAGTGGAATTGTTAATCTTAGAGGAGAAGTAATACCAGTAATGAGTCTTAAGAAGAAGTTCTCTATGGATGATACCGCTGAATCTAAGGGTAATAATACAGTTATCGTTAATCTTCCGGATATGAAGATAGCACTTGAGGTTGATGAGGTTCTTGAAATTGGTGAACTTAACGCAGAGAAGATTGTTGATATGCCAAGACTTGCTAAGAATGAGGAAACAGAATACCTTGACAGAGTTGCAAGTGTAGATGGTGATTTAGTTATTCTTCTTGATATTAACAAGATATTATCAGAGGATGAAGCACAGGGCGTTAGGGAATTTGCTGAACAGATGAGCAGGAACGACTAATACAGTAACTGTTAATTAAGTGTATAGCGAGAAGGAGTGTATATGGGTAATAGCAATGTATTTAAAAGAAATGCAGGTATTCTTATGGCAATCAGTTCGCTTCCATCACCTTATGGAATAGGAACATTAGGAAAAGATGCCTATGAGTTTGTGGATTTTGTAAGGGACAGCAATCATAAATACTGGCAGGTACTTCCGGTAGGACCAACAACATACGGTGACAGTCCTTATCAGCCATATTCGGCGTTTGCGGGTAATCCTTATTTTGTCGATCTGGATATGCTGATAGAAGAAGGACTTCTTCTTAAATCAGAGGTTATAGCAGTTGACTGGGGAGATGGAATAATACCGGTTGAGGTGTCAGAAGATGATGCGGTCAATAACCGATATCCAGTCAACCA
>OLGB01002795.1_pt1 | contig 17625 bp, 10 predicted proteins | sample 1605691 | NCBI WGS metagenome assembly OLGB01 (sample SAMEA3888925, study PRJEB22519) | human gut metagenome | biome: human gut; feature: human-associated habitat; material: faeces | place: Denmark | collected 2010 | reverse complement strand
AAAAATGATCTGCTTTATCGCATTTATCAGTTACACCTTTTATTTTACCATATATAGATCTATCCATTGCAACAAATCTACCACTAAGTCCTTCTGCTGGTGTTGCTAGTAATGTAAAATTCAAGTTATATTCTTTTGTATATTCATCTGAATTTTCAGAAATTTTTTCAATAAATGAATTATAATCTACATTTTTAAAGTTATATCCTAATTCGATTAATATTTTACTTAATTCAGAAATTGTAAGCTCTTTATTGCTTAAAATATGATAAATTGAATTTTTATTATTTGCTAAAAGTAACTCTACAATAAATTTTGTACATTCATCAACAGGACTGAATTCAATTTGGAGATCGTTTAGTTCTTTTGCTATTACTCCGGATTTTATAATTGAATTTAATGCTGACATAAATATATTTTGAGTGTAGTTACCTTGGAATTTACCATCAGATTTTCTTGGCATAATATTTCCAAGTCGGAAGATAACAGCATTTAATCCTTGAGTGTTTGTTGCGATTAATATGTTTTTTTCTGCTTCAAATTTACTTAGCAAATAAGGATTATTTTCTAAATCTTGATTTATGTATAATGTGTTTTCGTCAAATGTTTTGTCTTTCGAGTCTGAGCTTACAAATCCTGCTATTGACAATGTTGATATATGTGCAAGAGTTATTGTTTTATCACAGAATTTTATTATGTTGTCAACACTGTATACATTATCTTTTTTTATTTGAGCTGGTTTTACAAAGTGTTTTACGTTTGCTGCTGAGTTTATAACGCATGTAATTTTACTTTGCAAATAGTTGTAAGTTTGTTCATCTAATCCTAAGTATTCTTGTGTAATATCACCATTTAAGATTGTAATTTTTTCGTCAATTAGTTCTGAAAGTTTCACAGATGGTGAGAAATATGAGGATATCATATTTGTAAATCTTTTTTTAGCAGGTAAATTTATTTTATTTCTAATAATGCAATATATTTTTTTTACATTTGGATTTAGAAGAAGTTCATGTACTAAATGAATTCCCAAAAATCCTGTAACACCTGTTATTAATACATCTGACATATCAATTGGTTTTACATTGTTTTGAATAATTGCTTTATTTATATTGTCAAGATTTATAGAATAATTTTTTCCGTTATTTTCTTTATTAGAAATATATTTTGCTAATTCTTGAATTGTTGGGTTGTTATATAAATCTTGAATGTTTAAATTATATTTTTCTAAGGCTATATAAATTGAAGTTAGAGATAAAGAATCTATTCCTAAATCATCCATAAAATCATCTGTTACTGAAAATTCTTGAACGTCTGTATAATGAGTGACAACTTTATATATTTCTTGTTCAATTTTGTTTTTTGGCAAGATTATTTTTTTCTTATGATTATTAATATAATCTTTTGCTAATTCGGCTAATGTTTTTTTATCTATTTTTCCAGATGTAGTACGTGGGAAGTCAGCAATTTCAATGATTTTTTTAGGTCGCATATAAAATGATATATTTCTATTTATGTATATTTTGATATTTTCTAGTGAAATTGATGAATTTGAACTACGAATAAATAGAACTATTATTTTTGTATTTTGATATGGAATTGCAACAGGGCAGATGTCAAAATCATTTCCTAATAGTTGTCTTAATTTTTGTTCAACTTCGTTTAAAGCTACTAAGTATCCACCATTTATTTTTACCATGTCATCTGTTCTGCCAATAAATTCTATTTCTAAATTTGAATTTATTTTTGCTATGTCACCTGTTTTATATGCTATAACTTCTTTATTCAATAAAGGGTTAAGTATTTTTACAAATCTTTTTTTAGTTTGCTCTGGTAGGTTTAAATATCCTTTTGCAATATTCTGAATAGAGGAGTCGTCTTCATAAACTATAAGTTCACCAGGTGTATTAATTGGCATAAAATTGTTATAAGTATTTACTATTCCAAGTCTACTACCGAATATAGGTCTACCTATTGAAGAATAGTTTTGTTTTATATTTTCTTTTGTAATAACTTTTACGGTTGTGAACATTGTTGCTTCAGTCGGTCCATAAAGGTTTAATATTTTTAAATTTTTATATTTGTCTAATAATGATTTTAGAATATAAGGTTTTAGAATTTCACCACCAGTTCCTAAAATTCTTAAAGAGCTTAAATCAAATGAATCTGTCGCATCTTGAACTGCAATGTGTTCTAACCATTTAGGAATTAGGAATGAACGTGTAACCTTATGTTTTTCGATTAGTTTTAGTACTTTAGCTGGATTAAGTTCATCTTGTTTTTCAACTAATAAAAGTGTACCTCCAAATAATAATGCTGTATAAATATCAATGCCTGATGCGTCAAATGAGTATTTTAATAAGGACATTGATATATCTTTTTCTGTTGCTTTTAATACGGAATCGTTTTCAATAGATGTTTTTAAACTAACAATATTTTTATGCATGACCATAGTTCCTTTGGGATTACCTGTTGATCCAGATGTATAGATGATGTAAGCAATGCTGTTTGGTTTTAAATTCTTTTCGTTATATGGTAAATTTTCGCATAAATTAATGTTGTCTAGGTTAATGTAATTGTTTTCTAAATTAAATTTTTTGTCATAGTTTTTATGAGTAAGTATGCATTTAGGTTCACAATTTTCTAAAATATAATTAATTCTTGTTGTGCTTTCATCAGATAAAATTGGAATATAGCATGCACCAACTTTCATGATTGCAAACATAGAGGCAATCATTTCAATGCTTTTATCTAATATTAAAATTACCTTGTCATTAGCAGTAACGTTGTTTTGTTTTAATATGTTAGCAAGTGTATTTATTTTGTTATTTAATTCTTGATATGTGGCTGTTTTATCACCACAGATTAATGCAGTTTTAGTTGGATATTTTTGTACAATTTCATCGAATATATCAATTACTGAAATGTTGGGAATTTGTATATTACCTGATGAATTGAATTTTTGAAGTCGTTTTACATCAGTGTCTAGTAATATATTTAGTTTTGAAATTTCAGTTGTTTTTTCGCATACAATTTGGTTTATTATGTTTATCACAGAATTATTTATTTTCTGAATTGCATCGTCAGATAAACATGATATTAGATAGTCATACATAATAACTGGGTAGTTATTAACTGTAGAGATGTGTATGTTTAAAGGTTGATTTTGTTGATTTAGAAAAATCCAATTACAGAATCCTTTGTCTATTGAAGTTAAATTATTGCTTAATTTATTAATTTGATATGAAAAGCCAATATCAAATATTTTTGTTGTTGAGTGTGTTGCTTCATTATACATTTTTTGTATTTTACTAAATGGAAAGCTTGCGTGTCTGAAGATAGAAAAATTTGTATTAGAGATTTTTTTGCACAATGAAACAAAGTCGGTTTCGTCTGAAACTGACACATATAAGGGCAATGTAGAGACGTATAGCCCTGTTGAATTTAAATCATTATATTTTTTTAATCTATTTAAGAATGGGGTACCAATGACAAGATTGCTTTTATTGTATAGCTTGTTTATGCTAACAGATATGATTGCTAAGAAGAATGCGTACTCTGTGATGTTGAGTTCTTGGCAGAATGTACTTATTTTTTGGCACAAAGAATCATCAAGGTTGTATTCAAACCTTTTGGCAGAATAGTCATATAGATTATTTTCATTAAATAATTTAGATGATTCCATTTGTTTTACGTAATTTTTCCAAAATTCTGAATCCTTATCATAATTTGGCGATTTTAAATATTCTTGTTCTCTATTTATAAGGTTCATATAGCTTGGTTTTGTATAAACTGATAAATCTTCATTATTTAATAATTTATTGTAAATTTCTTTTATTTGTTCTGCTACTTGTGTCATTCCCCAGGCGTCTGAAATTATGTGGTGTACTTTAAAGAAAACATATGAACAAGTTGGTGTTATGACAATAAAAAATGCAAATGTATTTTCTAGTGAAATTTGATATTTTTTGAAAGATTCAATAAATGTAGAAATATCTTCGTTTTCCAAAGTTGTTATTGGAATTTCTACATGAGAATATGGCTTGAAATATTGAATTAGATTTCCATTTTCATGTTCAAAAACCAATCTGAATGAGTCATTTATTTCTATTAATTTATTTAAAGTGTCTGATAAAACAGATGCATTTAATACTTCACCAAATTTTAAATAACTTGCAATATGATTTATTGCTGAATTACTTAGTTGTTGTTCAACTTGATATATATTTTTTTGAGGATTTGTTAGTTTGTAACTATTCTGTTTTGTCATATTTTGTACTCCTTAAAAATCTGATATTACTTAATGAGAATTATATACAAAAGTAAAAGAAAAATCAAATAAAATAGAAGAATATTATTTATATTTTAAGTAAAAAATATAGTTAAAAATAAAGAGAAAGGATTACTCAATTTAATCCTGAGTATGGGTGAAATTTATGTATACATCTGAAATGAAAAAAAATAATATTTACATATTGTTTTTAATTATGATACTGACTATATTTTTTACAATTTTGGCGTATACGTTATTTTTAGATAGCCATAAATATGTATATGATCAAAATGTTGTTGCGACTAGGGTGAGTTATGCGGACAATTCGAATAATTTGGAAGAGGTTATTGAGAATATAACTGAATGTACGGTGGGAATTTCAAAAATTAAAGATATTGGGAGTACGATTTTTCTTGAAAAAAGTACAGAAAATTTGAATTTAGGGAGTGGTGTAATAATTTCAAGCGAAGGATATGTATTGACTAATCAGCATGTTGCTGGCGAAAAATATAGCACGTGTTATATAACTTTAAAAAACGGTGTTATGTGTAATGGTGTTGTTGTTTGGGGTAGTGAGGATTTGGATTTGGCTATTATTAAAATTAATATGAAGGAATTGCCAGAAGCTGTTCTTGGAGATTCTGATGACGTTAGAATTGGTAGTAATGCGTATGCTATTGGAAATCCGGTTGGATATGAGTTGCAAAGGACTGTAACTTTTGGAATTATTAGTGGGACTAATAGAACTATAAAGGTTGAGGATGAAGAGAAAAAGACTTATTTAGAAGGATTGATTCAGACTGATGCAACAATTAATCAAGGAAATAGTGGGGGACCTCTTATTAATTCAAATGGTGAAGTTATTGGAATAACTACATTGAAAATTGATGATGTTGATGGAATTGGGTTTGCTATTCCTATTAATATTGTTAAACCAATATTAAAGAAATTGCTAGAGATGGGTGAGTTTGATGAACCTTATTTAGGAATTTCTGGTTATGATAAAGATGCAATTCCATATTTAAGTTCGAATATAAATTTTGAAAGTGGAATTTATGTTGAGGAAGTCGATGAGTTTGGTCCATTAAAGGATAGTAAATTGAAAAAGGGAGATATTATTGAAGAAATAGATGGAATTGAGATTGATAGTATGAATCAATTAAAAGAATATGTATATTCTAAAAATGTTGGAGATATCGTTATGTTAACAGTAAAGAAGAATAATAAAACTTTTGAGATTAGTTCAAAATTGGCTAAAAATAAATAAAAGACCTTGAGAAAAGGTTTACAAAATTGGAAAAATGTATTATAATTTTGAGTGTACACCGGATTATGTAAAGTAATTAAAGGAATATCTTTAAGAAAGGAGATATGATTTAAAAATTGTAACTATCAACTAGGACTATTAAAAAGGAGGCAAAATATGCTAAATAATAATTATGTACATTATGAGGAGGAAACAGGAGGATTTATTAGTTGTTTATTTAACAAAGTGCGGCTTTTTTTCAAGAAACTTTTTGATGATGAGAATGATGTGATTGCGGAAACTCCGGAAGTGGAGAAACTTAAACAAGTTTTTCGTGATTACATTGTTGAGAAACCAGCTGGCTTCGAGGATACTATTCGGAAGACATTTAAGCCAGGTGTTAAATTTGTGATAGATGCGTCTATTACAAGTGTTAAAAACATGAGAGCGGTCTTGAAAAAGATTGGTGAGGATCCAAAGCTAGACGAGTTCAAGATTATCTTGACTAGCGTAACTATTCATGAATTGCAGATGTTGCAGAAAGGAAAAGACTCTGATGGTTATGACGCACGATTCATTATGAATCATGCTATTGAGCACAAGAATTCTTATGATTTAGTACAGATTCCAGAAACGGAAAAAACACCAGATGCTTGTATCATTAGGTACTGTGCTGAACATAAGAGGGACATTGTCTTATTAACTTCTGATAAAGAAATGGCACTTGATGCTAACTTGAAAGGAGTTAATGTACTGTTCTTCAAACAGCCGGAGAAAAAGTGCCAATCAAAGAATTCTGATGGCATTGTTTCACTGTATCCGACTCGGAAGATTGGCAATCAGCTCTTTACAGGTGAGATGCAAACTGCCAAAAGAGCGATGATGGTTATAACCCAAGATGGAAAGAAATATTCACAGAATATTTGTGAATTACATTTGGGGGACGATATCTTGATTGCTTCTTTGAAAGAGAATTGTCTTATCTTTGTACATTATAAGCTGATATCTATGTCGAGTGAGAATAACGCTCAAACATTGTTCAGCCGGAGGTATTATGCGACAGACGAGATTGATAATCTGGAAAGTGAACTTTACCAGAATTTCTTGAGGGAGTTCATAAAGAAACACAATATCAATTTTTAAATTATGTCGGGGGACTAGCTACTCGTATTCTGATGCGGGTGGCTAGTTTTCTTTTGAAATGGCTGTTGTTGAAATAATTATTTGTATTTGATATAATTAATGTATAAAAAATTTATAAAGGAGGATTTCGTATGCGGAATTCATTAAAAAGCAAACTGTTAGTTTCTTTATTGTGGCTGGTTATTTGGTGCTGTTTTAACAAGATAGTCGAGGTCTTAGGTCTGACATCGTCCAACAGCATGCTGGCGCATGTCGTAGAAGGTTTGTTTTGCATACTGATTGCACAGGTGATGTGCTCTTCTAAGGGCATTAGATATCTGGTGTTAGGTATGCTGACAATCTTGCTGATATCACAATTTAATATTGTGAGTTTTATCAGCTATCTGATTAACATTGCCTTATTTTGGCTTACATGGCAGATGGGACCTATCCGGAGGGTTAAGACTGCCAAAGTCAAAAAGAGGATTAAATTGGCTAAAGGCCACATTTTAAGGTAACTTATAGTTTTTGTTTTTAGGGGGGTGAATGCACCTCCCATTTTTTTAGTTATTTGTAAAGCAAAATACATATTAATTTTTTCACACCTTGCTGTCGCAATCTTGATGAGCCTCTGTTCTTTTAGAACAAAGACGCGGACTTTAAAATGTTATAATCAGTGCAAATGCTATTAATGTCCGCTTTTGTTCTGTGCATAGAATGCTTCAATCGCAGTTGCTTCACTTGCGTTTCGTTCCTTTGGTCGCTGCGCGGTGATTCAAAAATTTAATATGTATTTTGCTTTTCTTAATAAATTCAAAAAAAGTGTTCGTCAAATTGTGATAAAATTCTTAAAAAAAATTGTTAAAATGTTAGCTGTTTTTTTATTATTAACGTGAAATTACTAAATTCAAGTCAAATGGTGTCGAAATTGGCAGTATTGTTGTGTTTGACAAGTGTTTGAAATGCCTGTATAGTTGAGTGCGGAATAAGGAGGTACGCATGAGAAAATTTTATGCAGATGTAATTTTAAATAAAGATGAATTAAAGGAAAGCGATAGTAATAGGATTGAACTTGAATACTATAAAATTGCTAAAAATGTTAAAAAAAATCAGAGAACATATGGAGTGGAGATTGTTAAGACGGAATATTTTAATGATAAGAAATTAAAAGAAAGTGAAAATATATATAATGTTACAAGTAATGAAGGTGTGATTGATAATTTATTAAGTATGTTGAAAGAAAATCAGGTTACACCTGTTGGTTTAAATGATGTTGTTAATGAAATATTGTAATAATTATTTATACGAAAAATGCATATTACATTTTTGAATCACCGCGCAGCGATCAAAGGAACGAAACGTAAGTGAAGTGACTGTGATTGAAGCATTCTACCCAGATTTAAAATAAAAATAATAAATTTTTATTTTAAAATTCCGAGGAATGCGATAGCAAAGCGTAAAAAAATAATATGTATTTTTCGAATTTAAAAGTTTTAAGCTGATTGTTAGTTCATTTACCTTTAACTTAAATTATGATATACTTAAAAATATTTAAAAGAAGGTGATGAAGATGGCGAGAAGATATAGAGAAGAATTTGAAGATTCAGATATTCCTAACTCTGTGAAGAAAATGAGGAATAATAAGAATAAAAAGAATAATAAAAAAGTTAAGAATGATAAGGAAATACCTGAAAAGAAAAAACATCCAATTTTAAAAAGAATAATTTTAATCTTGATATGTGTGCTTGTGTTGTTTTTAATAATAAGATTAATAATAAGTACACATAGATGGAAGTCTTTAGCGAAGGATATGCTTTTAAATGAGAATTCAATTGTTTTAGATTCGGATGGGAACACAATTGCTAGTTTAGGAAGTGAGAAGGGAAAAATAAAAGTTTCTTTAGATCAGATTCCTGATAATTTGAAAGAAGCATATATTTCAATAGAGGATGAGAGATATTACTCTCATGGTGGCGTTGATGTTAAAAGAACAGCTGCTGCCATTGGTTCATATATTATACATTTTGGTTCATCATCTTTTGGAGGCAGTACGATAACTCAACAGTTAGTTAAAAATATGACTGGTGATTCTTCAGATAAAATTTCAAGAAAAGTTAATGAATGGTGGAGAGCTTCTACTTTGGAAAGTTGTGCGTCTAAGGAAGAGATTTTAGAGGCATATTTAAATACTATTTATGTTGGTCCGAATACTTATGGAGTTGAAGCTGGTGCACAATATTATTTTAGTAAAGCTGTTAAAGATTTGTCTTTAGAGGAATGTGCTTTTATGGCTGGTATAAATCATTCGCCTAATTCATATAATCCATTTTCAGATAAAACTGATAGTGAGAAAATTAAGAAGAGAACAAAAGTGGTTTTATCTAAGATGAAAGATTTGAATAAGATTAGTAATGAGGATTATGAAAATGCGTGTAAGAATGTTGATAGTGGTTTAAACTTTAAGAAGGGAACTATTGAAACTGGAAGTGGAGTTTATTCATATCACACTGATGCTTTAATTAATCAAGTAGCTGAAGAGATTGCGGATAAATATAAAATTTCTAAAACTTTTGCTAATAATTATTTAGAAAATGCAGGTGCTACAATTCAAGGAACGCAAAATTCTAAGGTTCAGGCTGAAATTGAAAAAGAGTTTGAAAAAAAGAAATATCAATTAGCTTCTAATACTGGAGGAGATCCTTCACAGGCTGCAATGGTTATAATGGATCACAAAACTGGTCAAGTTGTTGGTTGTGCAGGTGGACTTGGAAAGAAAACACAATCTAGACCTTTAAATAGAGCTACGCAAAGTGTTAGACAAACAGGTTCAGCTATGAAACCAATTGCGATACTTGCTCCTGCAATTGATAAAAAAATAATTACTTGTGCATCTTTACTTGATGATACTGAAAAGGATTTTGAGGGAGGATATCATCCAGAAGATTATAATAAACCTTTGGGAATGGTTACAGTTAGAAGGGCTGTAGAGTCCTCACAAAATGTACCTTTTGTTGAGATTATGGAAGAACTTAAACCTAAGAATTCAATTAAGTATATGAAAAAGATGGGAATTACTACATTAACAGATAAAGATGATAATTTGTCTTTGGCATTAGGTGGATTAGATAAAGGAATTAGTCCATTAGAGATGGCTGGTGCATATAGCACTATTGCTAATGATGGAGAATATATAGAGCCAACTTTTTATACAGAAGTTACAAGAAAAAATGGTAAGAGGCTTATAAAAAATAAACAAGAAAAACATCAAGTTTTTTCTGAAGAAGTGGCTTATGTTTTAAAAGAGTTGTTAACTCAGCCAGTATTAGGTTCAAAAGGAACAGCAACTTATTGTAAAATAAATGGAGTTGATGTTGCTGCTAAGACTGGAACTACTGATGAAAATTATGATAGATGGTTATGTGGATTTACACCATATTACACAGCGACATGTTGGTATGGGTATGATAAAAATGAAACAGTTAATTTTAATAAAAAGAATCCAGCTGGTTTGATATGGGCAAATGTTATGACAAGGATTCATTCTGGTTTGGCTAGTGCTATATTTGAAAGGCCATCAAAGGTTGAAGTTGCAACAATATGCAATGTAAGTGGAGAGAAGGCTACTACAGGTTGTACAGATACCTATACAGAATTTTTTGTAAAAGGAACGGTGCCTAGAGATTGTGAGATTCATGTTGGTACACCAATTGTTGTTGATGAAAGATCAACATATAGAAATAATTCTGGAATTATAAATGGAACAGATAAAGAAATTGATGCTGAAGAGCCTCAAAGAGATAATTGGCCAAGTTCAGGAAATACTACTTCAACAGAAAATGTTGTTAGAAATGAAGCTTCAAATAAACTAGAGAATAAGACTAATACTACGAATTCAACAAATACTTCAAATACGGTTCAAAATACTAATAATGTTGTAGAAAATAGGAATGAAACAGTAACACCAAGTGCATCTCCAAGTACTACTCCTAAACAAACGGTGAAACCTACAAATGAAACTGGAACAAGTCCAGAAGTAGAGAACCCATAATAAAGGCATTTTTATAAAAATGTAATATAATTTTTATATATACATTATTGATTTAAATTTTAGATTGATATTACAGAAAAGTTTTATAAAATTTTAAGTAACGAAGGTATGTTTGCTTGAAATATCAAGTGTTTAGATATTGCTTTTTTATGTAAAGTATGGTAAAATAAATCCGATTCATATTGTTATAATTTTATTAATTTCTTTATTCCTAACAGAAATGTTAGTTGAATATAGATGTAACTTGTAGATCATCTATCTATTATTATAGGAGGAAAAAAATATGTTAGTAGTAATCATCTTATTATCTATTGTATGGGCACTTTGCTCTACGGTGTTCGTGTTACCATGGTTTTGGAAATCACTAATTAAGCGGAAAACCATTGTTGGCAACAAGGAATATCGCGGAATCGATGAAGGGAAAAAGAGTCTGAGGGATTTTATTTTTTATCAGATTTTTGCTTTCGGAGTAACTTTTATATCTAGCTTGATGCTTTATAAAGATGCATGTGTTACATTTACATTGATAGGAGCAGTTATTCCTTTTTGCTTGATTTGTGTTTTTCAAGTCATAACCATGTCAATTGGTTGGAATAATAATGTTGAGCTAAAATCTCGTATTATTGGTGTAGCTGCTGTTTTGCTTATCATTGTTTCAGCAATTAACTCTTATACAGGGTATTGCCTTGATATAAAGGGAGTTGAGAATGAAAGTACTGAAGCTGAAGAGCTTCCACTTACAGTAACTGTAGATAATATTGAGCAGATTGTTCCATCTAATGAGAGTATTAAATACTTATTTGATGTAACAAGTGTAGAGGGACCGTTGTACGTGGGTGATAAGTATGTGTATATCACATCTTCACCAGATGGTATTGTCATAGTTGATAAAGCTAATGGCAAAGTAGCAAATTTCTTTAAAACGGATTATGATTTTTTACAGGTGAGATCTGTATATCCTTTTAACATTATTAGGAGAGCGGGGATCATTGTAACGGATGATAATATTCCGTATAAGAGATATGCTGTAGTAGCGAAAAAGTCTATTATTGCTAAGCCAGTATTAGACAAGTATGTTTACCAAAACATGCTGACGGGAGAAGTTACAGAAGCACAGAAGCAATCTAACTAATAAAAGAGCCTGGTATATTGCCAGGCTCTTTGTTGGTGCGAACAACGTAGATATTTACAACTTTTTTTCACACTTTTAACGATTGATACAAACATCAATCAATTTATATATAGATTAACAGATTTTTTTATAAAAATCAAGAAATTTCATTAAAAAGCTTTGCGAAAATTTGTTTCTTTTATATTGATTTATTTTTAATTGTATGCTATACTAGTTCACATAGGAAATGATAATAAGCAGATGTGGTTTTGCCACCAATTATACGAATCATCGTAGGAGAGGTGGTGATGTTTATGGTTAAAGTAATACTATTTTTTATACTATCATTTATGTTATCTTTAACATTAAACGTTGCCTTAACTGCAGTTCTTTACAAGAACTGGGTTGATAAGCAACTACATAAATAAAAAAAACTCACATCTGTCAATTTGGCGATTTAGATGTGAGTTTTATATCTATTCGGCAAAACCACGTTTGTGGATTTGTCATTTCCTATATTTATTATACACAGATATTTTATAAATGTCAAATAAATTTCTCAATTTATATTATTTTTATGTTCATGTAAATTATTAATTAATTCTTTTAATTTATTTCTGTCCCATAGTAAAACATTATTTTTTTTAGCCAGTTCTTTCGCACTACTAGTAAAGAAATTATTGGTTAAAACAACTGCGACATGACAGTCATTCATTGTCTTGCTACCAATTACTTCTTGTACTGCTTTAATACCTACTGGTGAAGAATATTTTTTACATTGTATTGCATATTTTATATCATCTTTATATGCAATTATATCCACACCAAAATCTCCACTATATTGGGTTACTTTTACATTATTAAAACCATTATTCAATAAAAGATTTGCAGAGCAATTTTCAAAATTATAGCCATCCATTTCATCATCAATTTTATCTAACTCAATATTATTTATTTCACCAGATATAACTTTTTCAATATCAAATTCATCATATAAATCAACTAAATCTTCTATATATCCTAAATTTAGATTTCTTTTACTAAATTTAGAATATAGCAAACATGTTATACCAGCTTTTTTACCTTTTAATAGTATTTTTAATAGGTTCTCATTTATTTCTTTATTTTTCTGTAAATTTCCTATCTCATCTATGAAAATTATTATATTTTGAATTTTTTCGTCTTTTATCTCTTGAATATCTTTTACTTTTTTAGATAGTAAATAATTGTATCTATAGTCAATAACTTGTTCACAATATTGTAGCACTCCTAATACTTTATTAATATCTGATAAAACCGGTATTATTAAATTAGGTACACCTTCATAAAAATTAAAGCATATATTATTTGTATTAATCAAAACAATTCCTAATTTATCTGGCGAATTATATTTTAATAGATACTCTAAATTATTAATAGCAATATTATCACATTCGCTATTAATTATTAATGAGTTATTAATCTTATTAATATCTATATCTTTTGAGTATTCTACATTTATATTATATATTTTCATTATCTCTTCCAAAGTCATTTTTTCACGTTTGATTTTTTCTTGTTGTTTTTTATACTCTTTATCACTCATTTTTACAATATTGTCAGTTATAACAACAAATTTAACATATTTTTTTATTCTTATAGGCTCGTGTATATCTTCAATTATTCCTCTATTTTTTAATTCTATAAGAATATCTAAAAATCTAGTATATTTCAAATCATATATTTCCATAATTGAAGATTTAGAAGGTTCTTTAACTCTCATAATATATTGCATTACATCCTTCAATAGTGGATCTTCTTTTTCTTTATCAAAATCATCTGCATATTTATTTAAAAATGAATACTCATATTTATCATAGTTTTTAATTTTATCATTTATATCTTCAATAAATGCATCCAACATTTTATCACATTTATGTCCATAGCCATTTAATATATCTTTTTTTAAATACTCTAATTTATTTAATTTTTGCTTTAAGAATTCTTCATTACTAATAGAAAAGTCTTTTCTTTCAAAAATATCATTTATCTTTTTTTCATAAATTCCATTCAATTGTTCAAAAATATTCTGCTCAAATTTATCATAACTATCAACTGTTAGCGCTGGTAATTTTCTTTCTATGTTTTTCAGTTCATTAAAATACCTTATCATTGTTTCATCGGCAACACAGTACTCTGCAAAAGATTCATAACCTTGTGTATTTCTTTTATTCAAGTTTTCAATTTGTTCCATTATTTTTTTATACTTTGATATTTTGATATTTTCAAAAATTGCCAATATAAAAACCTCCTTTAATGTGTTTTATAATAACAATACAATATTTAAAACTACTGCAATAATTTTGATTTTTCTTTTTCAAACTCTTCTTTTGTTATAACACCATCGTCTAATAGTTTTTTCAATTTAGCTAATTTATCATATTTATCTTCCTCTTTTACAATAGTTGTTCCTTTATTAGTATTTAAATTATATTGTTCAATTACTCTTTTAATTTCTTCAGCAGCGTTATTAGTCTTTTTATTATTAAAAGTAGAAGCAAAATATACAATGTTTTCATCTTTACTATTGCCAAATATAATACCACTTTTTCCTTCATTTGTTCCTGCCATAATAAATTGAATATAACCTCTTGCAATTCCAGCTTTTTTTATTTGAATAGCTGAAATTTGATTAAATAATATAGTTTTTTCTCCAGCAAATCCATGTGAAAATTTTGAAATAACACCTGGTCGAGAAATAGTAAGTGTTCCATTTCCTAATTTAATTATAGTTTTGCCTCCCATAGTTGGGTCATTAAAAACATATTCTTTATTCATATTATTTATCTCCTTATATATCTTTTACTTTATATTGAAACATATTATATCAATTTAGGATAAATTTTACAATAAAATTAACTATATTTATAAAACAAAATATAGGCTATAAAGAATACTTGTTATCCTTTATAACCTATAATATTATATTTTTCACCACTCAATTATATCTATAAAAACTTTTATATAATATTCTTTTCATTTGTATTATCTCCTATATATATATTAATTCATTGAAAACAATTTCCTCTGCTTGATTTTTAATTTCATTCATTGTTCCTATCCAATAAAGCACATCTGTATTTTTTATATCTTCTGTCAAATCGATTTTTCCTTTTAGTTGACGAATTATCTGTTCTACTCTCGTTTGAGCAGCTTCTTGTATTTCTTTCAAATGAGTATTTAGAGTTCCGTTTATACTCATAATAGTATAATCAGCTTTTGTGTGTTCCTTTAAATAATTTAATCTCATTCTGCCATATTTATTTAAAATAATTTTTTCTTGTTTTGGTATTGTAAAATTTGGTATATAATAATCTCCATCTAAATGATATTCAATACCTGTTTTTTCATCAATCTTTGTTTTTGGTAATTCGTTTTCCATATCTAAAATTTCTCCTTTCAAAATCTCGTATCATTATTTTTCTTTTTATACTTTGGTTGCTTGTTTTCGTCTGGTATAGTTACTTTTCTATAAATATTATTAGCAATTTCATTATCATTGTCGTCAAATATGCCATTTTTATATAAGTCATCACTAACAATTTTATAGTTATTATCTTTATCATAGCAAATTTTTTTGTGAAAATAGCCCATAATACTATACCAAAAGCCTTTGAGTTTCTGTAATTCTTGTTTTAGTTTTTCTTTTTCGGTTTGTAACTTGCCTATAATCTTTTCTTTAGTAGATAGTTTCTTTTTTAAATTGCTGATTTCATTATCTTTTAGCTCTATTTCATATTTTAGTGAGCGATTTTCTTTTTCTATTTCAAAGCTAGAGTGTTCAAAATCTTTAATTGCCATATTTAAGTCATTTACATTTCTTACTGTCTGGATTATATCTTTTACATCTTCTGTATAATTTTTGATTTTTTGGACATCCTCGTTTGAAATAACCATATTATTTTTGTTAAGTTTAGTAGATTTTAGATTATTTAAAATTTCTTTTATATCATTACTAGAATTATCAAGTATTTTTGTTTGATTATTTGCTTTTTCAAGTTTCTGTTCTTTCTGTTTTAGCTGTTTCTTGATTTCTCTATAATCTCCCATATCTTTAACATTTATATCTTGATTTCTACCTTTTTGCTTTTCTTTTAGTCTAGTATTAACCTCATAAAACTTGTTATATGACTTAATACAAGCACTTCTCATTTTATCTTGTATTTCAGTAAGTGTTGTTTTTGTAAATAATTTACTTTTTCCAACTTGCTTTTTCATTCCTCTAGTACAATTTTCTATTATTGGAACACCTACAATATGCATATGGGGAGAGGTCTCATCAAAATGTATTGTGGCATTTGCTACTTTAAAAGTTGGTACAATTTTTACTAAATCTTTTACTTGTTCATTATACACATCAATCATTTTTAGCCTATATTCATTATCTTTATCATTCCAAAAATCCATATCTCCAAGCTCTATGATAATTTCACAAGCTATATCATTTTGAGATTCACATACCTTTTTGAAATAATCCTCGATTTTTCTATCTTCGCGAGTTTGCTTGTTGTTATATTCTAGTCTTGCTTGTTCAAACTCATCTAAATATACTTGTTTTACATCATTTGCAATATCATTAGTACCATATATTGTTCTAATTAGTTCTCTTTGATTATCATAATCTCTTAAATTGTGTTTATTAACATCTGATAAGTCTTTTGCATTTTGAATTGCATTATTAGATAGAGAAGTAGTGCCAGATACATTTTCTTTTGCTACTTTTTTTGCTAATTTACTTTTATTTTTATCACTACCCAAGTGAAAAGAATATGCCAATTCTTGCTCCATAAAATCCCTCCTTTGAATTTTCTTCGTAGCATAGGACTTTGGCTTTGCCATAAGTCCTAACCCCCTATATGTTATGACATACTATCATAACATGGGGGCTCTGCGAGGCAATAAAATTTATTTTTTGCAAATAAATTTTATTCAAATTAACTATCGCCACTTTCATTTTTTTATCATAAAAACAAAACGTGCCACGTTAATTTGTTTCTTCTGTATCTTCTTCGCAGAATTTTACTGGCTTAACACCTACTGAAATAGGAGTAGTTTCTTTTGTATAAATTACACTATCATTGCTTTCATCTGGTATATAATCAAATGCAGTATCAATCTCTTTCATTTGAAATTTATCTTCCTCATTAATATAAAGTATTCCAAATTCATACGTTTCCATTTTGTTGTCTGGATCTAGTTTATAATAATCTTTTAATGGAAATACTCTAACAATAGCAGAGTTATCTTCAGCAAAATTGAAATAAAATACTTGTTTATCTACATAGTATGTTGCCTCTGTGTAATGAACATCATAGTATTGTCTTAATCTCATAATTATTTCTCCAACTTCTTCCTCTGGCAAATAATTACTAAATCTAACACTACCAAGCACATTGCCTAATATCATAGGCTTTGTAGTATCTATATAGCCATTATCATATAATTCTTGACAAGGTTTGCAAATTGAGTCTCTAAAATTGATTTGTGTTACAACTACTTCGTTACCAACTAAAGCAAGTTCTATATCATCAACATATTTCATTATTAAGTCTGCTTGTTCTTGTCTTGTATAATCTTTCCAAGTTTTAGTTCTTTCTTGATATTCTTTATCTAGCTTTATTTTGTTGATAAAGTCAATATCTCTTTTTAGTAAGATATCTTTTGGTGTAAATCTTAGTTCTTCAGTGCAATCAGTAGTTTCTAGTTTGTTTTGTAATTCTTCAATAGCTTTTTTAACTATTTTCTTTTCTTCTTTATATTCTTGTACTTCAAAAGCACCGTTAATGTAA
>OLGB01002789.1_pt1 | contig 17654 bp, 22 predicted proteins | sample 1605691 | NCBI WGS metagenome assembly OLGB01 (sample SAMEA3888925, study PRJEB22519) | human gut metagenome | biome: human gut; feature: human-associated habitat; material: faeces | place: Denmark | collected 2010 | reverse complement strand
TCTTAAATTTTTTCCAATTCTATTTTAATGGAAACAGCGCTGCTTTAGAAAAGCACACAGATGTTAGTGCTGTCATGTCAAGATTTAATAGACAATTCCCAAATTTTAAAATCATTGACACTCTGAGAATTATTGCAATAGCTATAAAAAAGTATTGGGATTTAAGTACTCCAGAAGCAATAGAGCAACGTCGAAAAAACATTCAGGAAATTGCTGTACGCGAAACCGGCAGTATTGTTTCAAAAGACAGATTGTCCGATATCGCCCATGAATCCAATTTGGAAGAAAAGACTGTAAACAACAAAATTTCTAATCTTTTAGGTTTTGACAAAATTAAAGGCAATAAAGAAAGATTTAAAGATATCAATTACCTTAGCGTTATAACTATTTTAGTTCCAAAACTGAATAAAAAGTAATATTTCCTACCACTTGAAAACTGCCCGATTTGTGGTATAAAAATTATAGTCGATTTTTGGGCGGGATTCGCGAAGGCGCGGGTTCCGCTTTTTTTGTGCCTTATGGGAGGTGGTGTCGCCTGTGAAGAAGTTGACTGCTATGCAGCGTTTGTTTGTCGCTGAGTATCTGGTGGATTTGAACGCTACTCAGGCGGCGATCCGGGCCGGGTATTCTAAGAAATCGGCGTACAGGATAGGCGCGGATCTGCTTCATAAAACTTCAGTCGCTGAGGCCATCGCGGCGGCGATGAAGGAGCGTGAGAAGAGGACCAATATTACTCAGGACAGGGTTTTGAATGAGATCGCGAAGGTGGCTTTCGGCGATATGCGCAATGTGATGTCGTGGGGGCCGGAGGGGGTGCGTCTTAAGGATAGCAAGGGGATTTCCGCTGACGCCGCCGCTTTTGTTTCCGAGGTGTCGGAGACGGTCACGGAGAATGGCGGTACGGTCAGGCTTAAAGTTAACGATAAGTTGAAGGCGTTGGAGCTTTTAGGGCGCCATCTCGGCGTTTTTAAGGATAACAGGGATGCCGATAAGAGCGTCAGCGTCAATGTGGTGATCGAGGGCGAGGCGGCACAGCGGAAGGCGGTGCGGGCGATGATGCGCGGCGAGCTGGAGGCGCTGAGGAAGGAGCGCGGAGATGGCTGATCTTGCTGTTGATCCTGCGATTATGGAGCAGGAGAGGCGTTGTATTTCTTCTCTGGTGGATTTTCGCCGTGAGTTTTTTCCCGCTCCCGGGGATGTGGAGGCTGCTTTGTTTCATCATCAGTGGAGCCGCGAGCTGCTTTTCGGACGCGGGAATTATGCGGCGGAGGGGTTTCGCGAGTCGGCGAAGGATCAGTATATTCAGCAGGCTTTTCCGCTGCACTGTCTTACGTATCCGACGTATGAGCGGAGTTATCTGCTTTTTATAGGGCCGACGATTTCCGTCGCGGCCGCTAAGATGGGTCAGGTGACTAAGGAGTGGCTGGCTCCGCGCAACGCGCATTTGCGGCTGGGATTGGAGAGGGTGGTGGTGGACCGCGAGGGGATTTTCGAGGTGCTTTATGAGGACGGGCTGCGGCTGAGGATGGAGTCTTACGGGCGCGGTTCGGCGGCGGTACGCGGCGCGGTCTGGGGGCCGAAGCGCCCGGATATTGTCGTGATCAACGATATCCAGAATCTTGAGGATATGTATTCGGCGGAGCAGATGGAGAAGGATTGGAAGTGGTTTATGTCGGAGATCAAGATGCTGGGGTATACGAGCCGGATTTTCGCCATTGGGAATAATTTGGGTAAGAATTGCGTTATGGAACGTCTCGCAGATAATGCCCGCGCGCTGAATTTCCGCTTCGAGCGTTTTCCGATGCTGGATGCGGCCGGGCACAGTACGTGGCCGGCGAAGTATTCGGATGAGTTTTGCTATGCGGAGCGTCGCTCTTATGAAGAGGTGGGCGAGGTCGATACGTGGAACCGCGAGCGTATGTGTGTCGCGATGGCTCCCGAGAGCCGCCCGCTTAAGGTGGAGGATGTCCGTTATTATGACGAGTTCGATTTTGATTTGAGCGACGCGGCTGTGATCACGATGACGGACCCCGGCATTTCGGAGAAGGAGGAGGCTGACCCGACGGTGATCGTGACGGTGGCGATTAAGCCGTCTGGCTGGTATATGCTGGATCTCGACCGGAGACGGCGTAATCCGACGGAGCAGGTGGAGGATATTTTCAGGGCGGTCGCGCAGTGGAGTCCGCAGAGCGTCGGTATTGAAACAGTCGCCTATCAGGAGGCGCTTGCGCATTATGTCGAGGCTAAGCAGAAGGAGACGGGGATTTATTTTAATGTCGTCCGCGTGAAGTCGTCGAAGAATAAGAAGAAAAAGATTACGAACAGGCTCCAGCCGAAGTTACGGGCGGGGGCTTTGTTTTTGCCGCGCCACGCCTCATGGAAGGGGCTCGTGCTGGACGAGATACGCGAGCATCCGACGGGCGCGCATGACGATATCCTGGATGCCGTCGCAATGGTGGAGGAGGCGCGTACGGAGCGGCTGATCGATAATTTCAGCACGAAGAGCTGTATTTGCGGCAATGTGCCGATTCCCGTGAATTGGCCTTTCTGGTGCGGGCTGTCGGCTTCGCCGGAGGGGGAGGCGATGTTGCTTTTTGTCTCTTGTTCGCCGGCGGGGACGCTTTATGTCACGGATGAGATTTTTGTGCGTGGGACGCCGGAGGAGCTTTTCAACCGTTATAAGGCGGTCGCGGGGACGCGTGCGCCGGTGCTTTTCGCGGCGCCGGACGCGATGTTCAGGGCGAATAGGCTGACGGGGAATGTCTGGGTGGAGAGTTATGTCAAGGCCGGTTTTACTCTTGTGCCCGCGCAGTGTGATTATAAGGGGATGGTGGCGGCACTGAATCAGCGGTTTGCCGCGTCGAAGGATTGCCGGCCGCAGCTGCAGGTTTTCGCACGCTGTAAGCGGCTGAATTGGGAGTTGTATAACGCGCTTGCCGGCGAGCAGGGAAATGAGGACAGGAAGGGGATTCAGGCGCTGATGAATGTCCTTGCCTGCGGGCCGCGCTGGCTGGAGCGCGGCGGCGCGCGGGAGGCGATCCGTTATCCGGTTGCTGACGTATGGTAGGTGCGGTCCTTTTTAGTAGTAGTTCGCGGCCCTTCGGGGCCGGTTTTTTTATGTGAGGAGGTTTTTGTATGAGTTGTGTCAAGAGGGTCCCGCTGCAGTTTTTTGCCGAGGGAGAGCCGGCGCGGGAGGATGTTTTTGAGGAGCAGAGGGCGCAGATGAATTCGGCTTTCGACGTGCCGAGTCCGCTGCTTGCCGTGGGCGGGGTGGAGGAGTCCGCGCCTGCCGCCGATCCCGCTCCGCTTGCTGATGGCGGCGGCGCGGCCGTCGGTGCGCAGGAGGAGGGCGGCGAGTTTAAGTGGCCGCTCCTGGCGGACGAAGGGGGAGGAGGAAGCGGCGGTGATGGTGCGGCAGGCGGCGTCCCCCCTGCTGAGAGCGTGACGCTTCCCGTACCATTTAAGGTGCTGAAGACGCCGGATGGGCGCGAGGTTCCCTTCGCTTCGGAGGCGGATTATGAACGCGCGGCGTTGGCGGGGCTTGGCGCCGGGGATCTGCGTCAGCGTGTTGTGGCTTACGAGCCGTTTCTTTCAGCGATGGAGACGGATATGGGGTTGGCGCAGACGGTGCTCGGCGCGATTCAACAGTATCGTTCAGGCCGCACCGTGCTTCCCGCGACGGCTCCGCAGGCTGAGGATGTGTCAGGCGGAACGGAGGCTGATGCCGAACCGGTGCAGGGCGCTGACGAGTCTTTTGAGGCTTTCGAGACGCGCCATGCGGAGTGGGAACGGAAAAGGTATGACCGTGATATCGAGCAGCGGGTGGATAACGCCCTGCGTCAGCGGCAGGAGCGGGAGTATAGTTCGCGCGTTCAGGCTGTCCAGCAGAGGGTTTTTGCCGGCGTCCAGCAGGATGCCGTCGGCCGTCAGGTGATGTCTTCTGTGATGGACAGGACGATGCCGCCGGCGCTCCGCGAGCTTTGCGAACGTGATCCTTCAGTGTTTATGTGCGTATATGACGCTATGCGCATGTTGCAGGGGCACGGCGGTTATTACGGTTCTCCCGTCTGTTATTGGGACGGACGGCAGGGGCAGGCGGGCGCCGTTCCGTCGCCGTCAATTGGAGTTCCGCCCCAGGGAGGCATGGCAGGCGGGGTCCCAGCGCCGGCGGCGCAGCCCGGGGCTCCGGTTCAGATTAAGGGACAGTCTGCTCCCGCTCCTTTTGTCGAGGGCGCGGGCGGGCGTGTTTCCGCGCAGAGAGGTTTCCCGAGCGTCAATGATATGTCGGACGAGCAGTTCAAGACGTTGCAGCGTCAGATCGAGGCGTCGTTTATGAACGGCCGTCTATAGGAGGATGGTTTGATGGCAAGGTATGTTGGTTTGCAGTTTTTTGCGCAGGTGTCGCGGGATAATTTTCCCGCCGAGGTTAAGGATTATTACAACCGCACCGCGCTGGAGGAGGCGCTGTCGCTTCTGGTGTTCCGGCAGTACGGGCAGAAGGAGACGCTGCCGCAGAATCAGGGCAGTACGGTGCGTTTCCGCCGCTGGAGCGAGCTGGCGCCGGCGCTGACGCCGCTGGTCGAGGGGCGCACTCCGGTGGGCGAGAGCCTGAGTCATACGGATATTACCGCGACTGTGGAGCAGTACGGCAGTTGGATCCCGATTACTGACCGCGTGAAGATGGAGGGCATCGACCCGGTGCTGAATGTCGCCTCTAAGCGCGCCGGCAATCAGAAGGGCAAGACGCTCGATCTGCTTTGCCGCAATAAGCTGATGGGCGGCTCGAATTTCATGCGCGCCGGCGGGGTGACGAACCGCAGCGATGTCAAGGATAAGATTTCGGAAGAGATGATCCGCAAGATGGTGCGCACGCTGAAGAGTATGGATGCGCCGATGGTGACGGAGTCGGTCCTGCCGACGGTGAAGTATGGCACGAAGGCGATTCCGCCGTCGTATATCGCGATTATTCATCCGAACAGCGCTTATGACATCAAGCAGCTGTCGCATTTCGTGCGCGCGGTGGATTATGCGGACGGTTCGACGGTGATGAAGGGCGAGATCGGCGCGATCGACGAGGTGCGCTTCGTGGAGACGACGCACGGGATGTGCTGGCCGGGCGCGGGTGCTTCCGGCGGCACGAATGTGCAGGAGACCGGCGGCAAGGCCGACGTTTACGGGCTGGTGATGTTCGGCGCTGACGCCTACGGCGAGGTGCCGCTTTCGGGGATGTCGGGGCGCGTGATCATCAAGGCGAAGAGCCCCGATGACACGGTGGATACTTCGGACCCGATGAACCAGCGTTCTACAGTCGCCTGGGTGGCGATTTGGACGGCGAAGATTCTTGACGATACGCGCATTATCCGCGGCGAGTACGCGGTGAGCGATTAGAGGAGGCGTGCGGAGATGACCTGGCCTTATGAGCAGGAGTGGGAGGATTTCAAGGCGCAGTTTGAGGCGTATAAGGCGGGCGCGGCGAATGTGGTGAATGCTGCGGCCGCTTTTACAAGCGGGACGACGAAGACCACTGACGCGGGTTTTGAGGACTGTCATGTGGGGACGATCATCATTACGACGGTCTCTTCCGCGGTGACTGTCTACATCGTGACTGCGGTTGCCGAGGATGAGAAGATTACGGGTAAGCAGATCAGCAACGCCGCATAGGCGGCTGATATGGCATGCGGCGGCGGGGAGGTTTTTCCCTGGCCGCCTTTTCAATAGAGGAGTGATCGTATGAAGGGTTTGGATGCGATTTATGAGGACGGGAAGGTCTATCAGGCGGAGGTGATGGACCTTTTCAATCCAGAGGCCTCCGAGGTGGTTATCGGGATTAACGGCTGGGTGAATACTTTTTTTGCCAGGCGGCCGATTGAGATTACCGGGATGCAGATCAAGGGGCTGCTTTCGGTTACGGAGCCGGTGCCGATTCTTAAGGAGCAGAACGGCATCAATCGTGTGGTGGGATATAAGGACCGCCGGCGTTTCGCAGTCACGCTGCTGGGCAGTGAGATCGGCTCGTTTCCGGTTGGAGACAGTATCGACCTGGGGCCGGAGGCGGCGGGCCGTCTTGCCGAGGATGAAAAGCTTCTTAGCCCCGATGTTTCCGAGCCTGACCTTGCAGTTCGTCTTCAGCCCGCGCCTGAGATGTCGGGCGAAAGGAGCGCCGGCGAAGATGGAGATTTCGATCCCGAGGTGATGGCCGAGCCTGTTGCGGAGGACGCCGTGTCCAGCGTCCGCACGAAGGAGTCTCTGCTCGCGATGAAGCGTGACGAGCTGGCCGGGATGGCGCAGGGGTATGGACTGCGCGTAGGGAAGGACGACAATAAGGGCGTGATCGCCGACCTGATTCGCGCCTACGAGGAGAAGATGTAAATGAGCGCCGTTCGGGAGATCGTGCTGGAGGTGAAGCGCAGGCTGGGAGACGTGAATACCCCCGTGCCATCGGAGGTCGATGTGGTGGCGGCGATGAATCGTGTGCTGTTGGGGTTGTTTAATTACGGGGTGCTGGTACGCGCTGATGTTTTGCAGAAGAGCACCGTTTTCACTATTAACGCCGACAGCCGTGCTGATTTCCCGGACGGGGCCGCGGCGGTGCTGGCGGCGGTGGATTGCGGCAGCGGGCGCGAGCTTGTCGCCGTTTCGCCGCTGGAGGGGGCGCGGATGAACGCGCTGAATTACGGCGGGGCCTACGGGTATTTAGCCGACGGGCGCGGGGTCACAGTTTATCCGCTCGGCAGTTCGGCGACGGAGGTGCTGGCGGTCTATATCCCTGCCTTTAAAAGGGTGACGGCGCGCAGCGATGAGACGCCTTTCTGTCCTGCGCTGGAGAACGCTGTGATCGAAGGAACTGTGCGGCTGCTGCGGGGCGAGGTGCAGTCAATTGCCGATACGGAGTTTGTCGCGAGTATGCCTTTTGGCAATATGGTGATGCAGTATTTCCGTGGGATAGCGCATACGGATATTTGCGGCAGAGCGCCGTGGTGAGGCGACGGCGATGAAGGCTGGGCGAATTTTGGCGCGGGCGCGGCTTTATGCGCGCGATATGCAGGGGGCTAAGTTCAGCGATTATGAAGTGTATTCGGCGGTAAATGACGCGGTGCGGGTGCTGGCGCAGGAGGCTATGCGGTCTATGGCCGGTACGGATTTCCGGCGCGCCTGCGAGCTGGATACTTCCGCTGCCGGGCACGCCCTTCTGCCGGAGGGGTTTTTGAGGGAGATACGCGCCTTTGACGGCGTCGACGGCAACGAGCTGCTGCTGGTGCATACGGACGAGGCCGGGGACGGGGAGTATTCCATTAAGGGGGAGCTGCTTTTTTCTGGCTGCGCGAGCGTTACGCTCTGTTATTTCGGGCTGCCCGCCGAGGTGCGCGCGCCGGAGGATGTTCTTGGCGTCTCCGAGGCGATGGCTCAGTCTGTGGCGAAGTCCGCGGCGGCGCTGCTTATCGGCAGCGATTCGGGCGCGGTGCAGGCGGCACAGTATTTTACGGGGCAAAATGTGGCTGCCTCTGACGGGGCAAGCTCTGGGAGTGAGCAGTCATGACGCGCGCGGAGATGATAGCGATGCTGCGTATTCAGCTTTGTGATACGCAGGCGGTGGGGTTTCCTGACGACGGGGAGCTGTTGGGGTATCTTGATCGGGCGACGGTTTATTACAGCGAGCAGATGATCGCCGCTAAGAGCCCGGATATGCTGCGGAAGATGGCGGTGGTCGGCTGTACGGAGCTGCCGGATGATTTCGTGGCATTGGCGGGACAGCATCCGGTGCAGATCACGGGGCGGCACATGGATTATTACGGCGATGTGCCTTATCAGATCACTTATTTCGCGCGTCTGCCTCTGCCTTCGGGGTACGCGGTAGGCGACGAGGTGGTTCATCCGCTGGGGGCCGATTCCGTGATTTTGGATCTGGCGCGGGCCTTCGCTTTGAATAGGAACGAGTACGACCTGACGCAGGATCTCAAGATGGTCGAGGTCTGGCAGGCGGCGGCTAAGGGGGCGAGGTCATGACGGAGAGATTGCCTATTACCGGGCCACAGGACAGGTTTGCCAATTTGGAGGGCGTGCGCGGCGAGAATTATTCGGGCGAGGTAGTAGTTTGTAGCGGCGACGGCGTGACGCCTGTTGATTTGACGGGTTATGCGCTGACCTTTTATTTGTGGAACGGAGCGACGCCTGCGGCGGAAAAGGTCTGCGAGACGGAGGCTGCGGCGGGCGTGGTGAAGCTCGCGCTCTCTTCGGCGGAGACGGCGGCCTTTGCGCCGGTGGCCTATCATTTCGAGCTGTGGGCCGACAATGGCGAGGGGGCGGCGAAGCTGATCCTTTGGGGCTTTTTCTGGTTCAAAGGGGCGTGTACGCAGTGATTCCCGATGATGCCGTGCTTATCGTAAGACAAGACATAACGACAGTCGTTGAGAGGGAAGAGGTGCCGGGGATGGTCGTATTCGCGGCTGAATCGGGCTTTCCCGGCATCCTCGACCCTGCGGCGCTGGCTCATGCTTATGATAAAAATAATCCGCATGAAGATGGGATAGAGAATATAAAACTGCCCAGAGGCGAGGGCGGGAAGTGGTTTGTGCTCGGCGCGTCGGGCGTGGAGATCACCGACGAGGAGCCGCTTTATCCCGAGGATATTCACCCGGTGGTCAGCGAGGACGGCTTGGTAAGGACGGACGCGGAGGGGCCGAATTTGACGCTTGCGGGGCTCGCGGCTTATCCGCTGTGGAGCGCGGGAGCGCTGCGGGTGCGCGGAGACGAGAAGATCGCGCCTAGAATGTTCTACGGCACGGACGCGGCGGGTACGGCGGGCTTTCAGCCGGTGCCGGGAAAGCAGGTGATCCCGTGAGGGTCATATATGAGCCGAAGCGGCAGGTGGTCGTGGTCGGCAAAGACAGGATAAAAGTAATTACCTGTGCGGTGCAGGGGCCGGGGGCGATACCGCCAGATACTTATCAGGCGCATGTCGACGCGCGGGACAATCCGCATGAGGTGGGGCTTTTTCAGCTTCTTGTGCCTACGGGCGTCGCGGGGCAATGGGTGAGATTTTCCGACGACGGGACTCGGCTTATCGCGGTGGACCCGCCGCTTACGGAGATGCCGGTATTGCCGCAGCCGATAGACGAGAAGGTGAAAGCCGATCCCGCCGATGCCGTGCCGGGGTTTTTGAACGCGAAGGTCGCGGGCGTGCTGTACGTGGATGAATCGGCGCATGTGGTGCGGCTGCGGGGCGTTATGGCGGGGAGTTATCCGCCGAATTATTATTACGGGACGAATGACGCGGGGCAGTTGGGCTTTTGGCCTTTGCCGGCGTCGCTGATACAGGAGTGCGGGATAGGCGTCGAGGATGAGGACGAGTGGCTTAATACGGGGGCGGTGTCGTTTTATGGGTGGCCGTAGGTCAAGGGCTTTTAGAGCCGCTGGATCCCGCATAGGGACTTTGCGGGATGACGGGAAAGCGCCCCTTGACGGTAGGGGCGCTCCATTGCTAAAATACTCTCAGGTAGTTAGGCTACTTACGGCGATCGTCAAGCCACCACTTGATGATCCGCCAAAGCAACGTGAACCAGGGGACGAGATTCCGAGCTGTGCGGCTAAGGTCTCGTCCCCTTCTTTTTGCCCGAGAGGTTCGTTTCCTGTCTTGCGACATTCCATTCACCCCCATCCAAAGGGAGAGACCTTTTACATCATCAGGCCCCTTTTAGCCTGAAAGTCCGTCAATTGTGATTATAACATGCTTTTTTATGGATAAGGAGTTGATATAGATGGCTGTGTGGGACAAGGGATTTTACGCGCCGGCGACCGGTGTTTGGCATGAGATTTTGGCGGCTGCGGCTGATTCTAAAATGGCGTTTTGCCAGGTGGCGAATATCAGCCCGACGGAGTCGGCGCGCGTGATCGTTGCCGTAGGGGCCTCGGACGATACGCCGATACTGGCCCCGGCTGGGCTTTCTTTGCAGGAGTCCGGCGCGATCGGGACTACGGCATACGATTATGTCGTTACGGCGGTGAAGTCCGACGGGCGCGAGACGGAGGCCAGCGCGAAGATTTCCGTAACCTCGGGCGCGAATACGCTCGATACGGACAATTATCATACGCTTTCGTGGAACGCCGTTACGGGCGCTGCGAAGTATCGGCTTTACTGCCGCGTGGGCGGCGCTGATTCGGCGGTGCTGAAGGTGGTGGAGACTACGGCTTTGAGCTACGCCAACAAGGGCGCGATGAGCGAGGCGGAGAAGTGGCCTTGGGTGAATATGTCGGGCGTCGTTGCGCTGCTGGCGTGGTGCGACCTTGCGCCGGGGTGCGGCGTGGAGCCGATATCGAGGCCGATCCCGGTGAAAACGGGGACGAAGATCATGCTTTATACGACGGGGGCTATTTCGGCTTTCGCGAGCGGGGAGGTGTAGGAGATGCGGATATATGGATTTAACGCGCCGCAGGAGCGTATCGAGCCGAAGCTGTGGAAGAGCACGCAGGATTTTACGCATGTGAATACCGGGCGCTTCGTCCGTAACGCGGTGCTCGACGGGCTTTGTTATGGGGGCAACGACTTGGTTCCGGCCTATCTGAAAACTAGGGACGCGATTCACGCTTTGGCCGGGACACAGAGTATCGACGGCACTGTTCAAACTTGTTACGGAGGTCTTTTAGACAGCGTGGACAGCGACGCGACTAAGGGCGCTATCCGCTGTGTCTGCCAGCCGTGGAATACGTCTACGGTTTGGGCCCCGGGAGGCAACGGCGTGGATAAGTGGATCGCCGCGAAGCTGCCGGAGAATACGCTGGTGGAGAAGTATATCGTGGCCTCTAGCGCTACGACTTGCCCGCTGAGTTGGAAGCTGCAAGGGAGTTTGGACGGGAGTACATGGGCCGATCTGCACGTTGTGGAAAACACCGGCGTTTGGGGGACGGCGCGCGAGGAGAAGGTCTTTACAGTGCCGGAGGAGAGCCGGGGGAGCTATCTCTGGTACAGGCTGTACGTTACGGCGAGCAATGCTGCCACAATGAGCATTTCCACGTTCCGCCTGTTGAGGCCGGAAAGTGTTTGCGCGAAGGGACAGCTGCGGCTTGACGCATCCGCCGCGAGTCCGCTGATCATGAGTTTTATGGACGGTTTCGCGAGCGACGGAACGACGCCCGTTGATCATGTGGAAAGTTTTAGTTCGCCTGCGGTCTTTGATCTTGCGACGATGAACTGCAACATCCCGATGGTAACCACGGAGGGTTGGGCATATTGTGATATAGTTGCCTCAAAGTATACGGGGGGGGGTATGGTATTTCTTTAGAGGCGGCGAATCAGTCCATGGCTCTGTTTAATAATCAGGGAATGTCGGCGAACATTGACGGCGGGTTTAAGGTAGCAAAGACTATCAGTGGCGATCTTGACAGCAACGCCTATGCAGGATGGTGCCGGGCTAGTGCAACGGGACAACATGGAACGTCTGGTGATCACTTTTTTTCGAGGCAGGATGGCAAGAGTTTCTACGTAGACAAGATTGTCGCGAGAAATAATTCACTATGGATAAATTGGTATATCCTTGATGAGATAACAGGTAACTATGTTCCCTTTTTTACAGGGTCGGCAGGTTCTGGCACTTTCAGTATCAAAAGGAAAATACTTGGCGTGAGGAAAACTAACGTCGGAAGCGGAAGCGGTCAATGGAGTTATGGTTCTTGTGAGATTCATTCTACTGTCTCTCCATATAAATATCGCTTCTCCGGCGGCAAACTATACCAGCAGGAGACCAATGTCTCCGACGATTGGACCTCCGTACAGAAGATCAAGCTCGGCACGGCGGACATCTACAACGGCGAGATCTGCAATCTCTCCCTGCGTTCTGCCGCCTCGATGCAGTGGATGACGGACGGGAATAATTTAAGCACTATTTAAGTCAGGAGGCTTCAACATGCGAATGTATAAATTCAACGCCCCGCAGGAACGGGTGGGGCCGGAGTTTTTTACCAGCGAGCAGGATTTTTCAAACGTCAACACGGGGCGGTTTGTGAGGAATCTTGTCTTGAACGGGAAAACTTATGGCGAGAGCGATATCGTGCCGGCTTATCTTAAGACGGCGGACCTTGTGCCGTGTCAACTCGTGTCGCAGTATTCGACCGTTGAGTCGCAGGGGAATACCTGCTACGGCAGGGTGTTGTCGTCCGCCGGCGTCGCTTATGGGATACTGTCGCCGGAAGGTTACGGCTCATGGGCTCCCGGTGGCAACGGCGTGGATTCATGGGTCGCCGTTAAATTGCCGGAGGCTTCGCTGTGCGAAAGCTATCTTGTGCGTACCACTGCCGCCGTCGCTCCGCTTTCATGGAAGTTGCAGGGGAGTTTGGACGGCGAGGCTTGGGCCGATCTGCACGTTGTGGATTCTACGGGACAGTGGGCCGCCGCCGGTGAGAATAAGACGTTCACTGTGCCGGAGGAATCGAGAGGGGCTTATCTTTGGTATAGGCTGTACGTTACGGCGAGCAACGCGACGACGATGACGCTGCAAAATCTGCGGCTGTTCAGGCCGGCAAGCGTCTGTCCAGCGGGAAGTATGTACCTTGACGCCTCGGCTTCGAGCCCGCTGGTGTTGTCTTTCGCGAACGGCTTCGCAAGCGACGGAAGCACGCCGGTGGACGAGGTGCTTTCGGTCTCGACTTCGGAGATTATCGAGCTGGGGACGATCAAGAACAAATGGACGGCGGCAGGGCTGGTGGACAATTTAAATATCGTCAACTCCGGCGAGCTCACGCCGATAAATATTTATGCGGTGAAGAACAGCGCGGGGGCGTTTGATATTGAGTATGAGCTGAGCGCGGCGTTGGGAAACACTTATTTTGGGAAAGAGAGAATTGGCAACGTAGATCAATTCGGCTTTACTAGCACGGGGGAGCAAGCTAACGGCTGGGGTGGACAGGGGGGGAGTAATCAGCTGGCAAGCGCCAGTATCCTTACTAGAACTGATAATCAGCCATTTTTTGTAAGTGCAATTAAAGCAAGGTATACATATAATCCCTTTACTATAAATATCCAATTCACAAATATAGACGATTCGATTCAAACAGTTAAGGCTGACTTGTCCCAGGGTGAGGTGACAATATGGGTTAATCGGTATGTTAAATCAATCAACTCTACGAACACTATTAGTAATAACTGGACGAAGTATCTGGCGACAATCAAAGTTTACGGTTACGCCTCCACGATAACCCGCAAGTACCAGTCGGGAAAGGTCTGGGAGACGACGGACGGCATAGACTGGACACCGGTCAGAAAAATATATCTTGGCAGCGTTACGGTGAAGAATGACGCGATCTGCGCGGTGCATCTTAATTCACCGCTGGTGATGTCCACCGGCTTCGCGAATCAGATAGTGGGCATTTAAATGGCCACGAAGTCGAACAAGCACGCGAACGCGGAGCAGAAGTATTATGGGGATTTTTCGGGCGGTTTGAATCTTTCGCTGCCGGCGGAGGGGCTGGCGGCCAATGAGATGCAGTTGTGCGAGAATTTTGAGTATGACCCAAAGACGGGCGCTTTGAAGCTGCGCGCGGGGCTTGTGCTTATGGGTACTCTGCCTTCGCCGGTGAAGGATATGGCGCCGGTGGCGGGGACGGACGCGGTGCTGGTGCGCTGTGAGGATAATAAGGTCTACCGGCTGGATACTTATTCGCTTTCGGGCTCTTTAGGGGTGCTCGCGGGGGATGGGCGGTTCTCTTCGGTCCCGTGGGGCGATGATTCAGAGGTCGTCTTGTGTGCGGGCGGGAAGCTTTATCACTATGACGGGTCGACAATGTCCGTGGTTTCGGAGTCTTTGGCGCGCAATGATTTCTGTTTCGTGCGCGCGGGGCGGCTGGCGGTCGTCGATTCGAGCACGGATTCTATCTCTTACAGCGGCGTGGGCGATATTCATAATTGGCAGTTCGCTTCGGCGGAGGGCGATGTCTGGACGGACGCGGACGCGGTGAGTCTTGAGGTGGGCTATAAGGACGGCTGCGATCTGGTGGCGGTGGCGCCTCTTACTTCCGACCTGGTGGTTTTCAAGAGGCCCAAGGATCAGCCGGGGCTGGGGAAGATTTACCGGGTGACGGGGGAGTATCCCGATTGGTCGGTGAAGGAGCATTCGACGGGTTCTTCGGTGTGGAATCACCGCGCCTGGGCGACGACGACGAACGATCTTTTGTTTATCACCGCCGAGGGCGTGGCTTCGCTCGGCACGGTTTCGGATTACGGGGATATCAAGATGCAGTGGGCGGGGGCGAAGGTGAATCCGCGTATTTCGCGCGAGGTGACGGAGGCGTGCCGGATGTGGAAGATGGGCTTGCATTCTCAGGCGTGGGTGCGCGCGAAGGCTTCTGAATCGCTGTGGGTCTACAGTTACGGCGTGGGCGAGCGCGGCGCGTGGACGATGTTCAAGTTTCCCGGGGTGGTGGCGGATGCCTGTACGACGGGTACGAACCGTTATGTGGCGATCGGCAGCCAGGTCTTCCGGCTGGACGAGAATTTCGGCACGGATAACGGGCAGCCTTTTACGGGGCGGCTGAAGATGCAGGGCATCCGCAAGCTGGGGATGATGGTGATAAAGCAGGTTTATGTCGCCTATACGAGTATGTCGGCTTCGGAGGCTAAGCTGGTGGTGGCCGGTTTTAAGCTGCCTCTGCCGCTGGGCGGGCAGTTGGGGGATCTGGCGGCGCTGGATACCGACGTGGCGGCGCTGGACGAGGACCCGCTGTTGTCGTCTCTTTCGGCGGCGATGCGCACCAGAGTCAATATCCGGCTGTGGGACGCGACGGCGGAGCTTGAGGTGATGCGCGGGCCGTTCACGCTGACGGCGGTGGGGCTGGAGGTGGCGGAGGTATGAGTGAGTGGAGTGCGCAGTTTCCTGTTAATTTTACGGAGGACGGCGACAGGACGAATCTCGCTATTTCCAAGCATATCAATGAGATCGCGCGGTTGTACGGGCTTATCGCCCAATTGAGGAATAATTTCTCGGGGGCCGGTTTTCCTTCGGGGCCGGTGCGGAATCAGCTTTATATCAACCCGAATACGTTCGCGGCGAAGGTTTTTGTGGGGCTGTCGGGGGAGGACGATTGGCGCGATGTTACTTGCGTGCCGGCGAAGCACGATCTTGATAAGCATAACGCGGGCGTGATGCAGGATTTGCAGGATTTAGTCTCGGACGCTTTTTTGCTGTATTTGGCGACGGCGCCGGGGGCGGCGGATAGCGGCAAGGTGCTGGCGGTGGACAACGACGGGGCCGTGGCGCTTTCCGACGTCGTGACGACGCAGGCGGCGACGATAGCGACGCTGAACGCGGCGATCGTGCTGATCAATCAGTCGCTTGCGAATCTTACGGCGCGCGTGCTGGCGCTGGAGACGGCGATGCCGAAGCTTGAGAGCGTGGCGGAGCTGCCAGCCTCTCCCGATGCCGATACGTGGTATTTCGTGCAGGAGGCGACGTAGTGATACGTTTTAACGGGCTGGATCACAACGCCGTCCATAGGGGCGGCGGCGTTTCGCATGTGAGGGCTTATCACGGCTCGGCGCTGGTGTGGGAGGCTGAGACGCCAGTCGTTGAGGCTAATCTGCTCAAAGAATATCTTACGGCGGGGACGGCTTCGTTTGCGGGCGTGACGCTTACGGTGAACGCGGACGGTACTGTGCTGATAACGGGCACGGCGACGGGGCAGATAAACGCTAAGATTTCAAACGGCGTCGATATGCAGTCGGCGCGTCCCGCGGCCTGGAATGATGAGAGTCTGGCGGGGATACCGCTGGCGGCGATCACGCTGGGGGCGGAGGTCGTGAGCGGGTCTGTCGCGAACAGCGCGGGCGATTCGTGCAATCTGACGCTGCGGTACAGTGCGGAGACGATTTTCCTCAACTGCAAGGTGGGCGACGGCATGTACAGCATAGGCGGGACGCCGACGGCGGCGCTTTCGCAGTGCGTCGTTTATATCCGTTCGGGCACGGTGTTTGACAGTCTGCTGCTGCGGCCTTATGTGGAGGCGGCGTGATGGAGCGGAGACCGGGGGATATGTCCGGGCCGAAGAGTTTGGAGGCGTGGATCGAGGTCTTCAAGCGGCGCGCGGGGGACGACGAACCTTTTGCGCTCAAGGAGGACGAGCATCTTTATTATCATCCCGAGCACGGCTTTTTTACCTGGTTCGTCTGCGAGAATCATCCGGGTAGGATTTCGATCCCGAAGATGTGCGGCGACGGGCGGGTGCTGCGGCGGATGGTTTACGAGCTTGTGCGGTCGGCGGAGCATCTCGGCATCCGCGAGGTGATGTGTTGTTCGCGCCGGAGGCCGGAGCTTTATATGAAGCGGGTGCTTGGCGGCAGGCTGGACCGTGTGGAGCAGACGGTCAACCTCGGCACGGGGAAGCCGGAGCCGATGTATTTTTATGTCGTCACGATCGACGACTTTAAGGGGCGTGATGAAGGGTGATCAAGTATATAGATTTGCAGTTTTTCAAGGGCGGCACGGATGTGCAGGAGGTCGAGAAGCGTCAGCCTAAGAGCGAGCAGCTGAAGGCGATGGATACGGGGATGTATAACATCTTCGGCGGGATTATGGACCGCTATGGCGGGGTTTCGCTGCCGTCGGGGGCCTCTTTGGGAAGCGGGAGGAAGATTAAACGGGGCAGTTTTCTTGATAATGCCTTTAATACCGCCGACCGGCAGGCGGCGCTGACGAACGCGAATATCAACGAGCTGTTGGCTGCGACGCCGGAGTATCTGCGGAAGCACCAGGCTTTTCTGGATGACGGTACGGACGCGGGTTTTGAGAATTATGTCAGGGCCACGGAGGACGCTCTTGCGAATACGTACAGTAAGAATGTCGGCACGGATTTGTCCAGCCTCGCTTCGCGGGGGATTCTCAACAGTTCTGTGACGAACAGGGCGCTCGCGAATCAGCAGGCGGAGATCGGCGACGCGGTGGCGAAGAACCGTAATGAGGCCTCTAATAATTGGATGAATCAGTATCTACAGGGTTATAACACAGGGATGGAGGGGCTGAAGACGCAGACGGAGCTGATACCATCGTATTATACGAACGCGCTTTCACCGCTGATGCCGGCGTACAATTTTTGGAAGGATTCAACTGACGCCTGGCTCGCGGACGACAGGGATTATGTCGCTACGAGTAGTGGGAAGTAGTAGGAAGCGAATTTATATTTACCAGGGGAGGTAGGCAGTGATATGGCGATTTATGATTTGACTAATAGTGGCGGTGGAGGCGGGAGTCCGTGGGGATGGCTCGGCTCTATTTTGTCTATGGCCGTTCCGGGAGCCGCCCCGTGGGTGGCGGGAGCGAATGCGGTAGCTTCCGGGCTTCGCGGGGATGTTGGCGGCGCTCTGAGCAATGGGGCGAGTGCCCTTGGCGGACGGGGAATAATAGGGAGGGCAAAGGCCGATCCTGTAAAGGTAGGGCTCAGCAATGAAAACGTTGCCCAGAATGCTTTGAAAGCCGAACCTGACCCGACTGGGCGCTCTCAATTTCCAAGCCGCTACGATGATTATATGAAGTATCTCGGGCGCAACGCCGATTGGACGGACACCGACCAGATAAAGTATGACAATTTACTTAAACGATACGGCTTGTATCGCAGGTGACGATATATGATTTACGACCTTAGAGATAGAAATTCTTACAATGTTTGGAACGGCAGGG
>OLGB01002784.1_pt1 | contig 17691 bp, 24 predicted proteins | sample 1605691 | NCBI WGS metagenome assembly OLGB01 (sample SAMEA3888925, study PRJEB22519) | human gut metagenome | biome: human gut; feature: human-associated habitat; material: faeces | place: Denmark | collected 2010 | reverse complement strand
AGCCGCCATACTGAGCGGCGTTATCCAGGCTCCGGCCTTCTGCTGTGGCCGGGTACTGGGAGTAGTAGACCTCTTCGCCGAACTCCCACAGCTCCGCTATGCGGTCTGCCACGTTCGTCAGCAGGTGGTTGAGAAATGACTCCGGGTTCTGCCGGGTATTCACGCCCCACTTCTCAGAGAGATTGGAGTGCATGTCGTTCAGGATCTCATCCAGCCGCTTGATGTTCGGCCCATTTGGTGTCAATCCGTAATCAGCCATATAGCGTCACCTCCTCCCTGAAAGTCGCCTCATCGACAGTGCATGTATAAACAAACTTGGCTTCTCTCTTTGCCCGGTTGTAGTCCACAGAGATAACCTCGGCGGCCGTGACTCCCTCGACCTGCATGATCTCATCCCGGATGAGCTGCCGGATCTTGACGGTGTTCGGGTTCTTCACAAAGACCTCTTCAAACCACGGGAAGCCCATTGTGGGGCCGAGTCGCCACTCCTGGTAAATCCAGCGAAGCCGAATCAGTACCGCTTGCCGGACGCTTTCGGTAAGCGATATATCGCCGACAGCCGACACCTTGATGTCGCCGGCCTTATCAAGCATTATGTCAGTCACACTGGTTTACCCCCTTCTAAAAGTGGTCTGAAATTAGCCTACAGCTCCGTGCAACGTCCGAAGCGCCCCCGGTGGGTTAATGTATGGTCAAGCGTGGAGTGGGCGTAGCGACTCTCTACGCCTGTTTAGCGATATGTTCATCCTCCTATGAACACGTTGCCGCTTCCAGCGGAAATGGAGCCGGAGCCACTGTGTGCGTTCAGAGCATCGCCGAGCCGTGCCGCCGATTTCCTGTTAATGAAGACGGAACCGCTCCCGGCGGCCACGCTTCCCTGGGAGCTCCCACAACAGGAGTCACGCTCTGTAGTCGTGCTCCCGACGACAGCGGCCGGTATTCCGTTTATAAAGACATCGCTTGAACACCCACCGCTGATTTCCCCGGAAAAGGTCTCCGGGGAGTGCGGCGGGACATGGCCAGAGTGCTCTCCGGCCGTTGTTCCGGTTACGGCGTCTCCGCGCCTTGCTGCGCTTGGCATGAGCAATCATCTCCTCTACCTCCGTCTGCCGGTTCCTGCCGGCCTTAATTCAGATTGACCACGCCTCCCTGCGTGGTGAAGTTGCCATTCACGGTCACATTCCCGTTCATTGTGATGGTGGCGGCGTCCACCTGAACGGAGCCGCCCTTGACGGTCAGGCGGGTCCCGTTCACGTCCACGATGATGGCGTTCTGGTTATACGCCTCTCCAGCCACGGAGTTGGCCTTTGCGAATAGACCGGGTATGCACATGGCGTTTGTCATGTCGAAGCTCAGGTCCGTGCTGGTCTCTTGGCCATACATCCAGTAGTCGAGGCTCTGCTCGCCGACGATTATGAGGCACCCATCTCCTGGCTTTACGGGATAGGCAATCGTGGCCTTCTGGTTATTCCCCTGGGGGAACCAGACTGGGACGCCGGTGACCTGCGGGAAATCTATCGTGGTCCCGTCTGGCTTCTTGTACTTCATCTTCGGCTGGACAGTAGCGAGGCCGGTCGCCGGGTCATAGCTCAGGATTTCACCCGGCATGGCCGTGTGGACGCCCTTCAGGTTCTTGCTGACGGTGTTCTTGATCTCCTGGACAAATTCCTGCATCATCAGGCGCTCACCTCCAACAGCCGAGCTTGGCAGATCCAGTCGCCGGACACGTTATCCCCTTGTAGGGACACCTTGCCGACCCGGAAGTAGCCGGTGGCCACATTGCTCTTCAGCTTCACATAGTCGTCGATGTTGATTGCCCCGTTGAGGAAATACTCAACATCCCAGCCCCTCTGCGGCTCGCTGTTCGTCTGGGAAGCTGCCTCGTTCACCTTGGACGGGATGCCGAGAAGCCCGGTCTCCGCCGACAGAACGAACACCTCTTTCGACATTACGTCGCCCGGCTTTTTCACCTGCATTACACCATTCTGGAGGCTCCACACAAGGTTGCAGCAGGCACAGCCCTTTGTCATGATGTCGCGGGCAAGCCCCACGAAGCTGAATCCATTCGGGATGTCGACAAACTCGGCGTTGTAGGAGTAGGAGATAGCCACGCCCATCTGACCGGCCACGTCGTCGAAGATGGTCTTCCAGTTGACTGTGCCAGTGTAGGAGATCGAAACGTAGGTGTCCCGGATCTCAACGAGGTTGTCTACCACCTCGATCTCTGTCCGCCTGTCGGCGCCGTCGTATGCGGTGGTCACGCTGGTAACGATGCCCGAAAAAATCAGCGGAAGCCGGTTCTGGTAGCCGGCCTTCAAGGAGAGGCAACAGTCCTTCTCTTCCAGCGCAGCGAGGTGCTGCTTGTTCAGGTTCCATATCGTGATGCGCCCGGTGTTCTGTGTCTCAAGGTCGGTGCGCTCGATTGAAAAGTTGATGTGCAGGGGGACTGGCTGGCTCTCGGACCGCTGGCCTATCTCAAAGCCGGCCTCCCCGGCCTTGCCGATGGCGACCCGGTATTCTCTTCCGAAGTTCTCACTGCTCACAGGTCACCCCTCCTTCGTGTTCAGCATCACATAGGGCAGATTTTACACACTCAAAACGCACACGTGCGCTTGGCAAAAGCGCACATAAGTATTATTGGTTTTGTTACGGTTACGGTATAGGTTACGGTTACGGTTACGGTTACGGTTAGTTGCGGATTCTCCGTGGATTTTTGGCGTGACAGTCCGCAGGAATGTCCGCGGATATTCCGCAGGACGGTCACACGAGAGGTCAATTCTCCATTTCCACGGGGCAGAAAATGAACTGGGCCTTGCCCTCTATGAAATCATTCCGGCCAATGCGCTCCTGCTGGCTCATGACGCCGAAGACTCCGTCCGGGAGCTCTGTCACCCCGTAGAACACATTGAGCGGGAAGTTCGCCACGAGCTTGATGCCAATGACGATGGGCTGGCTCTGGGAATCGTACAGGCCGAACTTCCAGTAGGCGCCGGTGTCGTTCCAGGTGAAGCGTATCAAGTATGCGGTGCCGTTCAGGACGACACGCGACACACTGTCGTTCATGTCCGGCACTTCGATGATGATATAGTCCATAGGTGAACCTCCTTCATGGGCCCTGCCCGCCTCACGCGGCCGCAGCAGAACATATATGGCCCGCGCCGCCTACATCAGTACCCCGCGCATCAAGCGTAGGGCTTCGGCGGTCGCAGGCCGGATCTTTGTCTTGGGTTCACATGGTCGATGGAGGCCGCTTTCCCTTGGCCTCTTCACCTCCTGGCAGTTTTGGGTGCCATAGCATTTCTCCCTGCTCCTCACAAAAGCGCCCTGTCCCCCGGCGCACTCTGCTGACCACAGAGCCTTGAACTGTCAAATCAATCCGATGGAGTTTGCCGCACTGTACAGGATGCTCGACTTACTTCCTCCGCTTGAGCCACTGTTGCTCCCGGAGCCTGAACTACCGCCACTGGAGCCGGAGCCTGAGCCGGAACTGCCGCCGGAGCTCCCAGACGATGTGCTGGCCGTTCCGGCAGAAGCCTGGGTGGTCCCGCTCTTGCCGTAGCTGTCCGGTATTGTCGTGGTCTTCGCGGACGTGACCCGGATTTTCTTGAAGGATATGGACACCTCTCTGGCATAGCCGATCTCCACGCTCTTTGAGATGGAGAGGCTTTCAATGGCCATGTTGGTGTAGCTCTTTGCAGACGTGACCACGGTGGTTGGCTCCGCCGTGTAGTAGAGCTCCTGGAGCTGCTTCACGATGGACTCCACCCGGTCCTGGCCGCTACCATGCCGGCTGTACCAAGTCACCGGAGTATCGGTGATGTACAGGGTCATGTCCAGCTTTTCCGGGTTGAGGATGATGGCATCGCTTACGACGAAGCCATCCTCAACGGTGTACTCTGGGACGGTGGCCTCCAGGGTGTCGGTCTGGTCGATGAGGGCGTCAAACTCAATCCCATTGACGGAGACCGGCTGTTTTGCTCGCGCCATCTGACCACACCTCCCTATCTGGCGTACGCAAGCCCGCGGGCGAGCTCGGCGGTAGAGTCCTTGGTGGCCTTGTCCATGGCCTCAGAGGACTTCTTCTGGCCGGCGCGGTCGCCGTTGAACTGGTTGCTGATGTTCACATTCTGGACGATACTCCTGTTCGTAGTCACGCTGGAGAGCATCTCCGCACTGGCACGTGGACGCATGGATGCGGAGAACATCTGCATAGCCTCCAGCACCGTGTCCCTCATCTTGCTGATGGGAGAGACAATCTCGCCTTCGTGCTTGTTATCACCGATCACAACCGCCTGGGGCTTATTGGGCCGAACAAAGCCGCCCTGTGCCAGCTGCGGGGCTTCAAGCATATCCAGCTTCGGAATCTCTACGCCAGGTATAGCGTTGATGACTCCGATTGCGAAGTTGATCGCGCTGATAAAGCCGTTGATAATACCGACGGCTCCGCTCAGCACAGCGTTGATAGCGCCCTTCACAGCTCCGCTGATGGCGTCACCCACGGCGGTCCCGATGCTGGTAAACAGGTTGACGATGGTGTTCCAGACGCCCTGGAAGAACTCGCCGACCGTGCTGAACACGCCCTTGATGCCTTCCCAGGCCTGTGAGAAGATGCCGGTGAACCACGACACTACGGAGCTGAAGACTCCGACGATGCCGCTCCAGATCCCCTGGAACCAGCCCACCACCGTATTCCACACGTTGACGATGCCGTTCCACGCGCTCTGAAACAGGTTGGAGAACCACGACACCACGGAGCTGAAGACTCCGACGATGCCATCCCAAATGCCTCTGAAGAAGTCGACAACCTTGCCCCAGGCAGCCTTGATTTTCTCCCAGGCTGCGAGGAAAGCCGCCTTCACCTTGTCCCAGTTTGCAATCAGGAGAGCGATAATGGCGATCAAGGCAACGATGGCCAAGATAATCCAGGTGATGGGGTTGGCCGCCATGACGGCGTTGACGATGGCCTGCACCGCGGCGAACACCTTCATCACGGCGATGACGCCTATGACGATGGCGGCAATGGCCGCTATGGCTTCGCCAAGCTGTTCCCACTGCTCCGTGTCTATCTCGCCGTTGGCAAGCTGATCCACGAAGTCAGCGACACCTGGGGCAATCGTTGTGATGATATTGCCGATAGCTTCAAAGGCTTTCTTGACGGCGTTCCATATACCCTGGAATATCGGGATCGCCACGTTCTTGATGCCCGTCCAGATAGCGGAGAGCACCGTTTTGATGTTCTCCCATATCTTCAGGACGTTTTGTCGGAACTTATCAACGTCGACGCCCGCGTTGGCCAGCAGGGTTCCTATGACGGAGTCTTTGCCCTGCATGAAGCTGATGAAGTCCTCTACCAGCAGGGCCAGCAAAAGGATACCGGCGGCAATCGCTATATTCCTGAGATTGATTAGCCTCAGCTTGGTGATGATGTTTCCGAGTGCCGTCGAGATGGCCGATATATTGGCTATTGCGAAGGCCGCAAAGAAAGCCCCTGCTGAAATCACCAGGAGCTTCAGAATGTTGTCCATGCCGCCAAGCCTGTCTGACAGCCAAACTATGGCGTTTCTCACCCTGTTCAGAACAGCGATCACACCGTTGAAGGCCGACACCATGAACCGACCGATGCCGTCTGTAATGCCAAGCGTTTCGTTGGTCTGGGCCAGCCATAGGCCCCACTTACTTCGGATGACGGTCAGTGCATCGGTGATTGTGTACTGGACGTTCTCAAAGCCGGCCTCTATTTCGTCGAAATTGTCGAGGAACGCCGCTTTCAGGTCCTCGACGGTCATCGTGCCCTCGGTGGCCATATCCTCGAGCTGGTCAGACGTGGTGCCGAGCCGTTTATTCAACAGAGCCACGGCCTCCGGCGCCCGCTCCAGGAGCTGGCTGATGGTCTCGCTGTCAACGTACCCTTTCTGGAAGGACTTGTTGATGGCTTCCATCAGAGATGCGATGTCCTCGTTGGTTTTACCGGCGCTCTTAAAGAGCATCGTAGCGGCGTTGGCGTTTAACCACACGTCGCCTTTACCGCCCAGACGGCGAGCAGATTGATAAGGGACTAATTTGCGCACGTTGGCGCGGGCCAATTCTTCAATGCTGGAGCTCATTAGTTTTTCTCCTTCTGCTGAGACTGGAGCGCAGCAACGCGCAGGGTGACGGCATTTTTGTGGGCGGTCAGGCGCTCGGCGGCGGCCAGGATCTCCTTCTGAATACCGCGCTGGTCACCCAGGGACTCAGTAGCGTTCCGTATCTGGTTGTTTACGCGGGTGAACTCCTCGACAAGGCCATTGATGGCGGTAAGGCTTATGCCGACGCCAATCGCTCCGAGCAGCTTCGTGGCGGTGTTCTTGATGCTCTTCACCGTGTCGTTGACCCTGTTGACGCTCTGGTCATCGACCTTGAAAAGGACCTTGTTGACAAACTGGGCAATAGTCATTACCCCACCACCTTTCCTGCCTTCACTCTTGAATTGACCCCTTCGCTCTTCTGTCTGCCGGTGTTGACTGATTCCACTCCATCTGATAAAATCGTTCTGTTAGCTCTCAGGTAACAAAACGATTGCAGGGAGGGGAACTGTATGACCGTGATAAACAAGGCCACCGCTGGCGATCATCTCGGCTTAATCCGCTTCAAGAACATGAAAAAGGGGCTCTACATCGAAGAGTCCTCTTTCCTGCGCAAGAAACAGACCTTCATCAACAAGGAAACGGTCGAATCGTACGAGGTCGTCATGGATGACAGCGAGTCCGTTTCTAAGGGGAGCCTTGCAAAGGGGGTTGTCGGAGCAGCCACATTTGGGCTTGCCGGTGCCATTGTCGGAGGCAACTCAAAGAAGACGAAAGTCAAGCACCGCCGCCTTGTGTCCATCACTTTCAAGGATGGGACAAAGGCACTCTGCGAACTGGATGACGAATACTTCGAGATCCTCTTCAAGCTCATGTACTGAGGAACACCGCTCACACGCTGGATTGTGTGGGCGGTGCTCATTTTTTCTGGGAGTTCTTTATTTCCTCGACCTGCGCCCTCTCGATGTCCGTTTCCATGCAGTACAGGGCATACAGCTTCAGGGCTTCGTCGAGGGTATAGACCGTTTCGAGCTCCAGCTTTGAAGCCAAGCGAGCCTTTATGAGAATGTACATGCGCATCTCAAGCTCGCTGAACTGCGTTAGGTCTAATTCTCCGTACTTTGAGTACCCGGAGCCTTCATCTGAAGAATACCCTTTAGGTCTCCAAATCGGTCTCCGATTTTCGAGAAAAAACCCTTGAAATTCAGGCGGATCACCTCGAAGCACAGGATATACATATCCTGCACGTCACCGCAGAACACTTCGTTGGCAAGGTCGTAGCTCAGGAGCTTTACTTCTCCGTCCGTTGCCTCGCTCTCAACGGAGATGTTCTTATTGTCAATCAGGAGCTTTTTCATCAGGCGCTCAAACTTGTCGCCGGAGATGCTGGAAAAAGCAGAGGTCAGGACCGGCAGGGCATCCTCGACATCGACATCCATGATGTTCTTTTCCGTGCCGGCAGAAGAGCCGTCCTCCCCGACCTTACCGCCCACCAGAGCGGCAACACCGCCAAGCAGCGGTGTCACAACAGAGGCAAGGTCTCCGCTGATATTCACGGCCACAAAGGCCGGAAATGGCTTGATGTAAAACGTGTTGTCACCGATTTTCTTCTCGGTCACTTCCATTTGCTTCATAATTCAATACCCCCTTATTGAACCGAGAGGGCCGCCCAAGCGGGAGGCCCTCTCTTGTTGTCTTATTCTGTCAGGACGCCGGAGCCGGTATGGAGCTCCCACTCGCGGTTCGTAGACTCCTTGCCAAACCCACGGGACGCCGGCTTGCTGGGCCAGGCGGCATCAGTGCTGAACACCAGGCCACCCTTCAAGTCCTTAATCAGGATCGGGAACATCCCGTCTCCAGTCTGCCGATCCTGTGCGAACCGCTCCTGGAGGAAGGAGTTGGTGTCCGAGGTCTGCAACACCGAGATCTTCACGATGTAGGTATCATCCGGGCTGACGCTGCGGACGATCTCGCCGTCGCACCCCACCTTTTTCGTCACGCCATCTCCATTGGGGTCGATTGTGACGAAGCTGTCGTCGGCAAAGCCGGTGACAATGTGATTGCCGAGGGCGATAGTGACCTCTTTCGGGTTGTAGGTCTTAATCTTTCCCATTGCTCAGTTCCCTCCTCTCTTACAGCTCATAGGTCAGGCTGCCGGTCAGTTCTGCGAAGTGGATAGCGCCGGCCAGACGCGCCTTGAATTTGCACCCCGTCAGGCGGCGGGACGCCTTGTCAGATGCGGAGATGGTAGCGGCCAGGGGCACCGAGGTCTGGTAGCCGGGAATAGTGTTGCCATCCTCGTCGAACTCGTCCTCAGCAATGCCGCCGCGATCCTGCCCAGCCTTCAGAGAGGCGAGCATCTGGTTCTGCACAAGGCCAATGCCGCTGTCGGTGTACGGGATCTTCGGGTTGACGATGAACAGGTTCACCACACGGACCTGCATGTCGTTCTTCTGCCAGTCGCGGAACCGGATAATATCGGCCCACTCGTCGCCCACGACCTTGCCGTTCATGCTGATGTTCTTGTTGCCGACCGTGATGAAATAGTTCAGGCTGGCGTCGGCCAGTGCCTTCATCTCGGTGCTGGTCAGGTTGGACGGGTACACAGAGGCCAGGACCTTAAAGGCGGAAGTCTCACTGCCCGCCTCGTAGTTCAGCCACTTGGCAACCCACGCGACGTTCATGTACCAGTTGGCCTCGGGCACATCCTCATCCGCCTGCTTTGTGGTCTCCCGGCCGTAGATACCCATGCTGCGGAAGTAGACGTTGCCGATGCTGGGCTCATTGGAACCATCCTCACCGGCGCCGAAGAAGCCCATCTCCGTGTAGCAGAACATCTTCTCCTGGGTCTCGATGTAGGCGGCAATCTCTTCGTACAGCGCAGGGTCCACGCCGGCGGTGCAGAGCACATACCAGCCGCTGGTCTCCAGAGCGCGGGCAATCGTGGTGGCCGGAGTCTCCAGGACCTTATCAGGGCTGTCGATGGGCTCCTCATCAGCGGAGTCGCTTTCCATGGCAATCGCCTGACTCCCTGCCGCGTCCGGGTAACTCACAGTTACTCCGTAGCTGACCGGCAGAGCGCCTTCACGCTCAACGGAAACGACGAGGTTGATGTCCTCGCTTCCCTGCTCCATTGCCGCAATCTCGGCAAAGACAGGGAGCTTGGACAGATCCTCCAGCCCAGTGATGACGGCTCCGTCAACCGATACGGTGTAGCCCTGTGCGGTCAGCTTCTCGACCAGCTCCGTGTTGTTCACACCGGAAATGGGACCCTCCAGGACGATATAGAGCCTGCGGGCGTTTTCGTTGAAGGTAATCGTACAGCCGGTGACATTGCCGGCGGCGTTGATCGTTTCGTTGACGATCTCGTTTGCTTCCTTGATCGTCTCGGCCGCCCCTTGCGCCTCTTCCGAGAGCTTCTGGACGGCGATGTAGACCTGCGTGGGGCGAGGGCTCTGCGAAAAGGCCACACGGGCTGCCACACCTACCGGATCTGCGCCATCCCCGGTAGATACAAAGCCGGCGTCTTCAACCTCTTCCAGGCTGGCATAGACACCGACATCCGGCGCCAGATTCTCGCCTTTCGGAGCAGGCCCCATAATCAGCAGATTGTCAAAGCTGGTGTCATCGACAAGCGGAGAAGCAATGTCGATGTCAACTGTGGCAATCAGATCATAGTTCTTACTCATCAGCCTTTTCCTCCTTGATTTCAACTTCGGTGAAGTAGCCGGTTCTTTCTTTCGCCAGCTCTTCCGTGCCTCCGCCGCTGGAGGTCTGTTCAAACCCAGGCTCGACTACCGCGGCGGCTTCCTTCTTCATGGCGTCGGTCTCATAGCCGTTCGTCGGGCTTTCTGTCTCCAGGGGCGCTTCGGGCGTATAGCCGCCGGCGCCGTCCGGGTACTTGATGCTCGACTCTTTCAGGACTGCGGTCGGGCCTACGGTTTTCTGGGTGAAATAGAACAGGACCGACATGCGCGCCCGATACTCATAGTTCGTATCGTTCACAACGCCTGTCAGGTCCTGTACATCGCCATCAATCAGGATGCTCACGTCGTTGACGTGGCACCACCGGATGGCATAATCCGAATTGAGAAAATCCGCAAAGGACAGCATATCGTCCATGGCGGTGTTCTCGTATGCCACTGTTGCCCCGCTCTCATCATCAATGACCGGCGCGCCATGCGTGAACAGGTCCACTTGGAAGGTGATGCGGGATAGGTAATGACCGACGACCTCGTCATCGGTCAGGTCGTAGTTGGCGGACACCGGCCGCCGCACAATGCCTGGGCTGATCGTGACCAGCGGCACCCTCGGCTTGGCGACCCTGCTCTGGTTCGAGAAAGTCACAGTTGCTCCGCCGAAGTATTGCGCTGTGAGCTGTCGGAACAGCTCCCTTGCTTCAGTTACCCTCATTGTCGAGCCCTCCACTTCTGTCAAGGCTGAGGTTGCCCTCAGCATCGACCTTCAGGCCGGAGCCCTGCTCAACGATGACAAAGCCCACACGATCTTCTGTGGCCACAGGAGGCTCTGGTCCCGGTGCGTTCCCGCCGCCGGTATCATCCTCGCCGGGTTCAGACACTCCCGGCTCGCCGTCTCCAGTCTGCTCTTCCCCAGGTGGGTTCTCAATGTCTGGCGATCTCGCCGCGTCCCTCGGAACAGGAGTGAACTGGTAGTTGTAGTGCCACAGGATGGTGTGGTCGTAAAGCTGGCAATCCACGCACTCGTACCAATCGCCGTGGTAGTACAGCAGGTCTCCCTTGCGGTTCAGGTCCTGGTTTGCCACGAGCAGTTTTATCTCTCCGTGGCCCTCAAGGCGCTTTATGGTGCGCTCACCTTCTGGCAAGGCTTGCTGCTGGTCTGTGCTCAGCGGGTGTATGTGCAGGCTTGCCTGGAAGTCTGAATAGCCGGAGGTGACATAGCCCTTCACGACCTTCTGCTCTCCGAAGCGCCTAATCCAGTAGGTCTTATTGAAAAGCCGGATGTTCAAGGCTACCCACCTCTCCTCTTTACGACATAGTTGACTGACTGCCTCATGTAGCCGGTATCAATCAGCGGCTGTTCCGACCCCTTCTTCTTGATGGTCGATGGAGCGTTCGGGGCAAAGTCGCCCTCCACGATCTCCTCTTGCACGAGGCCACGGCAAAAGACGCCGATTTGGTTCAGCGCCTGCTCTGCGGTTCCACCATTCGACAAAAGCGTATTGGCGTCATCGCAGGCAGCCTTGAGCTCGGACTCATGGTTCTCGAAGCTCTTCCGCATGAACGGACGGGCCGGGGTGTCAGACGAACCGAGCTCGTTATAAGCGGCAACCTCGGCTAAGCTGGTCCCATCATCGTAGGTCTCGTCACCCTGGAAGCCGACCTCGATTTCGGACTCAGCGAGCTTCTCAAGCTCAGCAAAGTACCGCCTTCCTTCCGGTGTAAGGTCGGACAATCTGAACGCCATGCGGCTCACCCGCCTTCCTCTTGGGACCTGTCGACGGAGATGGCGCCTCGTTCATCCACCTTGAGGCCGGAGCCAGCCGGGACCTTTACGCCTCCAAGGGTCGTCGAGGTTGCAATCGGGATGTCCGGGTCCGTTTTCTTCCGTTTCTTTGGCTCGTCGATCATCTCGCCGCTGCAATGAATCGGGACGATGACCATTCGCCGGAGCTGAAGGTACTGGACGCCATATACGGTCAGGCCGAGTTCGGCATCCGTTGCGAGGTTGGAACTCTGGTTCGCACCGTAGCTGATGCTGCTACCGCCCTCGGACACGCTTCCAACAGCGAAACCGATGCCGATAGCGCCCATGTCCCCCAGGGGGCTCTCGCCATGACCGGCCATCTTCATCTTGTGGCAGACGAGGAAAGCAATCGCCTGATCGTAGAGCTTGCCGAACTGCTTCTTGCTCACCATCGGCCGGACCATCTCGATCCAGAGCATCAGCTCGTCGTCGCTGGTATCCTTGAACTCCTTCCCAATGAGCCTGATATACTCGATGGCCTTCATGGCACTCACCCCTTACTCGCCCTCAGCGGGGCTCTTCTCTTCCTTGCTGGCGGCCTCGGTCTTGGCCTTGGCTCTGGCACGGGCACGTGCGGCGGCAGCTTCTGCTTTGGCCTTCGCGGCGGCCTCCTCGGCAGCTTTGTTGCCCTCTGCCTTGGCCTCGGGCTCTGCATCTGCGGCGGCTTCCTCCTTTTCCAGTACCATCTTCCGAGCCGCCTCTTCGACGGCCTTCTGGAAGGCAGTCTCGCTGTCATCGGCAATCAGCAGGCCGGATGCGATGAACGCCTTGATGGCGGGGAGTTCGCAGATGCTTTTGTTTGCGGCCATGGTCTCGCCGGGCATGAGGACCGTAGTCCCGATGTTGATAATCTTCTCACCGACATTTACCAGTTTCATGTGATACCTCCATGTTGTCGTGGGCGGTCGTGGTGTGGCGACCCGGCCGCCTTACGTATTGCTTCACCCAAAAGGATGCGGAGAGGTAGCCGATTGGCTAACCTCTCCGCAAAAAATTCGTGCGCTCAGGACACACCGACCGCAATCAGGGCGGACAGCGGGTAGTACACGATCACACCGGCGGTACGAGCCTCGCAGGGGACGATGGTCTCCAGCTTCTCGACCTGGATCGGGTACTGGTAGAAGGGCATGGGGTTCTCCAGGCTGAGCTTCCGCTCATCGTTGGTGAACAGGAAGGCCACGCCCTGGCCGCCGGTCTCCTTGGCATAGGGGTTGGTCCCGACGCTGTCAGCGTCCAGCTCGGCGGTAGACACGACGTTCTTGATGTAGGGCGCGTGCTCCTGGATGAACTTCAGGACGGTGGTACTGGTGTCGGGGATACGGCGGGTGCTGATGTCCATGTAGACATCGGCAGGGACGCACAGGGTGTCGGGCCGCTCCACGTTCTTGGTGATCTTGGCGACCTGCTTGGCCATGCCATTCACGTCGGCCAGGATCTCGTCTGCGGTCTTCTCCAGCCAAGTGGTCTTGCCGGAGTCGGCGCCCGCGGTGATGGCGAACAGAGGAATGTTCTGGCCGGTGGACAGGACGCCCATCAGGCCGCTTTCCTCATCGCCAGCCCACGCAATCTTGTTGGTCAGGGCGTCGATCTGGTAGCGGGCGGACTCGCCCTTGCGGGCATCCAGGGACTTGCCGGCCAGACGGGAGGCGCGCATCTCCTGCGCGGAGTAGCCGTAGCTGTCGCCGATGCTCTTGATCTTGGCGTAGCTGGGCTTGCCGGTCACGTCCGCACGAGGCAGGTCGGTGCTGTAGTTGTCGATGATCTTCGCCAGACCAGTCTTGTCGTAGGTGTAGTAGGTGATGGTCTCCGCGCCGGGGTCGGCCTCGGAACTCTGGGGGAACAGGTGCAGAGCGGTCAGCTCAGGATACTCGACATCGTAGGACTGGGCCTTCACGTGGTCCAGCTCACGGGCGAAGAACACGGAGGCATCCTCGGCGCTGTCGAAGCGAGTGCCCTCAGAGGCCATGACCGCATCGGGGATGGCAGACTGCAAAAGGGTCCGCATCTCCGCACTATCGTAGTGGGTATGCTTCTTCATCTCAGTTATTCCTCCTTTTTTTCTTACGCTCCAGTGTTGTCGTCACCGGGCTTCCACTTGCTTTCGGAGGCGCTGTACTTCAGTACCTGACCGTCAGTAGCGGGGCTGGTGAGGTCAACATCGTTCAGGTCGCTCAGCTTGGTAGCGCCGGTGGAACCGCCGCCAGAAGCACTGCCAGAATTGACGGGCTCACGCATCAGTTCAACAGGGGCAACGCCATTGTCGACGCCGCCGATGAACCGGGCGTTCACCGCAATGGTGTCGCCGGAGCTGGTGCTGGTGAAGCGGCCGGCATCATCGCCGTTGATAATGAGGTACACGGGGTCGCCGTAGGCGGGCTCGTCATCCTCTTCGACCTGGACATAAATCTTGCCGTAGCGCATGACGCCGACAGCGGCGCCGTTGCGGATGTGCAGCTTGCCCTCCAGATCATACTCGGTGGTGCGGTTGTTGGTGGTGATGCCCTCGAACTTGTCGGCGGTGGCACCAGTCTCAGGCAGGGCGATGTTCACGCCGGGCTTGCTGCCCTGAACAACGCCGAGACCGAACTTCATCACGCCGGACGCCTCCTCATTGAGGAAGGTGTCGATGACGTGGGGAGACAGATCGACGATACCGCCGGGGGCGCCAATGGGAGTAGTGAAGCCGTAACGGGTCTGAGCACTCATCTTACTTATCCTCCTTTGCCTTGTTGTTTCGACGCTCAAGCATACGCTGGCGAGCGGCTCTGGCGGAATTGCCAGTGGCGTCGTTGCCCTCGTTGCGAGAGTCACGGTTGAACATCTGGCTTCTCTGGTAGCCAGTATCCTTGCGGTTGCGGGACTTGACGTCGGAGCAGGCGCAGTCGAACATGGCGTTCACGTACGCAGGGCTCTTGCCGTCCAGGCGGATCTCAGGGCGCACCGCCTTGATGATGGCCTTCTTAGCGTCAATCAGGCCCATGCCATCCAGGCCGTCGAGGTTCAGCATAGTGCCGATGACACCAATCTGGACGCGCTGACGCACGATGGAGTCGACGCTGTCGGCGTTCAGGACCTCACCCTTCTTCAGATCAGCAGGGGTTGCGGTGGGGACGGGGTCATCATCGCTGTCTGCCTGCTTGGTCTTGTCAACGACTACATCATCGCCATCGGTGCAGGTGGGGTCAGTGTTGTCGCCGTCCTTGGCCACGGCAGGGTCGGCGGGCTCGGTGTTAGAGTCCTTGGCGGTGGTGCCGCAGCTCGCGTCAAAAGCCTTCTGGGCCAGCAGGGTGTCGATGATGTCGAACAGGATCTCCATATCGTCATCCTGATTGGCAATTACGCCGTTCGCCTCGTCCAGGGTCTTGGGGTCGCCCTCCTGGTCACGGCGGTCGCGGCGATCCTTGACCATCTGCACCTTCTCCTCAACGGCATCGGGCTCCTGACCGGCGGCGCCAATGACGGTATCATCGCCATCCTTGGCGGTGGGGTCGGTGCTGGGGGCGGTGGCCGCAGGGGGCTTATCAGTGGGGTCCCCCTCGTCTCCCTTTGCGGCCATGCGCTGGGCGCGGCGGGCCTTGTAAGCCTCAATGGCCTTGGCGAGCTCCTCCGGGGACATGACACCGTCTGCCCGGCGAGCTCCCTTCTTGGTCTTGGGATTAGCACTCATTGTCTTTGCTCCTTTCGTTTTTTGGTCGCGGCCGTCGATATTCAGCCGTGCTTGGTCACCTGCTCTTGCCTCCATGACAAGCGCCAGGTGGTTTATAACGATGTTGCGCTGGATTACGTCGTACGGTTGCCCTTCCCATACGCCGGGCGTCTCTTCCAGGTCGAGGTTGTAGCCAAGGGACAATTCTTTCAATCCGGCAGACTTCATCTCATCGGTGTCGTGGATGATGATTTCAGCGCGGACATCGTTACCACTCCGATACCCTTCGGAAAGAATAGTGCCGACCGCATTTTCGTGGACGTTGTCCTTCGTAATGAGGCCGGCGCTGTGCGTTATGATGATCGGTTTTCCCTTATAGGACTGGAGGCTTTCGGGCTTAAAAACCTCTTCCGGGAGCCGAAGCTCCCGCCTGACGGAGCCGTCAGGGTTTGTGTACTCAAAGATACCTGTGCTGGTCAGGATCGGCCGGTCAACAAGGTATCCCTCTGCCGTGAAGTAGGTCTGGTTCAGCGGAAGACTGTCCAGCCGCACCACACGGGTCAGCTTTGGGGCCACGGAGCCCCACCCCCTTTCATGGTGTTCTGCGCTTGGCGGTTACGCTTTCGGTTCCTGCTCAGGGGCAGGCTTACCGTCATCTCCGTCTTCGGAGGGCTTCTTCTCAACGGTGAGTTCACCCTCGGAGAAGGCGCTTCCGCCGGCTTCGTCTGCGTTGGCTGGCTCATCTTCACCGGCTGCCTCGGTGATGACCTCTGTGAGCTTCAGGGTGAGCATCTGCACGTGCTCAATCTCATCCAGAAGCATATCGGTATAGGCGTCAGCGACATCGACATTTCCCTGCTCGGTGTCCTGGACGCCCATTGCAAGGCTGTCGATTTGCTCACAGACCTTGACCATCTGCCGGCTTAGGCTGCTGATGGCATAAGCGTTTTTCATGGCGTCTCAGTCCTTTCTCTCGATATTGATAAAGCCGGGAGGCCCCGTCGCCCGGTCAGGGGGGTCCCGGCTATATGGCAGCACATCCATCCTCATAGGCAATGCACCTCTCTCTGACCGCCCCGGCCGGGGCTATTTCCCATATCGGTTACGCCGGAAGGTGGACTCCCAGCCCTCAAACTTATCCCGTTCTACCACATCGGGCAGGCACTTCTTCTTGCATCCCTTCCGGTTTCTCTTGCAGATGCAGACGGTCTTCCCATTCTTGACGTCTATGTAGACCTCAATGCGCTCCTTTGTCTCCACTGGCATCACCTCTCGGACCCCGTAGTCTGCTTCATCGGTACATTGACCGTGTCGAGGTCAAACACGGGGATGGCGACGCACCGGCAGCAGTAGTCTTCCCCTGGGTGGCAGTGCCGCCCGGTGTAAACGCGGCCGGACTTCGTTTCGTACCACATCTCCGGCGGGTCGTCCCAGCTAAAGGTCTTCCCGTTGAGGGAGCGGTGGCAGTCACGTACACGGCTGTCGTGTGAAGTGGACCACTTGTACTTCCTGCACCCGGCATCCTGCTGCTGTAGCTTCGAGATCTGGGCGTTCAGTGTGGCGATCTGGTCCCTGGCCAGGAGTTGGGCGTACCGCTTCGATACGTTGTATTCCTCCTGGATGTCCTTCTGGATGTCCCGGATGCTCTTGCCCTTCAGGTAGCTGTCGAGGATAATCTGCCGCATGTTGCCCAGCGTTTCCGTCGGCAGGCTCTTGATTTTCAGGATGTTCTCCGAGATCCAGCGCCGGATGGCTTCATCGTAGATCTCGCCCTTGTAGTAGTCATCCAGCAGGTCTATGCCCAGGGTGTCCTTGACCGCCTTCTTCCACTCGCGGAGGGAGTTCCCCTTGGCAAGCTCGGCTATCTTCTTGACCTTTTCATCAAGGCCGAAGGTGGCAATTCTCTGCTCCAGGGCATCGGCCACCTCCTGGAGCAGGCGCCGGAGCTTCGAGTCAAGGTCCCGGCTATCGTCGAAGCGGGAGTCCCCGTGCCTCTCCCGCTTGTATTCAGCCATCATGGCCGGGAGCTTTTTCTTCAGCTCCTGGTTCAGCAGCTTCATATAAGCACCGGCGATACGCTGGAACTCCCGCTCGGCGGACTTCGGGTAGAGGGGAACGGTCTTGGACTTGATGGCCTTGTGACCGTAGAATTTGGGCCGTACAGCCTCTTTGACCATCTCCTGATGATGGATGTTGTTCAAGACCTCATTCCCCCTTTCACGGTGGTTTACGTCGATTTGGTTGGGTGTTTGAAAGCTACAGAGTCTTTACTCCAACATCACGAGCTTGGAAATTTCGCAAACAGGACTTCAGATTCCCCAGACATACCAACATCCATTGACTGGATGCCGCCTATGGGCCGGTAACCCATATCCTGCATTTCTTTCAGGGTGTATTCCACATCGTAGCCTATATACCCCGCTTCACCCTCTGTCAGATAGGACATCCCCGCCCCTTCTTCGTTAGTGGTGAACGACA
>OLGB01002777.1_pt1 | contig 17744 bp, 15 predicted proteins | sample 1605691 | NCBI WGS metagenome assembly OLGB01 (sample SAMEA3888925, study PRJEB22519) | human gut metagenome | biome: human gut; feature: human-associated habitat; material: faeces | place: Denmark | collected 2010 | reverse complement strand
TGAACCACAAGACTGTCCAGCGGCTTATGAAAGAGTTGGGCTTAGTTTGCCGTGTCAGGATGAAGAAGTATCGCTCTTATAAGGGAGAAGTGGGCAAAATCGCACCAAATCTGCTAAATCGGGATTTCCATGCCGAAAAGCCGAATCAGAAATGGGTCACGGATGTGACGGAGTTCAGCCTGTTTGGAGAGAAGCTCTACCTGTCCCCGATTCTCGATCTGCACAGCAGCGATCTGGTCAGTTACACCATATCGGATCATCCTGTACTCAGCATGGTAACCACCATGCTGGACGAGGCGTTTGCAAAGATCCCGGCCGGAACACGTCTGATTCTCCACTCTGATCAGGGTTGGCAATATCAACACAAGCAGTACCAGCGGATGCTTCGCGAGAAGGGGATCCGGCAGAGCATGAGCCGCAAGGGAAACTGTCTGGATAATGCTGTGATAGAAAATTTCTTTGGGCTGCTCAAAAGTGAGCTGCTATATCTGCAAGAATTTCAATCCATGGAACACTTCAAACAGGAACTGATCGAATATCTGGATTACTACAACAACCGCAGGATCAAGGCAAAGCTAAAGGGCTTGCCGCCTGCAATTCACAGACAGCAAGCCCTTTCGGCTGCTTGAACAATTTTTACTTCAAAATATTGTCTAACTTTTGGGGGTCACTTCAAAAACGATGCGGGCTTTTTAATTTTTGTTTAACTTTGCGCCCGCGCTTTGTGGTACAATCTAAACTAAGAAAGTGGGGACGGTTATGATGATCCAGGAACGGCTCAAACGCTCGAATCTTATTATGCTGGTGGTGCCGGTGGCGGTGGCTGGGGTGCTGCTGGCCGTAGGGCTGGGGGTGCTGGTCCTGCTGCTGGAGACCATCTACCTGCCGCGTCTGGGGCTGACCATGCAGGATCTGCATACCCTGGGCGAGCAGGCCGAGCCCGCCTTTGCCGACCTCAAGCACTTTGTGGTGCTGTACGGCGTGGTAGTCATTGCAGTGCTGCTGGCGGTGGTGGTGGGCACCAACCTGTGGCTGACCCGGAACCTGTTTGCCCATATCCGTGAGCCGCTGGCTGCGCTGATGCAGGGCATCCACCACATCCAAAACGGCGACCTCAATGCGCCCATCGCCTACACAAAAAATGATGAGTTCCGCCCTGCCTGTGATGCTGTAGACGAGATGGCAGCCCGCCTGCGGGAGAAGATCGAGGACACCCCCTCGGACCCGAAGCTGCTGCAAACGGTGTGGGGCGTGGGCTACCGGTTGCATACAGTTTAAAAACCGTTTAAATAATGCACAGGGGCCTCTGTTAAAAAAGTTTCGCTACACTGGGTACAGTTCAAGAATTTTTTTAGGGAGAGTTCCTGATGATTCTAACAGCATTAGCCTGATGGACCTGCAGCTGGCAGTATTGCCGGGGCTGTGCACGCTGGGATTTGGCGTGCTGGCGGGCGTGGCTATATCCATCAGTGCTATCCGCGCCGCGCTGCAAAAGTACCGCAGCCAGATGGTTTGGCTGATCTTGGGCCTGATGCTTGGCTCACTGTACGCCATCGCCAATGGCCCCGCAAGTTTGGCCACACCGCGCCCGGCGCTGAGTATGGCGACCTTCCAGCCTGTCGGCTTTGTGTTGGGCGCTACCGTGCTGCTGGCGCTGGAAGGTGCGAAAATGATGATGGAACGTAAAGAACAACCTGGCGTACCCATTGTGAAAGGAGCAAAACAGGCATGAACCTGGATTGGATCATCCTGCACGGCCTGCGGGTGTTGACCACCTGCCCGCTGCTGGATTTTTGGATGCCGAGAATTACGGCGCTGGGCAACAGCGGCATCGTTTGGGTAGTGGCGGCCATAGTGCTGCTTTGCACCAAAAAGTACCGCAGGTACGGTGTCATGCTGTTGGTAGGGCTGGCGGCGGCGTTGCTGCTGGGCAATCTGGCGCTGAAAAATCTCTTCGCCCGGCCGCGCCCCTGCTGGCTGGACGAGAGCGTACCATTGCTGATCGCCCGCCCCAGCGACTACTCTTTCCCATCCGGTCATACGATGGCCGGGGCCATCGGTGCCACCATCCTGACGGCGGCGGACCGGCGGTTTGGCTGGGCGGCCATCCCGCTGGCAGTGCTCATCGCGTTCTCCCGCCTGTACCTGTACGTGCATTTTCCCAGTGATGTCCTGGGCGGTGCGGTACTGGGCGTGGGGATCGGGTTGCTGATGCTGTATGGGGAGTGGCGGATTGCAGGCCGATGCAAGCATCGGCCCCTACAGTGACGAGATGACGGTATTTGTGCAGACGGATGCTCACATCTGCCCGCACAATGCAAAAAAGGCGCAGCCGAAGCTCAATGTCACTTAGTTAAACAAGCAAATCCCTCTATACCACCAATGCAAAAAGTGGTACAGAGGGATTTTTTTCTTCGGCCTTTGAGGGGGGCACCAGACGGCACGTGGGGTACTCCTCGGTCACCTTCGGTGACAGCTTCCCTCAAGGGGAAACCATTTACAGTTTATATGGCTTTACTCTTCCCGCTCCCGCCTCTGCTTCGCGGCTTTCCGTTTCCGGACGGCGGCTTTGCGGGCGGCGCGCTGCTTTTTCTCAAATTCCTTTTTGCGTTTGCTGTGGTGGTTGGCAAACATGGCGCAGCTCAAGATCAGCATAAAGATGGCCGCAGCTGCCACGATCAGCAGTACCAACTGGAAGATCTTTACATTAAACTTCTGCTGCAAGGTCTGCGTGGCATCAGAAATGACAGATTCCGTTGTCGAAGCCGTCGAACTGGCGCTGTTTGCGGCGTTCTGGGCAGCGGCCAAGGCCTCGCTGGCGGCATCGCTGTGACCCAGGGCAGCCAGGGCTTCGGCCAGGGCTTCGCCGCCCATGGCTACCAGGCGGTCGTTGGTTTCGCTCTTGATTTTCTCATTGTTCACGGCGTTGGCCAGCCACTCGGCCAGCAGGTCCGCCGCGCCGTGCAGGGCAGGGGCATACTCATTGTTCACAGTCCAACCGCTGGTAGTCCACATGCTGTTCATGTACAAAAGCAGCTGCATGCCGGAATCCTCCAGCATGGTCTCGTAGATGACGTCGCCGAAGTTGTCGGCCGAGGTATCCACTGTGCCGAAGTTGAGTATGATGAACTGCTTGGCGCGGGCGTAATCCACCACATTGGCGCTTAGATTCTGGTAGTAATCCCGCAGGGCCGTGGCGATGTCGGTGTCCTTGGTCAGCTCGGCGCCCACGTTGATGGAGTCAATGTCCGCCCGCAGGTCCTGGTCGCTAAAGACACTGACCGAGCCGTCATCGTCTTTGGCAAAGGTAGCACGCATCACATCAGCGTAGCCGGCCTCATCGCTGGCCTGGCCGTAATAAGCCTTGGCCAGCTGCATGCAGTCGCCGCCCCAGCTGCCCGTGATGGGGATGCCGTTGTACACCAGGTTCATCGAGGCCAGCAGGTGGCCGAAATCGATATTCTGCCCGCCGGGCAGGGTGACGGTGCTCATGCCTTGCAGAGACTGCAGATCACTGTCGTTGGTGTTGACGTAATTTTCAAAGGCGGCATCCCGCACACCGGCGGTCAACTGCCACATCTGGGTAATGTAGGCGCCCGTGCGGGTGTAGGAGAGGGTCAGCACAATGGGGTCGGCGGACGAATCCTCGGTCTCTACGTAGGAATTGGCCAGGGCTTGCAGGCGGCCCAGGCGGTCCAGCACGGTGTTATAATCCTCAGCAAAAGTATGCGGTGCGGTCAAAAACAGCAAACACAACACCAGCCCCGCCAATACCAGTTGGCGAAGCCCGTTTCTTTTTATGAACTGCGTGGCAAAGCACCTCCAGCACGTTTTGTTTCCGTTTTGTAACTATTGGTTTAATTATAGCACAGTCCCTATCCCCTTGTCACGGACTTTTTTGTGTAAAAATGTGAAAACGTCCAACTATTCGACGTTCCTGCGGAAAAAGCGACAATTTGCAATAGAAAAAGACACAATTTTGTGCTACACTGGTACTATTTTACAACTACAAAAAGGATGATTTGCCATGAATCCCTTAAACCAGACCAAAGAAAAGCGCGAGGCCGTCCCCAACGGGGTGAGCCGCGTGGGCATTGCTGCGCTGGGCGTGCTGCTGCAAGTGCTGTGGATCGTATGGGCCGCCCTGAAGCTGACCCGCTACTACGCCTGGGTGCAGCTGGCCATCAGCGTGCTGGCGTTTCTGCTGGCGCTGCGCATCTACGGCCGCCACACCAACAGCGCCACCAAACTTTCGTGGATCATCGTCATTCTGACCTTTCCCATCTTTGGCGTCTGCCTGTATCTTTTGTTCGGGCGCAGCGGGGCGGTCAACATCATGCGCGGGCGGTTCACCCGCACCGATACGGAGCTGCAGCCCCACTATGCCACGCCGCTGGACCGCGCCGCCATGCCCCAGGACCCGGCTCTGCAAAACCAGATCCACTACCTGCAGACCCAGGCTCACTATCCCGCCTGCCGCAACACCGATGTGACCTACTACGGTGACACCAACGCCGCGCTGGAGGCCCAGAAGACCGACCTGCGCAAAGCCCAGCACTTTATTTTTATGGAGTACCATGCCATCGAGGATTCCATCGCCTGGCAGGGCATTGAGGATATTTTGGCCGAGCGGGCCGCCGCCGGGGTGGAGGTGCGCGTTTTTTACGACGACATGGGCAGCATCGGGTTTGTGGACACCGCCTTTGCCAAAAAGCTGCAGCAGCGGGGCATCCAGTGCCGGGTATTCAACCCCATCGTGCCGGTGCTGAACGTCTTTATGAACAACCGCGACCACCGCAAGATCACTGTCATTGACGGGCAGGTCGGCTACACCGGCGGCTACAATCTGGCGGACGAATACTTCAACCTGACCCACCCCTACGGCCGGTGGAAGGACTCCGGCGTGCGGCTGGAGGGCGACGCCGTGCGCAATTTGACGCTGATTTTTTTGGAGATGTGGGGTACGACGCAGAAAGAAATGCCGGCCATCGAGCCCTATCTGCCTGCCATCTGCTACACCGCCCGGGAGGCTGCCACTGTGCTGCCCTACGCCGACAACCCGCTGGACGACAAGCGGGTGGGCGAGGATGTCTACCTCAACTTTATCAACAGCGCCCAGCGGTATGTATACATCACCACGCCCTACCTGATCTTGAGCGACGAGATGCAGCGGGCGCTGGTGCTGGCGGCCCAGCGGGGCGTGGATGTGCGGATCATCACGCCGGGCATCCCGGATAAAAAGCTGATCTTTTCGGTCACCCGCAGCTACTATGCGCGGCTGGCCGCGGGCGGCGTGCAAATCTACGAGTACACGCCCGGTTTCATCCACGCCAAGCAGTTTGTGGCCGACGACAAGGCCGCCGCAGTGGGCACCATCAACCTGGATTACCGCAGTTTGTACCTGCATTTTGAGAATGGCTGCTGGTTCTGCGGCTGCCAGGCCGTACAGGATGTGCGGGCGGATTTTGAGGCGTTGTTCCCCCAGTGCGAGAACGTAACGCCCCAGTACAGCGGCCAGCGCAGTCTGGCCCTGCGCGGCGTGCAGTGCGTGTTTAGATTGTTCAGCCCACTGATGTAATCGCCGCTACAAATTGGGATGTTAACCATTGAAAGGAGCTACCATGCAAAACCTTACCATATCCCCGCTGTCCACCCTGCCGCAGGTGCGGGTGCTGGGGCGCTGTGCCGGAACGGACCCGCTGACGCTGTTCTGGACCGGGTCGGGTATTGAACTGCTGTTTACCGGCAGCGAGCTTTGGGTAGAGCTAAATGCCGACTACGACACCATGGAACCCTGGGTCAGCGTAGAGCTGGACGGCGCGTGGATCAGCCGCTTTGCGGTGAACCCCGGAACCAGCCGGATGTGCATATTCCGCGGGGCCGCACCGGGGCGGGCCAAGCATGTGCGGCTGCTGAAGGACGTGCAGGCGATGTCTGAGGACCCGGCCCACCTGCTGCAAGTTACCGCTATCTGCCATACGGGCGGCGAGTTTCTGCCCCTGCCAGCGCCGCGCTGTCGGCTGGAGTTCATCGGCGACAGCATCACCAGTGGCGAGGGGGCTATCGGCGCGGTGTGCGAGACCGATTGGATCAGCACCTTTTTCTCGGCCGAGAACCACTACGGCCGCATGACGGCCGATGCCCTGGGCGCCGAGTACCGCGTAGTATCGGCCAGCGGCTGGGGGCTGGTCTCCGGCTGGGACAACGACCCCCGCTGCACACTGGCCCCCTGCTATACCCAGGTGTGTGGCCTGGCAGCGGGGGAGCGCAACGCCGCGCTGGGGGCGCAGCAGCCCTACGATTTTGCCGCCTGGCCCGCCGATGCGGTCATCCTCAACCTGGGCACCAACGACTGGAACGCTTTCCACAATCCGCCCTGGGTGGACCCGGAGACCGGCCGCAGCTTTAAGCAAACCCTGGCCGATGACGGCAGCTTTGCCCCTGCTGATGCTGCCCGACTGGCGGCGGCTGTGCGAAACTTTTTGGCATTGGTACGCAAGCACAATCCCCACGCTGTCATCGTGTGGGCTTACGGGATGCTGGGCAGCGGTCTGCTGCCGCTGCTGCGGGACGGGCTGGACCAATACCGCACCGTCAGCGGTGATGAGCGGGTGTATCTGCTGGAATTGCCCGAGGCAAGGGGCGATACCATCGGTGCCCGACAGCACCCCGGTGCCGCCGCCCACCGCGCTGCGGCCAATTGTCTGGCGGAGTTTTTGCGCAGTGTGCTGTAATTTTTAAACGCAAAAAGAGGCCTGCCCTTTGCATGGGGCAGACCTCTTTTACTTGTACTATCGCTGTTTTTACCGCAGGGCCATGCCGTCGGAGAAGGCGTTGCCGACCTTCTCGCCCAAAACGTGGTAGGCGTTGTTGAAGGGGTCAAAGGTGATGGGGGCAACTTTGGCCACGTCTACCTTGCCGTCCGTCATGGCGGATTCGTCCACGCTGACGTTGACGATCTCGCCCACCAGGAGGCCTGTTTCGGGGTCGTAGCTCTTGACCGTACATTCCATGCAGACGGCCAGCTCGTTGATGACAGGGGCATCCACGCTCTCGCTCTTGCTGACGGTGAAGCCCGCCTTGGCCAGCTTATCCCTGGTGTTGTTGCCGGAGGCAATGCCCACATAATCGCAGGCGGCTACATGCTTGGCGTCGCCCATGCTGACGGTAAACGCGCCGGTACGCAGCAGGTTCTTGACCGTCTTGTGGCCCTCGCTCAGGCAAACGGACAGTTCGGTGGTATCGCTGATACCGCCCCAGGCCGCATTCATGGCATCGGCAGAGCCGTCATCATTGTACGTTGCAATGATGAAAACGGGCTGGGGATAGCTGAACGCCTTCGCACCAAAATTTTTGCGCATAGAAAACACCTCTCTTGATTTTGCTGCTTTTATTATATCATACCTGTCAACTGGGAATACCTTGGGGAATTGACACTCTGCCGCTCCCGGTGCTATACTGGGGGAAGTTTGCAAAAGAGAGGAAGCGCCCCATTATGGCGGAAATTTTGGATATTGTGGACGAGCAGGGCCGCCCCACCGGGCAGACCGTACCCCGCGCCGTGGCCCATGCCGAGGGCATCCGGCACCGCACCTCCCACGTGTGGATCTTGCGGCGGCATGCGGGCCGCGTGGAAGTGCTGCTGCAAATGCGCTGCCAGGCGAAGGATTCCTTCCCAGGCTGCTACGACATTTCCTCGGCCGGGCACATTCCCGCCGGGTGCGATTTTGTGGAGTCGGCCCTGCGGGAACTGCGGGAGGAGCTTGGCGTGACCCTGCCCGCCGATGCTTTGCAGGAGTGCGGCGTGCGGCACTTTACCTTTGAGGACGTTTTCCACGGCAGGCTGTTTAAAGATAACCAGGTCAGCAAGGTATTCTGCCTGTGGCTGGACAAGAACGCCGAGGATTTCACCGTGCAGAAAGAGGAGATCGACTACGTGCGGTGGTTCGGGCTGGAAGAGGCAATCGAAGCCGTGAAGAATAACACCATCCCCAACTGCATTTATTTGGAGGAGTTGGAGATGGTGGCGGCGGCAACACGCTAAAGGCTCCTCTCAAGGGAAGCCTTTTATACAAAACACCCCCGCACGAGTAATCGTGCGGGGGTGTTCTACTTATTAACTAAGCAGCTACGCTTACATTACAGCTTCGGGCCGGCGGCGACCAGGGCCTTGCCGTGCTCGTTGCCTTCGTACTTGGCGAAGTTCTTGATGAAGCGGCTGGCCAGATCGACAGCCTTGGTCTCCCACTCAGCGGCATCCTTGTAGGTGTCGCGGGGGTCCAGGATGGCGGGATCAACGCCGGGCAGAGAGGTGGGAACCTCGAAGTCGAAGTGCGGGATCTTCTTGGTGGGGGCCTCGTTGATAGCGCCGCTCAGGATAGCATCGATGATACCACGGGTATCCTTGATGGAGATGCGCTTGCCGGTACCGTTCCAGCCGGTGTTGACCAGGTAAGCCTTGGCGCCGGACTTCTGCATCTTCTTGACCAGTTCCTCAGCGTACTTGGTGGGATGCAGCTCCAGGAAGGCCTGACCGAAGCAGGCGGAGAAGGTCGGGGTAGGCTCGGTGATGCCGCGCTCGGTGCCGGCCAGTTTGGCGGTGAAGCCAGACAGGAAGTAGTACTGGGTCTGCTCGGGGGTCAGGATGCTGACCGGGGGCAGAACGCCGAAAGCATCAGCAGACAGGAAGATGACATTCTTGGCTGCAGGTGCAGAAGAGATCGGGCGAACGATGTTCTTGATGTGGTTGATGGGGTAGGAAACACGGGTGTTCTCGGTAACGCTCTTGTCGGCGAAATCGATGTGGCCCTCGGCATCCAGGGTGACATTCTCCAGCAGAGCGTTGCGCTTGATGGCGTTGTAGATGTCAGGCTCGGAGTCCTTATCCAGGTTGATGACCTTAGCGTAGCAGCCGCCCTCGAAGTTGAAGACGCCGTTGTCGTCCCAGCCGTGCTCGTCGTCGCCGATCAGCAGACGCTTGGGGTCGGTGGACAGGGTGGTCTTGCCGGTGCCGGACAGACCGAAGAAGATGGCAGTGTTCTTGCCCTCCTTATCGGTGTTGGCAGAGCAGTGCATGGAAGCCATGCCCTTCAGCGGCAGGAAGTAGTTCATCATGGAGAACATGCCCTTCTTCATCTCGCCGCCGTACCAGGTGTTGATGATGACCTGCTCATGGCTGGTGATGTTGAAGGCAACGCAGGTCTCGCTGTTCAGGCCCAGTTCCTTATAGTTCTCGACCTTAGCCTTGGAGGCATTGTAAACAACGAAATCAGGCTCGAAGTTCTCCAGCTCCTCAGCAGAGGGCTTGATGAACATGTTGGTAACAAAGTGTGCCTGCCAGGCCACTTCCACGATGAAGCGGATAGCCATGCGGGTATCCTTGTTGGCGCCGCAGAAAGCATCAACAACAAACAGGCGCTTGTTGCACAGCTCTTTCTTGGCGATATCCTTAACGGTAGCCCAAGTGGACTCGCTCATGGGATGGTTATCGTTCTTGTACTCGTCGCTGGTCCACCAGACAGTGTCCTTGGAGTTCTCGTCCATGACGATGTACTTATCCTTGGGGGAACGGCCGGTGTAAACGCCGGTCATAACATTGACAGCGCCCAGCTCGCTGACCCGGCCCTTTTCGTAACCAGTCAGCTCAGGCTTGGTCTCCTCCTCGAACAGCATTTCGTAAGAGGGGTTGTGCACGATCTCAGTCGTGCCGGTAATGCCATACTTGGTCAAATCCAGCTTTGCCATGATGCAGATACCTCTTTCTCTATCAGTCTGTTTTGGGCTGTGATCCAAGTGGTGCGCACACCACTTTTCGCGGTATGAGGAGCCCAGCCCGCTACTTCCTCACCTTAGTTCTTATTATACAGATTTCCGCCGCAAAAGCAATAAAAAATTCGTTAAATTTTTAGTACACTTCAGCATTTGTTGCCGAAAATGGGCAATTTCTGGCCAGAATCGCATATTTTGTGAACAAACATTGCATAGGTTGTAAACATTAGCACTCTACGCTTGACAGTGCTAATTTCTGCGCTATACTGAGGGTGTTCGAAGGGAAAGAACCCCCAAGAACAAAAAAGAAAAACCAGAATCGCAAAAGTCCACCGCTTATATAATATAAGCGGCCGATGAGAATTGGAGGAATGACTTATGATGATGGTTCCGTATATGTTCAATGATGATTTGATGGATGACCTGTTTAACGATAATTGGGAGCGCGACTTCGACCGCGCTATGCACAGCATGCAGCCCCGCCACATGTTTGGCAAACGCAGCGCCAATGTGATGAAGACCGATGTGCGCGAGACGAAGGATGGCTACGATGTCTTTGTTGATCTGCCCGGCTTCAAGAAAGAGGACGTCAAGCTGGACCTGCAGAACGGCTACCTGACCATCACCGCCAACCGCAGTGAGGATCTGGACGAGAAGGACAACGAGGGCCGCTACATCCGCCAGGAGCGCTGCACCGGCAGCTGTGCCCGCAGTTTCTATGTAGGCGAGAACCTGAAGCCCACCGATGTTGCCGCCAAGTTTGAGAACGGCATCCTGGAGCTGAAGCTGCCCAAGGCTGACAAGCAGATCCCCGAAAAGCCCACCACGCTGATCGAGATCCAGTAACAGTTCCTTCGTCAGCGGACCTGACCTGATATAAAGTGCGCCGCAGAGTGGAAACGCTCTGCGGCGCACTTTTTGTTTTGACTTTTCCGCGTCCGCACTGTATAGGGAAAACCACTATAAATAATAAAAGCGCAGACCTTTGAGCCTTTTTTATTGTTATTATGCCTTCGGGAACGTCACCTTGATGGTGGTGCCGCTGCCGACCTGGCTTTGCAGGTCGATGCGGGCGTGGTGCAGCAGGGCGATATGCTTGACGATGGCCAGCCCCAGGCCGGTGCCGCCGGTGGCCTTGCTGCGGCTTTTGTCCACGCGGTAGAACCGCTCAAACACGCGGGCCTGGCTGTCCTGGGGGATGCCGATGCCGTTATCCTCTACCTGCAGCCAGGGGCCGTCGGGGCCGGTGCCGCAGCGCAGCTCCACATGGCCGCCGGGCTGGTTGTAGCGGATGGCATTGTCGCACAGGTTGGTGGCCAGCTCAGCCAGCAGGTCCTTGCTGCCCTGCACGGTGGCGGGCTGGGCGCTGTATTGCAGCGTCACGTAGGCCTTGCGGGCGTTGACCGTCATGTTCTGGGCAGTCTCCTTGAGAAGCGCGGCCAGGTCCACCGGCACCATCTCCGCCGGTTTTTCCCGGCTTTGGCTGGCTTGGGTGCTGTCCAGCTCGCTCAGCTGCAAAATATCGCTGACCAGCGCGATCATGCGCTGTGCCTCTTTATGGATGCGCGCCGCAAAGGTGGGCACATCGGCGGGCTTGGCCATGCCGGTCTCGATCAGCTCGGCGTAGCCGGAAATGCTGGTCAGCGGAGTCTTCAGTTCGTGGCTGACGTTGGCGGTAAACTCCCGGCGCATCGTCTCGTTATCCTCCCGCAGTTTGCGGTCGGTCTGGATGGTGCGCGCGAGGGGGATTAGTTCTTCATAGGGAACGTCCGCCTCGATGGTATCCAGGCTTTCAGCCAGATGGTTGATGGGCTGCACCAGGCGGCGGGTCAGCCACCAGGCCAGCACCGCCGTGGCCAGCAGGATGACCACCACCGCACCGCAGAGCAGCGGCAGGGTGTCGGCGCTCAGGCCCCAGATATTGGCCACGTCCTCGCCCACACGCAGCACTTGGGTGCCTTCCGGGGTGACGATGCGGCGGGCGTAGTAGTGGGTCTCCTCCTGCATGGTCTGGCTTTCGCGGGTCGCGCTGGCGCTGCCGTCGGCCATAGCCGCGATGAACTCCGGGCGGTCGGCATGGCTGGGCAGGTCGGGGGCATCCACGGCGTAGACCTTGCCGTCCTTGTCATAGACCACGCCCGCGGCGGCCTCGCTGTCATACAGCACAGTGCCGCCGCCATCAATTAAGCTAAAGCGCAGGGAGGTGTCGCTCTCGGGCAGCAGGTTGGCCAGGGTCACGGCATCATGGGTGGGCTGGGCTTTGTATCCGGCGGCCACGCTGTCGCAGATCTGGCTCAGGTACTTATCCACCCGCACGGTGTAGCTGCGCTGGAACAGCACGGTGGCGATTGCCAGCGTAACCATCATGCACAGCAGGCCCACGATGACCAGCCCGCGGCGGTAGCGGCGGGTCATGCTCAGGGGGCGCTTTTCTTTTTGCTGTTCGTCACTCATCGGTGCCCTCCGTGCTCAGCTTGTAGCCCACCTTGCGCACGGTGCGGATGGCCTCGCCCGCAGCGCCCAGCTTTTGGCGCAGGGTGCGCACGTGCATATCGATGGTGCGGGATTCCAGCAGGTCATCGGTGTCCCAGACTTCTTTCATGATGCGCTCGCGGGCCAACACCTGATCGGGATGCTCCAAAAACAGATGCAGCAGCGCATATTCCTTAAAGGTGAGCTCCACAGGCACGCCGTCGGCCTTGACGGTGCGGGCTACATCGTCGATGACGATGCCGCCGAACTGCAGCGTCTTGGGCGCAGGGGCCGGGGCGGCTGCCGCGGCGCGGCGCAGCACAGCCTTGACCCGGGAAATAAACTCCATAATGCCGAAGGGCTTGCAGAGGTAATCGTCCGCGCCGTGGTCCAGCCCCTTGACGACGTCGATCTCGCTGGTCTTGGCGGTGACCATGATGACCGGCAGTGTCTGGGTGGCAGGGTCGTCCCGCAGCTTGGACAAGATCTGGTAGCCGTCCTCATCGGGCAGCATCACGTCCAGGATGACCAGTTCCGGCCGGGCCTGGTGCATGGCGGCCCAAAAGCTGGCGGCGTCCTCACAGCCGGCGGCCTCGTAGCCGTTGGTTTGCAGGGCATACTGTTCCAGTTCGCGGATGCTGGCATCATCCTCCACAATGTAGATCATATAAGTTCCTCTCTCTTACAAAAACAGGGGCCGGGCCATGCGCCCAGCCCCTTTCGGTTATGCGTCTTCTTCCGCGTTGCCGGGGGCCGAAACAGGCTGCATCTCGGCGTAAGTCTCCGGCGGGAAGGTATAGCGGCCGCGGTATTTTTCGTACCGTTGCTCAAATTTCACGCTGCCGCCATGCTTGACGGAAGCCAGGTACTCGTGGGTATCGAACTTATCGGCGGCGACCTCGATCATTGCAACAGCGATGTTGGAACAGTGGTCAGCGATACGCTCGTAGTTGGTCAGCAGATCATCCAGCACAAAGCCGTACTCGATGGTGCATACACCAGCCTGCAGGCGGGCAATATGGCGGGTCTTGACCTCGCGCACCAGACCGTCCACGACCTGCTCCAGCGGCTCGATCTTGCCGGCGGCGTAGACATCGCCCTTCTGGAAGGCATCGACGGTGCGGTTGACGATGTCCTGCACGGCGGCTTCCAGCACGCCCAGGTCGCCCAGGGCTTCCTCGCTGAACTGGATGGATTTATCGCGGATCTCCTCGGCCGTCTTGATCAGGTTGACGGCATGGTCCGAGACGCGCTCGAAATCGCCGATGGTGTGCAGCAGGGTGTTGATCGTGCGGTTATCTTCGGTGGAGAGATGCTTGGCACTGAGCTTGACCAGGTAGGTGCCAAGCACGTCCTCGTAATGGTCGACGGCGTCCTCTTTGCGCTCGACCTCGTCGGCGATGGCATCGTTCCACTTATGAGTGGTGGACATGGCCTGCAGCAGCGAGGTGCGGCAGATCTCGGCCATATCGCCGCCGGTGAGCATGGCGCGGGCGACAGCCACAGACGGAGTTGCCAGCAGACGATCGTCCAGCAGGGAGTTCTCCTGCTTTTTGTCGGCGGGGGAGTCGGGCACGGTCATGATGGCCAGCTTTTCCAGCAGGCGGTTGAAGGGCAGCAGGATGGCGGTGGTGACTATGTTAAAAATGGTATGCACCATGGCGATGCCGAAGGTATTGGCCGTCGCATTAAAGAAGCTGAAACGGATCAGCGCATGCAGGCCGTAGAAGCCGCACAGGAAGATAATGGTGCCGATGACGTTGAAATAGAGATGGACGAAGGCAGTGCGTTTGGCGTTTTTGTTCGCACCGGCCGAGGAGATCAGCGCTGTAACGGTGGTGCCGATGTTCTGGCCCATGATGATGGGCACGGCGGCGGAGTAGGTGACAGCACCCGTGCTGGTCAGCGCCTGCAGGATGCCCACCGCCGCCGAGGACGACTGCAGCACGGCAGTCAGCACAGCGCCGGCAATGACGCCCAGCACCGGGTTGCTGAAGCTAAGGAAGAGATTCATGAACCAGGGCTCATCGGCCAGGGGAGACATGGCGCTGGACATAGTGTTCATGCCGGCCATCAGAATGGCGAAACCCAGCAGGATCTTGCCTACGCCGCGCTTGCGGTCCTTACCGACCATATACAGCCAGATGCCGATGAAGCCCAGGATCGGGCTCCAGGCATTGGGGTTGAGCATTTTAGTGATGAAGCTCTCGCCCTCGAGGCCCGACAAAGACAGCAGCCAGCCGGTAACAGTGGTACCAATGTTGGCACCCATGATAACGCCGATGGCCTGGTGCAGTTCCATCAGACCGGAGTTGACGAAGCCGACCGCCATAACGGTGGTAGCGCCGCTGGACTGAATAACGGCGGTGACCGCCACGCCAAGCAGCAGCGCCCGGATGGGGCTGGAAGTCATGGTGGAGAGGATGCCCTGCAATTTGCTGCCGGCGGTCTGCTCCAGCGCCTTGCCCATCAGGTCCATGCCATACAGGAACATAGCGATGCCGCCCATCAGGGTGAACACATTAAAAATGGTCATCGGATTACACGTCCATTCTCTTTTTAGGCAGCGCCGCCGTTCCCCGCGCCCAAAACGCAGGCCTATGCGGTGCTGCTTTTATTTCTCTATACCGTTGTATATTATAGCTGGTTTCGGGGGCATTTCACCAGCAGAGATGCGTAAAGGTTTTGTAAAGTTTGTGTAAAATGCCGTTTCTGCGTACATTTTGTCGTCTGTTACCTTATATAAACTGTACAGCCGCTGGGATATGACCCAAAATTTTACCAATTTTACAGCTTTTTTGCAAAACAGCTGCCTGCTTTTCATAAGCTTTACGGGGATTGTACCTGACTATGGTCGAAACCGCCCCGGCGGCGCAGTACAATAGCCTTGTACCCGGGAAAACCCAGTACCGGCCTGCGTGCCGCAATGCAATGCCCCTTTGGGCAAAGGAGAAGTACATCTATGAAACGCAAATCTGTTGCTGCTGTTGTTACCGCCGCTGCTATGATGATGAGCCTTGCCGCCTGCGGCAGCTCCGCCGCCGATTCCACCCCCGCTGCTTCTGAGAGCACCGCCTCTTCCGAGGCGGCTTCCGGCGAGGCCGCCTCGGCCGAGAGCGAAGCCGCTGCTGACTTCGACACCGACCAGGACATCACCGTCATCTCCCGTGAGGACGGTTCCGGCACCCGCGGTGCTTTTATCGAGCTGACCGGCGTGGAGGAAAAGAACGCCGACGGCCAGAAGGTCGACAACACCACCGAGGCCGCTGCCATCCAGTCCAGCACCAACGGCGTCATGACTGCCGTCGCCAACGATGAGACCGCCATCGGCTATATCAGCCTTGGCTCCCTGAACGATTCCGTCAAGGCCGTCAAGGTCGACGGCATCGAGGCTTCTGCCGAGACCGTCAAGGACGGCAGCTACACCCTGGCCCGTCCCTTCAACATCGTGACCAACGGCGAAGCCACCGACCCCGTGGCCGTTGACTTCATCGCCTACTGCCTGAGCAAGGACGGCCAGGCTCTGGCCACCGAGGAAGGCTACGTTGGCAGCGAGGGCGAGGATTACACCTCCGCCCAGCCGGAAGGCAAGATCACCGTTGGCGGTTCCTCCTCCGTCTCTCCGCTGATGGAAAAGCTGATCGAAGCTTACAAGACCGTGAACCCCAACGCCGAGCTGGAACTGCTGACCTCTGATTCCACCACCGGTGTTTCCGGCGCGCTGGATGGCAGCTACACCATCGGCATGGCCAGCCGCGAGCTGAAAGATTCCGAGACAGAGGGCGGCGCCGTTTCCACCGTCCTGGCCCAGGATGGCATCGCCGTCGTCGTCAACCCCGCCAATTCTGTTGAGGATCTGACCGTTGACCAGATCAAGGGCATCTACACCGGCGAGCTGACCGTCTGGAGCGATTTGCAGTAATTTGAATAGGCTCCCCTTTTGAGGGTGTTGCTCAGGCTTTCAAAACGTGCTCTGCAGGGGTGAACAGTATTCGCCCGTGGCCGTTTGCCTTGTGAGCGGCCTTTCCCGGAACGGGTTGCAACGCCAAGTTGGCGGGCGAACAATGTTCGCCCCAACAACCTCTATCCGGCAACGGTACCGATCTTCGGCAAGCCAGCTCCCCTCAAGGGGAGCCTTTATGTGATAAAAGGAGTGTATAGGGAAATGAAGACCGCTCATCTGCGGGAAGGCATTATGCAGGCCGTTTTTACTGCCTGCGCCTGCATCTCGATCTTAGCCGTCGTGCTGATCTGCGTGTTCCTGTTTGCTAACGGCCTGCCCACCATCGGCAAGATTGGCCCGCTGAAGTTCCTGCTGGGCACCACCTGGAAGCCCGGCAACGACATCTACGGCATCCTGCCCATGATCTTAGGCTCGCTGTACGTCACCGCCGGGGCCATCATTGTGGGTGTGCCCGTCGGTCTGCTCACTGCCATCTACCTGTCCCGGTTTTCCACGCCCGCCATCAAGCGGGTGATGCTGCCTGCCGTGCAGCTGCTGGCCGGCATCCCCTCGGTCGTGTACGGCTTCTTCGGCATGATCGTGCTGGTGCCCGCCGTGCAGGCCATGGTCAAGAGCGACTTTTTCAAAACAGTGCTGCACGTCAAGGGCGGCAAGGGTATGAGCCTGTTCACCGCCAGCGTGCTGCTGGGCATCATGATTTTGCCTACCATCATCACCGTCAGCAAGACCAGCTTGGACGCCGTGCCCGAAAGCTACTACGAGGGCAGCCTGGCCCTGGGCGCTACCCATGAGCGCAGCGTGTTCTACGCCGTGCTGCCCGCCGCCAAGTCCGGCGTGCTGTCCGCCGTCATCCTGGGCATTGGCCGCGCCATCGGAGAGACGATGGCCGTCGTGATGGTCGCGGGCAACCAGACCTGGATGCCCAAGGGACTGTTCCAGGGCCTGCGCACGATGACCTCCAACATCGTCATCGAGATGGGCTACGCCGCCGACCTCCACCGCGAGGCGCTGATCGCCACCGGCGTTGTGCTGTTCGTATTCATCCTGCTTATCAACCTCTGCTTCAGCCTTGTGAAAGGGGGTAAGGACTATGCCTGAGAGTGCCGCAACGCAAACAGCCGCCGATATGACCTACGCAAAACCGCATGAGTTCCTGCCCACCGGCGGCAGCAACCGCCGCGCCGCCCGTATGCAGGCCGCCGCGCTGCGCTGGCTTGTGCGCATTGCCGCCCTGCTGACCGCCGCGGTGCTGGTGTTCCTCATCGGCTACATTCTGGTCATGGGCATCCCCAATTTGAAGCCCGAGCTGTTCGCCTGGGAGTATAACTCCGAGAACGTCTCGCTGACGCCCGCGCTCATCAACACGGTGCTGATGACGGCCTTCTCGCTGGCAATCTCGACGCCGCTGGGCATCTTTGCGGCCATCTGGCTGGTCGAGTACGCCCACCGCGGCAGCAAGCTGGTCAAGGCCGTGCGCGTCACCACCGAGACCTTGCAGGGCATCCCGTCCATCGTCTATGGCCTGTTCGGTATGCTGTTC